>Ga0181612_182330_pt1 | contig 14493 bp, 6 predicted proteins | sample HoacroProtozoa21_FD_119630 | JGI IMG/M metagenome (GOLD analysis project Ga0181612, IMG submission 119630) | Hoatzin crop microbial communities from Cojedes, Venezuel. Combined Assembly of Gp0051906, Gp0051904, Gp0051908 | reverse complement strand
CGGGGCACAAAGAAAGGAAGCCATCGGCACTGTTAGTGCAAAGGCAGGATTTCCAGTGACATAAATGTGAGAGAGAAAAACTCTCTGGTGAACAGAACTTGCAGAATTACAAAATATATTTCGGAAGCCAATTTCATACATATCCTAAATGCTGGCTTTGATGCTATCGTATGTGTACACATGTGTACATATACACGCAAACAGATATATTTTAAGATACACATAATACTTGCAAACTTTTGAAATAATTACACACATAAAATAATCTACGATTTAGATTAGGTGAGAAGGACACATTTACTTTACTGAACTAACGTTTGGAGACGAAACAAGCTATGGTTAGAGAAACAGCTCTCAGACTTCGGCTGCAAGGTCTAAAAATGATGAACGATGTTGCTAGAAACAACAGAAAACTTGGTTTAGATTTCTGCATTGTTCCTCCTATGCAGTTGAGGAGTCCTGACAAAGTCACTCTCTCCTAATCTCAGAAAAGTGCTGTGCATTCTTCCCACATGGGGTATCCGATGTTTTAAAGGAAAGCAAAGGTTATTGTGCAGTCAAGTCAGCACTCAGTGGAAAGCTACCTTATTCAATTTCTGCGCACTTAGACAATCACTGAATTCACATCTTTGGTGGAAGCAAAGAACCATTTCTATTTTGATATGTCCTCTATTGGGACAACACCCTTGCAAGAGGATACCTAATTAGATGTTTACTCAGTTACCAAAATCTATTCTTTAAATGTTACAATCTGCCCAGTGCAGAAGTAGCAACTGATATTTTAAGGACACTGCAATATTAAAAAAATCAGAATAATAGGTCCAGTAAATACATATTATTACTTAACCATTAGTCTGAAAGCAATATTTCAAGAAGTGAGACACCAACACAGCACCAACAAATGTTCAGAAGCTAAATGTAAGGGCTCACCTTAAATGAAAAAGATTACGCTATACGTCTATGCAAAAGCATACAGGGATCCCTTCGTAAGAAGTATTACGATCATATGAAGCTTCTCTTCATGAGCTTCATGTAACTCAGCACATTCTAGACTTAGAGCGTGCTGGCTGGCGGAACCAAACCAGTCCATTGGACGTCAGGAAAATGACAGGAAGGCAGTAGTCACAAAGACTGAAACTGTGATAATAGAAGTATGAATTCAAAAGATGCAAAGCACCTGCAGGCCAGCTAAAGGGCAAAAATCCATTTCATGCAAGAAAACCATAGTCTGAAATTACAAATCTTGGTATACACACCTATATATAAAATACTTAGCAACTACAAACCAGGCTGATACATGGGGAGTATGTTTTAAAAAAAACAAAACCAAACAGTTCAACTGTTAAAAATCCAGTTCAAATTTGTAAGTTTTAAATAAAGCGACCTGCAGTTTTAAAAAGTACAAAAATATATGAGTATATGACGTTGTTCTCAAACAGGCAACAAAAGATAACAAACACATTTCTTGCTTTCACTCAAACAAAACATCAATAAACTGAAGGAAGAACACTTTGTCTTGCAGGACTACTTACAAAGATTTTTGACAACTATTTGCTACCAGCACTGGAAGATCATTAGTGAAAATACACAGCATGAGGACTAGTTTCTAGAGTCTTGCACGCATTATTGTTATATTATCCTTCAGTAATTAATCTGTTCTGACTTGATTCAAAGCAACATTTATAGATCAAATTATTCTTTTAATTGCTTTACATTAATTCTAATTTACTATAATCAAATGTTTAAGCTGATCCTCGAGGTCCCTTCCAACCTCGTATTCTATCATTCTATCATTCTATGAACTCATACACCAAAAATAAGGTTACCAACCTGAAAGGCAAATACACACTCTTCTTTGTAATTGAAAACAGGTTACTTGGCCAAAGTAGTATTCTCTTCTCTTCTCTGTTCATTTTCTACTAATTGGTTTTCTGTATATTAGATTTATGTTTTCTCAAGCATTAAAGCTAGTTTCTAATCCTACATAAATAATTTGCTGAAAGATCATGAACACGAACTGTTAAGATAAATTTGTCCCAACTTAAGGCAAAGTGAAAGGCAAAAATACACTGAAAACATAATAATTAGAATTAATAAAAATATTAGATTATTAATGTAATGTTTTACAATAAACATTTTCATATTTCACTGCTACTTGATGATAATACATATGCAATAATAAATACTTGATTTTCTCACTTTTTAAAATACTCATTCAGCTGAAATTCTGCTTTCTTTTTGCATTTTCCTTGTGTCAAACTGCAACTTTGCATTTGAACTTGACCTCCGTGATTTCTATTGTAGTAAGTGGGAAAATGACACATGAAAATCAATAGTTCTCCATAGTTTTTTCTACATTACTCTCTTCTAGTCAAGGTCTTTCTCAGAGCTCCGACATTTTGTATAGCACAACAGAGGTTAGTATTTTGTGCAGTAGTTTGTACTCTGCAGTAGTGGTTCCAGGTCATTCTGTAGAACATGGTGTCCTCTTGTGGTCTTGGAGATTCCCTCAGCCTGAGACATACACCTGAACACCAAATTTAGCGCTGGTGTCAAGGGAGCTATCAATTACCGCAAAACCCTCTTTCAATGTCACTAACATTTAGAATAAGCATTATCACCTTCATTAGCCTCGCAGTACCAAACACATGCAATGAATAACATCCTTCAAGTATGGACCTGAAGGATATAAAAATCACACAGCACCATTTTCCAAAGCTGTTAAATAGCCAGCAGAATTCAGCTACTGAAACTGCTGTTTAGGCACTGATTTAAGACTGTATTGATTAATCTAGAAATGTGAAGACAGCTGCAATTGTGTTAAAACCACTATAACTAGTATCAGAGACAAAAAAGTTTCTATTGAAATCTAACAGCATATCTAGAAAGGAACATGCTTTGGTAGCCCCTGAAGTTAAAAAAGTAGTATTGACCATGCTTCTAGTGCTTATTACCAAACACTTGCATGTATAACATCTAGCACAAATCCCTCATCCTAAACTGAAAGTTCTACATAAGTCCAAGACAGATATTCACACATGAATTTATTGATTTTACACTGAATTTTTAAACCTTGCAATTAATTCAACCTCCTCTGTCATGGAAAGGAGGGCCATCAACCCATCTCAGTCAGTCACACGGTGTATGCAGTGTGTTCCAAGGGGCTACTACTTCTGCGGGATCTATAGAGTAACTGTTCCTGAAGCATGATCCACCACACTGCACAAACCCACGCAATATTCCAAAGTGCAATACATACTATGACATGGTACAGAAAATGGCACCACTACAAGGACAAAAATTTGCCTACAGAATGTGCTGTGGAAACCAGCTCTTGTGTGATGAACTGAAGTAAGCTCTTGCAAAGCTGATGTGAAAGCACTACTTTGCGACTTGCAAGCTGTTTACAAGCAGGTAGCCAGAAGTATAATCACTAATCAATTCCAGTTATACAATTGGGTTATGTCCCATCATAGGAGTCTTCCAGGAGTGCAATGGATGGCACCCATTTCTTAGTGTAAAGAAAAGATACTTTTCCTGAGATACGATGTGACAGAAAGTGATCGTCGGTCTATGTATGATTAAGGTAGAATTTTGGCCCAAAGCTAAAAGCACTGAAAGAATAAGCAATTCAAATTTTTTATGAGTTGCTCAACTGATAATTTTGTATGCATCAATTGTGCAAATGAAGTTGAAATTTAATTAGTATTTAAAGTAATTAACGATGAAAGACTATCAAAAAACCTTAAAAGAAAGCTTTCATAATTTATTGAAATGGCTGATACTCCATCACTTCAAAAAAAAAGAACTAGTTACGTAACAAAGAAGAAAATACATTGTTTCTATTACAGACCTATCCACTAAAAACTAAATGAAAAATGCATGATCTTCTAACATATGGAAAAAAAGACCAGAAAAGCTCTTGTAAGTACTTTCACTTACTAGGCTAGCAGGCAATGAACAACTACATCAACTCTGGACTTTCTGCCAAGCCAACAGACCTAGATTTTATTGATAAATTCCACATATATATATACATATATATATCTCACCACCACTTACTCCAAATTATGTGTATTACTACTCATTCATTTCATATCACACGTGTCAAGCTTACCTACTCATTTTTACAGAACACTTGGGAAATCAAGTCAGATCAGCGTTACTATCTTTAAACATTCACAATCCACAGTGACATCTGAATGTCATTACGGAATTTATGAATATTATTTTTTTCTACTTGTTTTTGAAATTTTATATTACTTCATATGAATTAGCAATGACAATTTTTCTATCATAGGCAAAGTTGCAACAGCTATAATTAGAATGATTCTGGCATTTTCATGATACATGTATTAATGTGGTCTTAGGCCAAATAGAACATCATGAAGATCGTTGAGCATTTTAGTCATTACGTCAGCTTTCTTCTGATGACTACACTGATCACCATGGTTGGTGCTTCTTAGATATTTGACACAAGAACTCAGTAATACTACAGCAAAAAAAAAGTAAATTGAGAAAATCCCATATAAAAGCTAACAAATTTGATTAACATTAGGAATGCTGATTTAAGCACTCAGTGGCTTAGTATAGACATTTTTAGTCATAAGCATGATTTAAACCTCAAATATTTCACTTGTGATTGTTGAATAATTTTTTCAGCTCATTCCTAGACTGTGAAGAAAAATTACTTTGATTACTTCTCAATCCTAACTGGATTTGTGATATATAGTACAATGTGTATTTAGGCTTTTGAACAATTTAAAGTTTTGGTGATTAAGGATTAAACTACATGCCACTACATATTTACTGTATGCATACTACAATATTTACTGTCTTTGTTGCAAAAACCCCATACGATAGGAAAGTGCAGAAATTCCCATTTCAAAATGGGAGAGCTAAGACAGAAAGACACAGATTATGGGATTTAAGCACCCAAATGCCTTTAAAAAACTGGTTCAAAGAATTTACAACTACTGGTGAACATCACAGGAAATTAAAGGAATTTAGACTGATACTGTTTAAAATTTACAGAAATATTTTATGAATTACTGACCAGTGTTAATTGCTGGCATTTATTGAGAAGAATGGAGCAGAGATTAGATTTTACATATACAGCTGTCCAGTACAGTTTTTGGAATTTTGTGCATTTGTCTACTGTGTGTCATCAATATTTCATTTATGAAAAACAGTTCTCTCTTGCTGAGGGCAAAGTCTGTATAAAAATAGCAGGTACTGTCTAGCAGGTGTAAAAAGTATTTATGATAGTCATCTCATGTGTGTGTGTGCGTGTGTGTGCGTGCGTAGGAAAGGTTTTTTTCCCCAACTCTTACTGATACTATGAGTTCTTTCAAGTACCTTGTTTCCAATGGCCTTTTTTGGTGGAAAGTTAAAAGTCCTCACTTGCTGATATTTATTCTGTAATTTATGATGCAAGCTTCTGAACTCCGCGTATCTTCGATAAACATTCCATTCATCATCCTTTATCCTAATATAAACCTGCAAAATACAGACGGAAGGAAATAATTTGAAGATCAACCATGGAACTAATGTATCTCCTTTACTCTTCAAAGCTTCACAGCTTAGCACCTTCACATTCATGATGCAATGGTACGAAAAGTTCCAGGATCCACAGATACATCACTGCCTGTACATTTGCTGCTTCTGTTCTACAGGTCATTAATCTCATTGTCTCCCTTCTTCCATCTCCTCCTTCCATCTTCTCTCTTTTTATTATATTAACCAAGACACACATAGCTTGCTCATTTTAAAATTACTCTGGGGCAACTACGGTAGCACTTTTGTTACCATGGTTTCCAGCTTATTCAACTAGCCAGTGACCAATGGAAAAAAATAATTTAATACCATCATAAAATTGATTTCTATGTACTCAAAGCAGTTTTGCAACTTTGTAAATCAGCTTTGTAGCATCAGAATTGCAAAACAATTTCATCCAAAGTATGAAACTTAATTCACTTTCTAAAAAAAAAATTACACTGAAAACTAGAAATGTTATTGTTTGGAAAATAAACACAGTTCATTATTTCTGCTTGTATAGGACATTAAGCATAATTTAACAGAGCTGTAGTTTTTGTGATTCTGTTTTTGTTTGCACTCAATTATTTCATGAGTGTATTACCAATTACATGCTAAATATTCACATTCCCTAGGAAAACTTCATGCAGAAATGAAACACTTACAGAAAGCTGAGATTTCATTCATTACTAGGGAACAACCTTTCCTCTACAGAAACAAACCCACAGTTTAAAAGAATGCTGAAATAGCACAAGTCAGAAACTATAAGTCAAGCATTAAAACTCCAGATCCAGAGTGACCTTTTCTTTAGCTTCTTCTGTAGAACCTGTAGCTCGTTCATTCAGAAGAAGAACTGGCATGAACAACTGTATTTTTGTGACGTGGCCGATTCCAACTCTGAATCGTAGCTTTCCCTGATGACTGAGATATTGACATGATGGTTCTCCTCTAGATTTGCCAGGTCTTTAGAAAAAAAAAAATTTTACTAAAGACTCCTGGTATTTCAGAGATCCAGTGATGTCAAGTGAATGTCTTCTCCCACAGAAGCAGCGTATGCAGCCTTCCTTTGGTTCGGTCTTTAAGAAGTCCTCTTATCTCTACAGACATCTAGTTTCTCAGATTTGTAGGAGGCTTCTGTCTTGCAACAAAACACAATATACCATGCAGATGCCATGCAACTTCTGCCAAATTATAGTATTTCACTGTATGAAATATTTATATATTCATAATATTGGGTTCTATTGAATAACAAGCATATTTCTTGGTTACTATTCATCATGTTTCATGATGACAAAAAATGAAAACTGTAATTCCAAAATTAGCACATCTAAGAATACAAGAGATTTAGAGTATTGTGTGAGTTACAAATGCACATGTAAACAAAACTGCAACTAGTTTTGGTAACATGAATTCAAATAGTATAATGATGGAACTGCTATAATAAGTCTGCAAGAAGTACCCAGATTTCTTCTTCATTTTGAAAATAGAGCCAGGATAAAGATAATTAAACACCTACTGGACCATCTGTTTTAACAATTCAGTATACCTCCGAAGGAAAATGAAGGAAAGCATGAAATTCAAGTATTTTGCATAATTGAAGTAAAATTCATTTAATGTAGTAAAAACTATACCAAATACTTTTTATCCCCCCAGCTCTAATCCCTCTCCCTGCCTATTCTCGCTTCAACCAGCATATTGTTTGAAATCATGTATACATTCCCCAGATTCATGTTTCAGCTTCCCTACGGGGGGCAAGGATGACAAAAAAAAAAAGCAAAAATTATTTTTAACCAAGTTATTTAATATGGAAATCCTAATTTAACTAAGCAGTTATATTTGCACATGTGATTTGGTGAATCATGCAGTTCAATATTACCTGTTAAGCTGTAACCCACAGTTAACTAATTAAGGAAACCAGTACACTGTAATTGGAATTTTTAAGGACTGCAAAAATATAGATTAATTTCTTAGACAAAACTGTTACATAATTTCTTCCTGTTCTTCTATGTACACAGATACTGACTTCTTGTAGACAGCAAGATATGAAAATGCAGCATTTGGAGTCCTGTACCACACTGAATTTATTGACAATCATATAATAGAGAATGAAAGCCATATTAAAGTTCATGATGTAGTACACATTTCAAGCTTTATTATCTCAACAGGGAATACTATTCAGAAGCCAAGGTACTTCCAGACACTTAATGCAAATTCAGTTGGGAAATCAAACAAAGTAAATCCTAAACATAAAACTGCTTGTATAAACTTATTCTAGTCTAGTCGTATAACGCATACAGTTATCCTCATTTAAATCAAATACAGATCATATGCTTAAGCACAGGGGTAACAGGGAACAACTGTCTTCGTAGACATCATTCTGAAATAATATCAAATAATGCAACTTAAAATGGATGGTTTGAAATTGTCTTAAAAGTCATTAGGACTATTCCCATCATCTTCAATGTATCCACAATTTCATTCATGGTCATTTAATAGGAAATCTGCAGCTGCCAAATACACTTCTGGGTAATTTTGTCCCAAATTTCATGCTGCACCCTAGAGCGACACTGTCTACTACTGAAAATACCTTAACATATGACATATAATTGCAGAACAGTATTTTAAGACCATAAAGCTGAAAGGACTACGCTTCGGCTCATTCTCTGACCAATTTAAAAACCAATCCCAATTCACTACATTTCCTTTCAAATGCCCATGTTTTCCTGAAATCATCCACTTCCTAACCTAATTCAATCATTTTAAAGGTAATGAAAACTTACAGACCAAATAAAAATCACCACTAGAATGGTTATTTTATTGCAAGAGGAAAGCTTTCACTTTAGTAGTCTCTGGCATATCAAAAAATGAATTAAGTAGCTTTTGCTTGTAATTTAGGACCACCTTCCAATTGGGTCTCCCACCTAAAGATCGATTGTTAACCTTTTTGTAGCTATGATTTACAGCACCTGAAAGAAAAATTTCAGTTAATAAGTATATACAAAAAATTAGTCTGAACATGTTCAAAGATTTTAAGAGAAATAGGAAAAACAGTAGTAATTTAATATTTTGTTTTTCAGCCAACTATCCGCTCACTTAATATTACTACAGTGCCGAAAAACTTTTGAGAACTGATTTGAAAGTACTAGTTTAACGATTGTATACACAAATCAATAAACCCTACTCCCATGGTACCGGTTTTTGAGCTAAAAGGTTCTTTAATAGGTTAAGGAACCTTTCAGCAATTCTTGGTCAAGAATGCTATTAACAAATCTTCATGACAGACTAGTAACTATTGTCACAATTCATCACCAGTTATGTATAAAAGTCTAAGCAGAAGAAAGGACAAAGGTCAACATTCCAACTTGCTCCAGTTCCCGATTCACAGATTAAATGCCTGTAATCAACATTTGTTCTTCAGGTCTGCAGAAGTCTAAAGTGGGTCCTTTTCTTTTTGGATGCAAAATATAAATTGGTATATTTATGATTCACTTTTTGGCTCTCTCGAAACGCTGTAGGTAGAAAGAGATACTGAATGGGCTATTAGAGAATCTGCTTCTGTTGCAATGACATTCATGTTTATAAAATACCAGATTAGGCATCAGGAAGGAACTTCCCTAAACGAAGTTACTCCTGAACCTTCCCTACAAATATGGCTCACACTTCCTGGTAGGATGATCTGAATACATAATGAAAAATGAATTCTAGTCAGAGAACTCCATGGATGGAAGCTCCACAAATACAAACCTGCTGAAGTTAAAAGTCCTTGTGAGTCTATGTCCCGTTCCACAGGCAACAAAAATGTCAGAAGGAGAGAGAACAATGCTAATGGAAGGTGAGCAGTGAAACTACTAAACCACATACAAAATTCAATGGCACAAGATACAAGAGAACTCAGAACATTTCAGCAGCAGGACACTTCAAAGAACGTAACAAATACTGAGAAAGTTTGTAAAGAATCAGTCCCATGCTGGGACAGGGTCAGTTTTTCTTACAAGCATGGGAAAAAAAAAATGATGGGCAGTACAGGGAACGCAAAAGAGACTGATCTACAGTAAGAAGATACTGTGACATTTGCCACCTAACTAAGCACCATTGGGAGAGAAAAAAAAAAGACGGTGAAAAACCTATTTCTGCATTACCGTATTTCTACTATATTACTGTATTTCTAAACTCATTTCCCTCACAAAAACGGGTTTTCTGGAGATCCTCTTGCTTGTTACATATGCTTTTCAAATCAATGCCCAAGCATGTGAGAAGAAAAAGAAAAATTAGCAAGTGGTTTGGTAGAGACAACCCAATTGGCATGAATATAACAACATAACACATAAACTGGCACCAATATTTTGTAAATGTTAACTCAGCTAAGCTTGACTGGTGAAAGTCTGCTCACATTTGCTTTTAAATAAGACTTTAAATAATTTTGGAGTACCATTGGTCCATAGCTTTACCTTTACACTTCAGTACTTGGTACAGCAAGAAAAAGGAAAGTAGACCTAAACTAGCAAAGATGTTTTAATTTTTTGCTAGAGTTTCGTTCTTGGTAAAGAAGCTACGAAATGTTTCTGTAAGATGAGAATATTTGCTTCAGATACAGAAATACCTGCTTAGATAGACCAGATTAAGATAAAAAAGGATGAGAAGATTAATAATCAAACCTGCTCATGCTAACAGAACTTCTATATCTTAAGAAGCGTATTCTAGCACTCAGCACGATAAACTAAGGAATGAATGACAGTTCTTAGATGGATTTTATACATCTTCTAAGACTGGCAATTTGAACACTGTGAGGGGATGGAAGAAGAGATTGTACAGGGCAGGAGATGTTAGGTGCTAACTTGCTTCTTTTTTCCCTCCCCAGACGGGGCAAAGTAAGCTTGGAACAAATAAAAATTCACATAGAACAGGCTGCTCCTCCAACTACCTATGTCGATACACCTGTTCTAACACTTTGTTGGGATAGCATAGCCAACAAAAACCAGGCAAGGAGATGATATGGACAAAGTCCAAACTCTAAGTATTTCAGCTTTTCCCCTTCTCAAAGGCAGAATCTAGCAACAAAATATTGCATCTCCTTTACATCTTGCCTTTGAAATAGTCAATTTAAATAATTATATATTGTATTATATATCATAAAACAATCACAATTTCATGCCAGGTTCAAACTGCAACACTTCTAATGTAGCCAAATTATCGTCTAAACTACTAAAATTATCTTCTAAAACACTTCAGTCCTACTGTGATCCACATTATCTTTTACCAATCTTAACAGTAAGGGTAATTTGTTTTTTATTCTTAAAGTAATCTATTAAACAGTGTAAAAAGAACACAAAAACAGCATAAAAAGAGCATAAAACGCATCTGCTGCTGCTACTATAGAGAGGGAACATCAAGTACAAGACAGGAACTTCTGGAAGTCTGGTTCAGAATTACTGATGGAGAGCTGGAAGCCGTAAGACGACACAAGATCTCATCCACATTAAAAATTCTCAACCACCTAGCCCAGTTTATCATTTTCACTGCCTCCACTGTAAGTTTCCCACACAAAAAAACCCAAACAACACAAAAAAACAACCAAACAAAAAAAACCCACCACAAAACCAAAAATCACCTGTTTAAGAATGTCTGTTAAATTTCTTTATGACAAAAAGGGAAGAAGAAACTAAAGAGAAACAATTTCATTGCTCTGAACTATAAAGCAAAACTTCTCATACTTTTGTAGAGTATCGCTAACGTAATCTAAGAAAAATGACTGAGTAGTCTTTCTGTGGAAAGAAGAAATTTCATTCATTTTGACCAGAGGTGCAGACAAGTTCTGGGATGAGCTTCCGTAACTACTACTTGTTTTGTTTCTCAAATATTGGTTTATAATGACAATGAGGTTTCAAAAATTCTTAAAACTAACTCAACTTTAATGTACATCTTAATTATTCATGAACGCAAAGTTAAAAATTTCTTTATCAAAATTTACAGTTTAAGAAATAATTGTTTTCAGGCATTGGAACTGCTTTGTCTTCTTATTTCACAGTGTGCTTTTCTGAGCAGAGTGATGTATTTCAATCTATTTAGGAAGCTCCTAGCAAAATTATTTCTGCACTCAGAACATACAGAAGCAGTAAAAGGTATGAATCCAAAGGGGAAGTATATAGCAAAAAAGGAAGAATCGGTTACATTTCTTGACTTTACTTCAGGACTACATTTAGATTCAGGATTCTGTTTAGAATATAAATTCCAGTGGAGTTCTCCAAAGTTACCTTCAAAGTGTGAGCAATGAATACAAATGCAAGTTGTATTTTGACACAGCTGCAGGACTGCATTTATGGTTAAGTTTCCTCTTTGCAAATAATCCCATTTAAGAATTTCTGCATAATGAAAAACAAATGGAACAATGAAACTTTCCAGCTGTGATACCAGCAGCTTTTTGTGAGCCTTTCTACATACAGAGACATAAGAGGAATTAAAGTGAGCAAGCTTTTATCTCAGTAAGACCATTTTATCTAATTGCACAAAGACTACAAATACTATATTTTGTTACATTAAACCTTCAACTTTTTGAAATTTAGTTCATAAAAAACAAACAATATGGTGTCAAATATATGAGAGAATGCACATCAAAGCAGGAACCTTAAAACCAGACAATATTCTTCTAATAAATAGAAAAATGTCATGCATTTTAGGCCTATCCACCCAATCACATACACGCAGAATGACGTTCACTGTGTTTCTGTAGTCACAGTTGTTTCTATTCACCAAAACAGCACTGAAGTGACTGGACACTAAAGAACAAAAGCAGCATGCTGATGCTTTTGCTGGGTGGAATCAATATATTTTTTAAACACAAATCAAACACCATGGAAGACTTCACTCAATAACATAATTAGCTCCTTTTGACAGTGCAGTATTACTTAGGATACCCAAAAATAATTAACATCATTCCACAAACATGCAGTTTGAACTGATAAAGTCACTGCAATGCATGGCATCCACTGCAGTGAAAGAAGTTTCTGCAGAAGAGAATATAGGTAAAATGACAGAGCTGGTTTTTTTCTCCAAATACAGTATTTTGGTTGCTCTAGCCAGGGAAAGGAGGATATCTCACCAATTACTTTGTAAATAAGATAACTACTATTTATTCTAGACATTTATTGGATATAAATTATTTTCTTCTTTCTGTAGTAGGTATAAAACAATTTGAAAATTGAAATTCTGTTTTTATTTTCCTAGTATTTTTTGCATCCAGATTAGCATTTCTATAAGCACATCAAGGTATTAAGTTGTATTGTGGTTTCCTTTAGAAAAATAAGTAATTATAAACATCTCCAAGGACTGATCTCATCTTTGTATACTCCCTCTACCCCAGTTATTCAAAAATTTTTCTCCTTTACCTACTCTTATGCTTCTCTGACACATCCTCAGGTCTGATTATGGACAAAGTGGGATACTCACCTTTTTGGCTTATGCACCCTCAAACCACTCTCTCTCAGAATGCCACGAGCCATAGCTTTCCCTCAAATTCTCCCAGTCATTCTAGGCCATTTTCTTCTGACTTGCCCTAAGTGGCTCTGAGATGGAATATGATTAGGAGACTATTTCTTTCTCCTTTTTGCCTGCTTAGTGCTGCAGCTGCTAAAGTAATACAATTCCTCATGTATCAGGGAAATGAAACTCGACTTTGGGTTTAATTTTCACAATTCATTACCTACTTTTGAACTATTTTAACTGTCAATCCATTGTCTTACATTTTTTAGACTTCGACCTTTGATGAAATACTAAGACTATGCTGGCTTGTGTATAAATTAAATGTCAACAGTCACGTCTGGCAGATCCCGGACTGTGCTTTCACTGTTTCATATCTCACCTAAAGAAGTTGTTGGGCACTCTCCCCCCCAAAAACTCCTGAGTATCAGATACTCTCCTCCTCCATCTCTTTTACGTTACATTTCTGTGAAAATTCTTCCCTCTGTTTAAGCAGGAGAATTCAGGTACTGTGAATAGCCCCTTCAGATGAAGGTATACTGCTCTTCCATCAGAGAGGATTTGGAGAGGAAAAAAAGAACATTGTTTAAAGTAATATGAAAAGAAATACTATGAGAAAAGATATCAGTCAATATTAAACAGCAAGACTGAGGAGAGTCAAAGGTATAAAAAAGTTGTAAGAACAGAACGTTTGATGATAATCTTAGAGGTGTCCTATTCATATGCAAATAGCAACAGTCTTGTGTGCTTAGTATGTTTATCTTTAATCTTATTTGGTATAATCTAAAATGTTTACTACTCTGCAAACAAGGCAGATTTGCAAGTAGCCATTTAAGTATTGATATCACTAAGAATTACAAAATCTCGGTTTCATTATCTTAAGTGTTAGACATTGGTAATTCTAGCAACAAAAGGCATGACTAATAGCATTTGCTGTACAGTTCACAGCAGAGAGGTATCCATATGTATGCAGAAAATAATAAGATACTCTATAGTTGAGAAATATGATAAAATAATATTATTACAATAGTCATCTTGCTTCACAGGCACTAAAGAAACTGCAACTAACTACCACCACGTAGAGGTAAAACATAAATGTGAAAAGTATTTATTATTTCAATTTTCACAAGTTCTGTGGCAAGATGTCTTGCACCCCAATTATATGCTGTGGAGAAAACCACTGCCACACACTTGCTTTGAAACTGCAAGCTAGTAGTTTCGACAGATGCTCGCATTTGCATTTTGAAACAGTTAAAAATTTCTCCATGTCTTTCATGATCTGAAAGATTGCTATTGTATTCCCCTCTCAGTTGTCTGTCTGTCTAATATGCTCCTCAAATGAAAAAGCTTCATTCTTCACCTGTGTTCTTTCCAGTCCTGACACATTTTTTTGGAGAGGACTAGAACTGCACACAGATAAGCCAGAGATTATACCTGGCTGTTATGATTTAACCTGGCAGCCGGCAGCCGAGCACCAGACAGCCG
>Ga0181612_178211_pt1 | contig 14493 bp, 4 predicted proteins | sample HoacroProtozoa21_FD_119630 | JGI IMG/M metagenome (GOLD analysis project Ga0181612, IMG submission 119630) | Hoatzin crop microbial communities from Cojedes, Venezuel. Combined Assembly of Gp0051906, Gp0051904, Gp0051908 | reverse complement strand
CTGAGGGCTCCAGAGCTGGATGCAGGAGTCCAGGTGGGGGTCTCACTAGAGCGGAGTAGAGGGGCAGAATCACTTCCCTCAACCTGCTGGCCATACTGCTTTTGATGCATCCCAGTATACGGCTGGCTTCTGGGCTGTGAGTGTGCATTGTCAGCTTACGTCCAGCTCTTCATCCACCAGTGCCCGCAAGTCCTTCTCAGCAGTGCTGCTCTCAATCCCTGTATGCCTCAGCCTGTGTTGATACTGGGGGTTGTCCTGACCCAGGACCTTGCACTTGGCCTTGTTGAACCTCATGAGTCCACAGGCCCAATACTTGAGTTTGTCCAGGTCTGTCTGGGTGGCATCCTATTCCTCAGGTGTGTCGATTGCACCACTCAGCTTGGTGTCATCTGCAAACTTGTTGAGGGTGCACTCGATCCCGCTGTCTATGTCATTAATGAAGTTATTAAACAGTACTGATCCCAGCAGCATGCATAAAGGGTCTGTGACCATCCACAAAGATACACAGGCATTTAGTTACTCATGAATAATGAAGGTCTCTTACTCATGAATGTCCTTCTACTGATATTCCTCTGCTATCATCACAGTGGGGCTTACGGTGCTGCTGCCACATCAAGAGAAATACGATATTTATAAAAATGCCTGGAGTATGCATCTACACTCCCAGTTCCATTCCCTACCCAAGATCTGGGGAGCCAAAAATTCAAAATGCGGGCTTATTTACAGAACAAAATTAAAGTTTCAAAACCTGTACCCTTAATTCTCAATACCTGCATCTTACTTCAGGCAAGACTGGACATGACAAACCTGCTTTTAGAGAACATTCTGGAGTTGACTGTAAAATTTCATACGATTAGAATAACATTTAATACTTGAGTGTTTAAGCATTTATTCAGCTAATTAAGCCTTCTTCTAGGACAAGATGCTAAGCAGGATAGTAATCTGAAAAGCAGACACAGAAATTCATTAATAAAGGACTTACAAGGAAAAAGAAAGAGTGAATTATCAGTTTTTTAACCTGAAAATGGCCACAAAATCTGCCACTGTTTTTCCAATCTAACTAAATAGTCCAGCAGCAACAGCATTTCAGGCAAACAGCTTATCTGAAAGAGCAGTTCCCTGATTAAACCAGCAATGATAAATCACAGAGTATTCTCTAGTGCAATGCACTGTTTTAGCCATATGAAATGGAAGAAGAGGATATGAAATGCTAGGCCTTAGAGGATGTAGATGGTGAAAGGGAGTTTTAAAGTCTACAGAGAATTGTTCATGTGTGAAAATATTTCATTTCTTTCTCCCTTTTTTTTAATGATCTCAAGGTAGTGTGTACTTTTTTTAGCTTGGACTCACTCGGCAGAAATGAAGAATGATTCTAGAACAAAATAACTGTGATTATGATTAAAACTATGTTAACAATGACATCAACTTATTTTTAATAACTACACGTAGCATTTAATAACAATGTAAAATCTACAGGTTAGTATCACTAGTGTTGTTAAACTAGGGAATATAAAATTTAAAATTGCAGAAATAAGAGTATCTTAATTTGATCTTTCAAATTACTTTTTATTCTTGTATGTATATGTCAATCTTTATTATGGACCATATTTATCTGAATTCTTGTCGTATATACTTATGTGTGAATTTCCTGACACATTTTTTGTATCACAGAACACATCTCGTTTATTACTCAGAATAGGCATTGATCAATTAATAATTACTTTTTCATTGTTAAGCTTGTACCTCTGTACCTCATTAAAAGATACAACTCAAACAATGCACTACATTTTACCTTGAAGGCAGATCTGTATAGACCTTCATCACTGCTGAAATTTGGGGTTTACAAACAAGAATGAAGTTCTTTTTTAAGGACACAGAAAGTTCTTCATTGATCCAAGGAAAGAAAACACCCGACATCTGTATGTTGTCTTACAAAGAACATAAGAGTACTCTGATGAGCAAGTCAACAAAAAAGATGTTTTGCTTTCCCCTTGGAGCGAAGACAGAAGATGCAATTACAAGACTGGGATTACTCCAGTTTGCTTCGTAGGTAGTCAGGAAAAGGTCTTGTAGTTCAAAGTGGTCGTAAGAGCATGGTCATGGCCATAACTGATAGAACTATATATGACTGATTACAGAAGACTCTGGAGGTCTCTAAGGGACATTGAAGGGGGAGAACACTAAAGCATTTCCCAGAGATTCTTCCTATGTCATGAGCAAAAACAGTCAGGGGTCAAAAGAAGTTATAACATTCTTGTATAGCAAAAGAAGGAGGTGCCCTTGTTAGAGCTTCCTGGAATCAATCTTCCATGAATAGTGTGGCTAAAGTAGCCAGGAGGGATAAACATAAGAAGGAACTGGAAAGGTGAAAAAATATACATATACACCTTGCACTAAACCATGAAGTCAGGATCCTGTATAACCAAACCACTAATGGACACAAAGGAGAAACTATTTACTTTCCTGCAAGGTACTGTGAGAAGTCTGCGCAGTAACAAATGAAACTATCAGAGTTTGACCTACTTTGGAATTACTGTGTTTGGGTTGTAATATTTCAGCAATTCCTAAATGAAATTGCGTTGTAGGATTCACATTGCTGGTGTCTTTCCATTAATGATTATAACCTATTTAGGAAGAAGTCAATTGAGAAAAAAGGAGGAGGAAGGTATAATACGTTAACAATACCTTTAACTGTTGTTAACTTACCAACATTGTGAAACAAATAAACTTTGGTAATTACAAGTTACTGTGGTAATAAATAACGCAGTAGCTGTGGAGCTGCAGATTACCAAGTCACACTAGGCAACAGAATGATTAACCTTTTAAAGACCAATATGTCATGTGTAGGTGGAAAAAGATGCACTATTGTCAGGAATTTCAACTCTTACTGACACGTCTTGGAAGTCACCTGCAGAGAGCCTTTCAACACTTTCAGGATTTATAAAATTATAAAACATATTTTGAAACAAAAATGTGACATCAAATACAAAGGAATTGCAGGCTTTTTATCTCCATTTGTAAAGAAGCATTTATCTCAGAACAAAAATTAGCAACTGGCACAGTACCAGAAATAACGAGTCAATTATGTCTGAGAGTGCAGAGCAAAGTTCCAACCTTCACCATATTTACAGTTCATTTAAATTTTCTAGGTTAACTTCATGAAGTTGATAACAATTATGAGCAAAGTCTATTGGGAAAAAGTAATTAAGTATGACTGATAATTGAAAATTCCTCAAGTGACAAAAATATCAAAATTTCTGCTGAGGAAAAAGGCTGTGCTAGCTAAAACAGACACAGAAGGAAACTGAAAGCATCAATTAATTAACTAATAATTATGATAGAAAAGAGGAGGAGCTGATACTCATGAATATATAGCAAAAGGTAAGAAATATTAGAGATTTATAAAGGAAGCAAAGAGAAATCCACACTGTATATATCTATGTGATTGACTGTATTTAAAATACTTTTTTCAAAGTGTTACACATTTTTAGACTACATCTTGTGGTCAGATAACAAGCTTCACATTTTCAGTCTAGGTACTCTTATACTTCTACATCTTGGTAACTGATAGGCAGTATTACACATTGAAAAGGTTAAAGCCAGCTAAATATTTTTTCAAAATATTAGAAATTATTGTCATAAGAAAATGTTTCTAATGTCAGCCCACAGATTTTAATTCTTTACTACGTACTATTTAACCTTTTTAATCAATCACTTAAGGAAAGACAATTACATTGTTATAAAACTCGTTAATGACAAAGATCAAGAGAATCAGTAGTAGCAATAACGTTATGTGACAAATGCAGAATGAGCTCTGTTTCTTCGTAAACATACTGTGGGAAAATGATGTGTCTGTCAATGTTGCCAAGTGAAAAGAACATAATTATGAACAAGAAATATAAGTCATTCTTCAGTATTGGGAATTCGAAAGAATGAGAGAAATATTGAGTGTCTTTGAGGTCAGCATGAATAATTACTTGAACATGAGTTTTCATTGTGGAATACAAAAGTCCTTGAAAGTTTCAGTAAGAAAATGACAAGTATGAGTGAAGAGGTTATATTACATCTGTACTGGCACTGAATCCATAAGTGCTGGGTTATTGTATCTAATTATGGATCCAAAGGAAGGTGATGAAAAATTGTAAAAGGTTTGGAGAAGTCTTGGAAAATGATTAAAGGACTGGAGAACATCTCTCACAGGAAAAAAAAAAAAAAAAGGAAGGAAAAAAAAAAAGAAAATCAAAAGAAAAATCTAGTTTCCAAACCTGAAGGTTAAGAAGTGACAAGGTCTGTGATGAAACATTCTTTCCGGATGATATCTGATAACAGAGAACTTCTCAACCAGAAAACAAAGACAATAATCCCTTCTTCTTACTCTCCTGAACAATACCAGCCTTTCTGTGGGATGATTCTGATACCCAGTGATACCCATTTTAATGCTGCAAAATACTTTCCTGATGGTAATTTCTGATCTCCACATGATTCTAATTCTCAGTCTCAGAATGGGAAATAGCTGGGCAGTTTCTGCCATAATTATCTGTTGAAAACTTCATCCTGAGGCCTGGCTATCAAAATTTCAAGTGATTAAAATCAGGCTGCCTTCTAAGCATCTAAGAATGCATGATGCACAATCCTGACCTCAGGTGTGACCTTCCAAACTACTTACAAATTTTCTGTGCTTTTAATCCATGTGACATCACAGAGTTTCCAAAAGTGGAAAAGTGCTCCAATCTACATTTTACAACTCCTGTGAAAAACTGGGCCTTTGTGGCTGATCCAGAGTCACAAATAAAAAAGTGGCTAGTGATAAGAATACAAAACAGATCTTTTGACTTCTAACTTCTGTTCAAGTTAACACTGGAGCTCCCTGTTAATGTGAGAACTTCAGTGTATTAAAACCCATTCTCCCATAAAAAGTAGAGGAGAGATAGGTGATGTCTGAGTGAGATTTTGAGGTTACTAGTCCCAAACTTAGAGACCTGAGCCTCTAGCTTTAATCCTAGGCACTGGCACAGAGTGCATATGGAAAAGTTTCCATGTGCTACAGTTTATGTTCTAATCTAAACACTACAATATAAACTGGGGCATGTGTTATTTCATGGATGACACAGTTTTCAAGTTATGACAGTTTAGTAGTGTCCCAGGCTCTTGTTTCCCACACATTCCACAACTTTTTCATTTTCCAGAACTGTCATCAAAAGCAGCTTCAGACTGCTGGAGGACACTGAGAGAAAAGAGAGAAAAAAAATGTAATATATTTAGATAATAAATTGTGATGAATCTCTGTTATGACATTATCTGTTGCTATGATGATAGGTCAGGATTGCAGTCAGGCACTTTAAAGCAGTAAGTTTAAGAAAACAAAATTGTTCCCAGTAGGTTTCTAATGGCTATTACAAGCAATAGAGAAAATCTATTTCCTCATACTCTTCTCCAGCGCTCACTCTGCCTTCTGCCACAATGAATCACCATGATAGACAATTCTATTTTTTTCACATTAATTTTCTCCAAACTCAGAAGAATATTTTCTTGTAAACAGTTTATGCACTGACCCTCATAAATGTTAAATTGATGTCAAAGTCTCCTTGTCTTAAGTTTGTTTGGTGCTTTGCTTGCTGGTTTTGAATAGGTTTGATCCTAGTCAGCTAACTTTATATTTTCAATACCAGTCACATTTGATGAATACATGCTTTATCACCTCTTGTTTAACTGGAATAAGTTAAAATCCATGTTTCAAACCTAGACCCTTGTGTTTTCTCTTTTCTTATTCCCTTTATGAATTATTAGTTATCACATGCAGTATAGGACTTTTCATTTTTATGTAGAATTTTTCTACAATGTGATTGAAGACTTTCATTTAGTGTGACAATAGTGTATCCAATTTTGTTTTTCATCCAGAGGTGCAATTCTCAGTATGGATGGGAACAGAAATAAAAGTACACCACAACAGAACAGAAGCAACATGTTAAAACTTTGGTTTAGATATGTTCTCTTCAAGCAAAGCCTTTTCGTAGCTCATTTGTTGTCAAATGCACCAAGAAAAAAAAATACTTAAAAGTTACAGATGCTTTGAAGAGACATGTGGAAATAAATTTGCAACTGATTTAAAATAGAAAAATCAGATTCTGTTCAAGGCTGAATCTGTCAAATTTATACCAATTACAAACTGGGAAAGACTTAGAACTATAACCTTCATTGCTAAGAAAGTAGCTACATACTAAGGGGTACACACAGATTTGTTTAGTATGATGCCATGAAAAGCCTCTTTATCTTAGACTTTCCTGTCTTCTCAAAACAGCAAGGATCTACTTCAGTTTAATAACAATCACTCTGGTAAGTGGACATTTTACATTTATGGGTATCAAATACAAGCTGTATCTGTGCCTACACATATCAGTTTATGGGTTTAATGTAGTTCACTGGCCAAGGATGAAATGACATCAACCTCTATTTAGAAAATGTCAGTGTGTTAATTCAGATTATTCAGGAGTGTAGTTTTAATTGGGGAAAGAAGCACTATAAAATTACATATGTAATACCATTCATTCTAGGTTAGGATTATTATAAATAGTTCATCCTTCATGGCATGTGTTGTCTTCCTGGTTCAGGTCAATAAAAATAAGTACAATATATCTTTCAGTCCTAGAGTGTAATGTGTTAATCTATGGTTACACTGCATGTCACCATGCATTCTAAGCTTGTTAAAATATTACTGACACCTTCTGAAGTTTAGAAAAATTGGATTCCTTTAAACTGTCAACTGTAGATAGATTTATTCTCAAATTTTGTGTTTTGTAACTTCAATTTAACTGAGATTTTCTGTTCCAGTCAACAACATACAAAGTTTAACTATGTTATCTTTCTTGTGTTTGCAGAGATTAAAGGGATTTTAATGGTAAATTGAGAACAATAAATTCTCTTTCTACCCTGTACTATGCACTTTTAGAAATGGCTTTTCTTGCTGCCACAAAAATCTGTTCGAAGCACAGCATCTTGTTTCAGAGAACATAAATAACTCAGAGTAAGTTAATGATCCTTTGCTTTGATCATGCATATCCCCTCCTGTACGAGTAGCACAATGAAACCAGTAGGATAATGCATGCAACCACAGGCCCTTTGTGTTAGTAAAAGTTATCACTTTGTGCCTACAATCTTTTGTAATAATGAAGAGACAAACACTGTTGCATCTGAACTCTAAGGTTTCATTTTATTTCTGTGGGATGAATGGTGGTACAAAAAAGACTAATTATCCTTGCTAATGGCTGCAGTACAAAGGATTCCATGCTTCTAATTATGAGATATATCAAGAAGGGTTTTTTTTTCATCTTTAGTTGGAATAGCTGTACACTGGATCAGTCACCATTATGCCCACATCCTGGGCAAAATCCACCTGGCTCCACCCATTCACAGTAATAAACAACAGCATCCAGAGTGATTATGTCTGACAATTTTCAGCATTTGGAGATTGTCCCAAATTTACAGGCTTTTACTTCATGTAAATAGTCCAAATGAATCAATCCGATTAATCAAATTTCCTCAGCTGAATCCTATCCAAGTCATAGAGTGAAATCTATGTATTATAAAGTATGTAATATTTTTATATTTAATATAAATTCTAAAACAATTATATTTGTAACATATTTTTGGTTGAAATAAAATCACATTAACATTGCTGTTTAATCTGAATACAGATGTTCACTGAGGTGTTCTATTGCAGATAGGGGAAGACTGAATATACAAAATCTAATCTTCATGGGCCTAACTGCTTCACAGGTTTTTATTAAGGCCAATATGCATTATTAAACATATTGCTGTGTGATGGGACTCCAAACTGAGAGGTAGAGTTGCTCCCTCTTTCCTTGAAGAGCAAATAAGAAGACATACCCTACAATCTCTAGAGTTAACTTTTTTACATTGCTTTACATAGGAGTGAGGTAGCTTGGTAATTGGGGGAAAATCATCTGTGCAGGATGAGTCAGTGAAAACAGGAGGCCTCGAAACAAACATACTCATGGAGTTCTGGCAGGATGCGACTTCTCCTTTACTCTAACCAGTCCCGCCACATTCAATGATTTGTTGGTTGGCCAAGCTCCATCGAGTCCCATTCCTTCCCCAGGATTACAAGGAAATTCCTCCTTTCCCATCACCACTGAAGCTTGCCTATGCAGCTCTTTCCTTCTGTGTCCACAACTCTGTTCAAGACCCTCTTGTCTCTGCTCTTCATCTTCAAGGTCCTCATTTGCTGTCTCATGCCTTCACCTGCCTTCCGCCCTCTGACTTGGACAGCTCACACAGGACTTTCCTGGAGGGCTCAGGACAGTTTTTGTGTTGATCTTTGAGGATAAGCAAATTCTTTCTCCTTCCAGGGGGCTCCTTTGACCCAGAGACTGTCCGCCCTACTTTCTACTGTCAGCTTTTCCAACAAATGACACACCAAACAGCATTTACACAATAAAATGAAAAGAGATATATTAAGTAGCTTTGTTTGTCATTCTGTTAGAAGTCAAAGATGCAAGGAAATGTTTTTAGTGCATCTGTGAATTATATTTCCCTCCTTAATGTTCTAAATATTCGGTTGGTTACAAGGTAGATCTTACTTTTTTTTTCCCCAAACTCATTGAGTTGCAGATCCACAGAGAGTTCAAAGTGTGGTCCATACAACATAGGCTATAGCTCTCAGCAGATTGGAAAAAATACAGTGAAAATAAAAACATATATGGTTATTTAGAAAATAATGTATAGTAAACGTCTTCTTATATCGATCATAACTTATTAGAACAGAGTTAACTCAGAAAACAACAGCATCAGAAACCAGGATATATATCCTCAGAATTTAGTCATCTGCTACCATAATTCTTCAAAATATTCATGGTTGACCTTAAGATGATGATAAGGCCAGTATGTAGAGGTGTTCCTATTTCCCTGTGAAGTGACTAGGAGTAAACATCACACTGGGTGGTGGTGAGGTGGAGATAGGAACTTTCTTAGGTTATCTTAAATCCAGTCTCATTAACAGTTAAGGGTAGATCTGCAAAGAGTAAATCTCATCTCTGTCATTCAAAGTCTCTCTACTATTACTTCTCCTTTCCCTATATTGAGCATTATGTGTCATCAGTTCTGTTCTTTCTCACGTAATTTATTACAATACTTCTGTGTTTCCGTAGCTGCCTAGTATCTAAGAAAGACACTATTTTCAACTTTTTTACCACAGTTTCCCTGTAGTAGAATGACGCAGTCAGGTTTTCTTCTGCTGGGGAAATCAGAGGGGTTAGCACAACCAGAGAGTTAAGAAAGTCCCAACCTGGGAAAATCACCTTCTTCATTATGGTGTCTCCCTTGCCAGCTGAGTAAAGGCAGTGTTCCTGCTGTGGCTAACTTGCTAACCGAGCATTTCTGTGTCCATCAGTGTCAATCTAGAAACTTTTACGAACTTTCTCAGACCTAAACTAATCTGCAGTTGAAGCCAACATAAGACTCAGGGCGAGCATTCCCATTGCTTGTGGCAGCTTTGCTTTCTGGTAGAGTGACATCTGCCTTTGGGCAGGTCAGCCTATGAATATAATTCATATAATCTTTGAAAACAAAACATAAAACCCACAACAAACAAAAAAAAAGAAGACTGATAGAGTGAAAGGCCTTTCCACAAGTTATGTAGTAACTGGTTTCTTCTGACAAAGCTTTTCACCAGACAGAACATCGTCTACTGAAACCACAGAATCATTAAACTACCCAGTTTGTCATGATTTTTGAGTTATACTTACAGCAGTTGTTCTTTTTCCATCTCCCCCTCCACTCTTTAAATCAACTAAGCTCTGCTTTCTGTTCAAAGCTGTAGAGAGGTCATGAAAGCTGAAGACGTTACAAGTGGTGGAAAGAATCAGTTCATGTATTTAAAAGACGTGCATGACAAGCTAAAAAAATAACTTTTAATTATTTTCCTTAATGGTGCACTATTTCAGTTCCTCTCTGCTATAAACTATGACCAGTGTAAATCGTGAACAATAATGAGAATACAGCAGAGTGAGGATTAAGAGACTTTGGAGTTTGGCTCTACTACTGACCAAAAGAGGGTCCCAAGGTGTTATCAGAAGATAAATTTTAAAATGATAAAATAAGTTGGGACTCCCACTGCACACAAAAAGAAGCTGTATATTCATGTATAATTATAGGATTACAACCTATTTTCCTACTCAGAATCTGATATGTAGGTTTGCTAAGCAGCCTCAGCTTATATCCAGTTCCTGAGGGGGCTTATTCTCATTCTAGACCACATCTTCAATTTAGTATAAAAAGACAAAAAACACTGCATTAAAATAAGAAATTGTTACTATTTCCCTATTTAATATTTTTTCAAGCAATCCAGTATTTATCATAAAATATCTTTTCAATGGCCAGTGCTTGAATAAATATACATATCCTGAAATTACATCATACCTGTTTTGCTAGATTTTTATTTACATTTTTTCACATTTGCAACATCATTTTTTTTTCAACTGCCCGTGATTATTCAGTTTCAATGGTTCTAGTCTGCTATTTTACACAGTTTGCAATTTACATAATTTTTGGATTATATATTTTACCCTTTTAATCTTAGTCACTAAAAGTGTGTGATTTATACGAGAAGTTTCTAACTCATTCTTTGGGACTAATGTTTTCAGAACTTCCTTGCACATAGTAATTTCTTCTACAAACACCTGCTAGCTACAGGTGCTATTATTTGTGCCCTCTTTCTTTTTTTACATCACTTTGTATTGGCGAGGAGGAGCTTTTTGGTTTTATGTCCTTTCTTTTCTCTTTTTTTTTGTTTTCTTACTTATAATTTCTTCTGCAGTCAGGGACCATAATGTCTAAGTCTTTTTCAGGCTAGTCAAATAACGAGTTATTAGTCTAAACCAAAGATCCAACATTGTGAAAATCATATTATGGTGAGAAAGGATAAAGAAATACGAAAAAGGTACAAGAATATAACTAAAAAATATTTTTACATATAAGCTTGTATCTGTTGATCTTATAATAAATAAAAACAGACCTCAGTAATAGCTACAACTGAATTTCAAAGTAATCAAAGAATCAGTTAAATATGTTGGTTTCACAATGCTCAAAGGAAAAATTGTTTAAAAGATGTGATACAAAGATGGAATGTACTGAGCGGACGTGCATTAAAAAATTAATTCAGCTACTCTTTTCATCTTTATTTTCGCTTTCACTTTTTCCTTATCTTCTGACTTTTTTTCACTGGGATATTCACTCTTGTACTGATGGAAAATATTACCAGATGCCTATCATCAAAATTATTAAGCTGATGATCTTCTGAACATACTCTTTTGTACCCACATAGCAACAGGATGGATAATCTTACATGCTATCCCTGTAACTATATACGGCTTGAATGAATTCTAACTCCTTTACGAGTAGAAATGAAAAAGAAATTATGTTTGTTAGTTATTGCTGTTTGGTCTTCCTAAGTACTTTCTTTTAATAAAAATAAGCTACTGGTGGCTGAGATGATCAAAAATACTGGGGGATGGCAAGTCTTCAGACATAAATTGTTATTTGTGCTTTCAATGTCATTTATTGAGTAAAAGTACACTGTTTTTAACATTAAATTTTACTTATTTAAAAGAGTATAAAATACTCCATAATAAAATCTGTTGTCTAATGAGGTATAGCATTCAAAAGGCTAATTTCTTGTCTTTTAACAGCTTTTCCATTGCATGTCTGACCAGAAGGACCTGTTAGATGAATACAAAAAAAAGAATACAAAAATATAAACTACAAAAATCATAAAAAGCAAATCACAAACATCATAAAGGGAAGACTATTTCAAATGCAGCTGTCCTCTTTTGAACCCTCACTTATCTGTAGTTGTGGTTAAGGAACAGTTTGCCTGTATTAATAGTACTATAGTGGTTTACAAAGCTCAGGTCTCCATAGACATTAGCAACTTCAGTGAAGTGTTGATTTGTCATATGTAACCCAGGAAAACCAGCAAGAACAAAACATAACGCAGGAGGTCTCTACTCTGCTTCCTCCTCATAAGCCACACAGAAATTTTTCTTGTGCCCATAAAAGGCAGAACATGCTATGAAAGTGGGGTCCTCCGGCAGAAGCTATTTTACTGGGGAAGGTAGGTCACTGTATACACACTGGGGTGTATCATAATTGTGAGGAATTGCAGCAGGATTGGACTTTGTTGAAAGCTCCTACTCATTCAGAATGTAAAACTGAAGCCAAAGCCTATAAACTGTTGGACATTTTGTACGGATTAACCACCGTTCTGTTTATGCGAGTTATAATTAGACCACATTGCCAGACATCATCATAGAAGCAGACTCTGTTATAACAAAACATTACTTTTTAGGAGTTTTGCAAACCTACGATAATTGTGGGATGGTTATACTTTCACAACGTATTAAAAAAAAAAGCTGATAGTATGTACATATTTGGTTTATTGCTAGTTTCCTGCAGAGTTATTTCCGTAGGATTTTCCTATTTGTGTAACAAACAAAATTACTTCATCCTTGAAATAGCTCTATTATGGCAGTTTAAGTGTCAAATGTCTTTCTATTGCTCAGTCCAATATTAAAATATTTGCCATTAGAGCCAAGCTTTAGTTAGCACAAAACCAGCAAATAAAACTCTTCATTTCTTAAGTGCTTTTCTTTATCTGTGAAAGACTAAAAAATGCCTTTTTAGCAGGCACCAGTGGCTTTGGGGAGTGTTTTACAGTACATTTTTGCAAATGCTTGTTTCAAGTTTATTGGCCTCACAGCAGAGATTACAGAAGACCACACAATTGGAATGATCATTTTTCTTTGCATTAGCAGAATACATTTAGAATTGCAGCATCTAACCTTAGGGGAACCTGAACTAATGAATGATGCTTCATGGAAAACATTTCAACACTTAAGAGGGAGTATTAAGGGGAATCTTCAGAAGTCCAAAAGTCACAGTGAAAACCAATCAAATTGTGTTCCTAATTCCCCGTGTTTTGTTTTTGATCTAGTTAGGCCCCTAACTCCCACTCTTCAATAGCTTACAAGCATACCATAAAAAAAAAAAAAATCAGGTTCTAATAGCTCATGGGTAGAAAATTCTTCACTTAACTGCAGTGAAACAGACATTTCTGCATGAGAGAGACTTTCCTTGCAATAGCTGACTGGCATGTCATAGTATTTGGAAATATGTTTGTTTAAGTAAGGAACACACCTGCAACAAACAATGATTATGGAATCGTACAAACCCCTTCAGCATTTAAGAGAAGCTGAAGCTTGTTGCCTTCTCTTGAATTGACATGTGTGTATGAAGTGATTAGATTCCTCTTTCTTTATTCTACAGAAGAAATACATGAACAACAGCTATTCCTTGGGTTTAAAAGCTCATCTTTTTTTTATTCATCTTTTGGCTGCTCACTTCATAATCACTTCATAAAGAATCATTGAATTAGAGTTAGAAAAACTATTATATCATCTATTTAATCCTCTTTCAAAGTTAGCATATGATACTGTTCTCCCACAAAGACTAGCAGACACAACGGTCTTTTGCAGAAATTCTGTGAAAATATAGGAACGTGGGTCAATCTCATCCACATTCATTGCCTTTCTAGGTGCATCTTACACAAGGAACGAATTTGCAGATGTAAACAGTAGTTAAAAATCAATGCTTAAAAGCTAACCCCATGTACTGTTTTCATTATATGTCTGAATAATACAAAAATGGGGAATGAAAATACAAAACATATTGCCATGATCTGTAAGTAGCATTGTTTATTAATACATTAGTTAAAATAGTTTTCAAATAAACTGTCAGCCAGCCAAACACATCTTCTGTGAAAGCATAAAAAAAGCACACCCAATTTTAAGTAAACAAAAAATTACTTTATGGATGTGTTCTGCATAATATGACACAAAATTACACAAGAAGGATTAATAAAAATGAAAAGCTAAAGAAGTGAAATCACTTAATTATATGAGTATGTCACTCTAGAAGACTTGGACACAAAAAAGTGAATTAAAGTCTGGAAATCAAAGAGTTTATCAACACAATGTTCAATGCCAGAAAGACTGGGTAATTTCTGGAGTGTGTAACCCTGCTTCATACGTTCAGAAGATTCAGAAAATCCTCTGAAATATTCAGATATTTGCAGAATTACAGACGTCTTTCAATGTTCAGAATAAACTAACCTTGGTATATACACGGGTCTTTAATCAGTAGATCATAAATATTCTTCTTGTAATAATCTGAAAAGTCTATAATCTCTAACATCACTAACTCGCACAAGTTGACGTGTTGAAAACAGACTCCACAATCTGTAAGATTGTAAAGTGGATATGTTTATTTGGCACCAGGCAGCACGGGGGATAGTCCCACCAAAGTCGTGTGCGCCCAGCAGCAACTTGTCTCTTCAACTTATACAATCAAGTATTACATATGCATTAGATTTACCAATATGCCTATACCTATGCATAACCTAACCCCTCTTTGTATTAAAAT
>Ga0181612_102903_pt1 | contig 14493 bp, 8 predicted proteins | sample HoacroProtozoa21_FD_119630 | JGI IMG/M metagenome (GOLD analysis project Ga0181612, IMG submission 119630) | Hoatzin crop microbial communities from Cojedes, Venezuel. Combined Assembly of Gp0051906, Gp0051904, Gp0051908 | reverse complement strand
TTTTTTTTTTTTTTTTTTTTTTTTTTTTTTTTTTTTTTTTTTTTTTTTTTTTTTTTTTTCAAGTGAAAGTGCATTGGCACTGGCTCCTCATCTCTCCAAATGACTTCAGTTTTGTGCAGATTATAAAGTGAGTCTCCTACTCCATAAAAAAAGATCTCTTTGCTCAGGCACAAATTAATGAAAATTAGACTCAGTGCTGTATATTATAGCCTCCCTTTTGAACAGAAAGAATTGTTTAAAGGTTTCCATTAGAAATGATTAGTTTCTCTGTGTAGTGGAGCTAAGGTTTTTTTGTGAAGCTAATAAATCAACATAACAATAATTTGACAAAGATTCAAGCTATCTGTAAGACTTCCTAGAAATTAAAATCTATTCAACTGAGGGAGAAAATTAAGTTAGTGATCTAGGTACAAAAGGAGAGTATTTCAGATATCTACTCTAGTTTTCTTTTCCTGCCATTCATCAGTTTCTTGCATTGGCTTCCTTAGTTGCAAAGCAAAGCAGAGGCACACAGGCACAGCTTATTATGTATATATTGGCATATATTTGTATGTTTGAGGATATGCATATGATCAATCATAACTAATTAAATGAATTACAGCTCATTCAAGAAATAAAAATACAATGCAAGACAAAAATCGATCTTGCAATCATTTCTTCTTCAGCAAATAAATCCCATTGCATGAACGTGTTTATGTGAAACCTATGCACAAGAGAGGGCATTTTCAGAAATTTTTTTGCCAGTGTAATACTTGGCCTGATAGAGTTTGTTTTCTGTAAGACTAAATGTAAGCTTTAGCACAAGACCTATGCAGTTCTGGCAAACCTGATTCTCCAAATGCCAAAGAAATTCAGTGATTCTTTCCTGCTTGCACTAGAAAAGCCAGAACATAAATTTTCTTCCACTTGGGTAACTAACAAGGTGATCGTTTTTATTTAGTTGTTTGGGCTTGATGTTTGTGAGTGTCCAGGCAGAAAAAGCAGAATGTTAATTCAATGGATAAGAGTGTAGGATAAGAATCAATAAAGGATGACACTGGAAGAAATCTTACCCACGGGAAAGATGGCTTTGGGAAAGGTCTGGAGCAAAGGCAGGGAAAAGGAGGGGTGCATGGGATCTTCTGGGAGAGGAGAGCCAAGCCAGGCTGCTCCCTGCCTTGACCCAAAATTACTTCTCCAGCAGCTACAGCTAAAAGACTCACAGCTCAGCAGCACCCACCCTCGTGCCGTGAGAGCCTCAAGCGTGGCTCTGCACTGTAGACCTTCCCACATACTGTGGATAGCGGGGTCTTTGCAAGCCCACAGCACGCAGTGCACCTGCTCAGGACGTCAGGTTCTCCCTGAGAAGTTTTCTCAAAGCCAAGCATCCCCGTGCAAGGATGATTTACCTGCAGATCTTCACACTAGACCTTGTTAACAGAAATGGCCTGCCATAGAGATTATGGATAACCTTCCCTGTGTGCCACACGGGCAGGGAGAAGGAAACTGTTCTTCACAATTATGCTGTTTTCCAGATCATCTCCTCCGGGATGGGTGAGAGGAGCATTTCACCCCATTAAACCTCTTCTTCAGCGCTTAGTCTTGCTCACTAGTTGAAGTATGTACTTAGCTTCTAACCAAAAATGGCTGCATACAAGAACACTGTGCAGGAAAGAAAAACAGCTATACATAAAGTAGGATTCAATTCAGTGTTTTGTAGAGAAGCAAAATGTTATCTCAACTCTCCATCTGGAGATGCAGAACATCGCGTCTCCAACAGTTCATAAGCAATACAATGCCTCTTACTACCCTCCCTCTCTGTATATGCATCTGTGTGTTCGCAAGGCTTTCTTATCCATAGCAAGAAAAGCTCCCTGTTGTCAATGAATTCTCATCCTCAAGTGTAATTAACCTCGGTATTCTTTCATTTACAATCACATTGAAATCAGAGATGGGTTGCTGGAGTTCAGCAGCGAAGGTCTGTGTCTATTTGTGGTCAAAGCACCCAGAATACTATTTCTGTGATTATCCTAAATCTCTATCAGCACTCATACAAGTGATTTGCAGAGAGGGAGGTGGATGCCGTTATGAATAGATTGCTAGAAATTGGGCTATAGGTCCAGCTTACAACAACATGCAGAGCTACTGCTGATGTTATGCCTCCTGTTAGGAGAAAGTCAAATAATTCAACATTAAGTTTCCACTCAAATTGGAATAATAAATCAGAATCTCAACTTTGCAGTCAAATGAAATACACCAAAAATAGTTTGATATAGTCCTTACGCCTCGGTGTTTGATGAGGTAGGAACATTTCTTGTAGGACAGAATTTTTAAAGTTTCTTTTTGTTCTGCTTTTTGCCCTGGCTTTGTCATTTTGACTTTCACTTAATGCACAGCATCCCTGAAGAGTTAAAATAACAAAGTTGAAGTAAAACATCCTGATGATGCCCTTAGGCACTCTCATAGAATAAGAATTTAAGAACACAGCATCAGAAAATCCTCCATCAGAAATCTGCCAGCCCAGCCCCGCTCGCGGGCAGGAGCTCCCAGTAATATTTGCTCAGCTTCATTTGTCTACAACAGTGGGCTTGGTGCTCTCTTGAAAAATTACTCCCACTAATGAAAGTTTCTGGAAATCCAGCTTTTTAATGCACTGCAGTGAAACACAGTCTAACAATGAAAAATCATCTGTACAAGGTGCAGGTCTAAATAAAAGCAATCAGTTACTTCTCCTGTGCTTAGTAGCACAGATGTCAAAGCAGTACTAACAAGCTCTTAGTATGGTGTAAGAAAAAATAAAAACACCATATACTAAGGACAATTACAACAGCAAAGCAAAATTTGGCTGCAATTCAGTTTGTTTAAAGTTATAAATCCTTGTCTCATGCATCCCCCAACAGTAGAGCACTAAATTCTTTACAAGTGGAATTAAGCACTCCTATCCCTATTTTACATATGGGAAACTGAGACAGGCATAATTAATTAGCCAGAAGGCAAGAGGTCAGAGGGGAATCAAGGTTTCCTGAGTCCTAAGTCAGGACCCGGTCCATCAAGACTGGTCTTTCAAGCTGAAAAGGAAGGTTCCACCTAAAACCATGCAGGCTTAAACAGCAGATCTGTAGGTGACCACAGGGTCTTTGCTTGCTGTCTCTTTCGCAATCTCTTTTTCCATTTGACTTCACAAAAAGAATGCAACTTAGAAATCTTCACATTCCTACAAGACTCTTCATTACAGTCGCATTGCAAGACCATTTTCTGAAATGCTGAAGAAGCAAGTGCCAGAGATAAGCTATAGAGAAAACATGGGGAGTTTGTCTATATTTTATGCTGCCATATTTTATGCCTTAATACGCAGCTATGCAGTTGAATTTCTGTTTCCACCCTCCCAAAGGTTCACTCAGGTGCCCTTCTGCCTCTATTTTGTCATATAGGACCACCTCATTTCTGCCAACATGACTCAGGGAAGATCAACCAATTTTCTGGAGCTGCCTAAAGCCAGATCTGAGTGAGGTGGCACCAGGGATGGTACAAGGCATTCCAAAAGCCTCTCCAACAGAACAGGGTCTTCTTTCTTTAGCTGAAAATAGGGAAAAGGCCTGGAAGAGACCATCAGGATCACTGGATTTTCCTGCCATCCAGGCCACACGCTTAGTGCAGAAGATTCCTCAGCAAAATCAGCATCCAGCAGTGAGGAGGTCCTTGGTCTCCGTATAGCAGTGCTTAGCAGCGTAAAACCAAGCCACTATCACCCAACTGAGTGGACTAAAACAGAAAACACAGGTCTGGAAACAAGCAGAACCAGTGGTGCCTGCATGAAGAGTTGGGTTAGGAGCCCTGTTAAAGCTCAGGTTCTTGGGGCAGTTGGGGTTTGGTGAAGGTGCTGCAGCCCAGGGGTTGGGGATGGGCCATCGCGTCCCTTTTCCAGGCTGCTGCTTGCCCTGCAGCTCGGAAGATGATGCCGTGACCAGGGCCACCAGCAGCGCTGATGGGAAGGAGATGGGTAAGGACAAGGCCATTTTTGGAATAGCCAGGAGGGTTGAGAGGAGTTCATGGATGCAGATAGGCTTGATGTGCAAACAAGATAAAAATCTCTGATGTGAGGGATCAAAAACGATTTAGAGGAAACTTGTAACAAGCCAAGGACTGGGGGTTTAGGGCAGAACTGCATCTCTGCAGGGGAGAGGGCTGACCCCACCTGTGGGTCCTGACCCCGTCATGTTCAAAAAGGCTCTTCTGCCCCTTTCAGTCCGCTGTTTGCTGCTACAGAAAATGCTGCAAACGTGTGAAAACACCAGCCACAGATGTCATACCTAAAAGCAACATAATTGTGAGTCTTACCCACATCAGCCACTGCTCCTGATTTGCCTTCCCAGCCATTACTCTTCATTAATCCTGCTGTCCGGTTCATCAGGCTGAGAACTCCTCCAGAGGGTTTGAATTAAGTATGTGGTCTCCTTTAAGTGCGGAGTTGGAACTGAATAACTTGGGGGAGTGCATTATGAGAGCAGGACCAATGCATAGCACAGCATCCCCATTTATCTGATTCAAAGTTTGTTTGGTTTGATTTTTTACAGGAGGCTCAGCTGTTTAATTCTTGCCCTTGGGCAAACTCCAGAGGTAATAGACAAAATGCCAGGGTGATCACAGAAAAATGATGACATCCCCCAACAGAACAAATACATTTTTTACAAAAATAAAGAAATAAATAGAATTAGGAAAGGCTCTGCAAGCTGCAGGCTTGCTCAGCCACCCAAGGGCAAGCAGGCTGAGAATGCTTCTCAAAACCTCTCCAGGAGCCAAAAGGCAAGAGGAACAAATGGGCTTGCAGCAAGAAAATCTTTCTGATGCAGCACAATTTTACAGGCACTGACTGTACAGGTGGGATGGGATAGGATGGAGGTGAGTGTTTTTATAAAGTTTCCTCCAGTCCTTCACTGTGCACCAAAACCCTGGGGAAACGCAGAGGATGCTCTGCCTGTGCCGACAGCATACAGAGAGCATCAGCGCGGGCAAGTGAGAGGGGGGGAAAAATGGAGAGGTTCTTGCCACAAGGACTTGTACCGTCCCAAGGACACAGGTTGGGCGATTGCCCCACGCAGAGGTGGGGAGCTGGGTGTGCACAGTGTAAAGATCAATGCCTAAGGGACACCAGTGCTGTTGTGTCACTTAGGGCATGAGGCAGCTCCATGTTCCTGGCACTCCACGCAGATGGAAGAAGATTACTCCACTACCCACCATGCTCCTTCCCTGAGCTTCTCTGCACACAGAATGGACCAAACCAAGCTTGGCTCAGTATCACTCACTTCCCCTGAGCAGTGCATGTGAGGAAGGTAGTCCCGTCCCCAGGGCACCTGGAGGTCACTAAATTCTTTATTGCAAGGTGATTTTAAAAGCAAGCTCCCACCTGAACCACTCACACCAACAAGGGTAGGCAGCTCCTGACTGTGCTTCCTTGACTAAACAGCAAGATCCAAAGATGGACACTAAAGCTGCAGACTGAGGGGAAATCAGTGGAAATCAGTTTTTGTGTCTGTGGACAGTACAGAAGAGGCAGTAACTCCTCAAGCGTGGAAGCTTGGAAGTCAGAAGTCCCAGCCTTTCCAAAACCCACACAGCAACTCTGCAGGAAAATACAACCTCAACACCAAATTTGTGAATGCAAGTTCATGGCCTCTTTCTCTGACAGAAAGAAGTAAAAATCAACCGATCGAAAGGCAGGTTTTTCTGGTCCAAAGCAGCATCCAGAAATATCAATGTCATTACATGGAAGGGCTGTACCCTGTGACATTTTCCCATCAGGACTGGGATGATTATGATGAAGAGCTCTTGGTCCGCCCACTCTCTTGACTCCTTGCTCTTGTCCCAGAACTCAAATACCGAGAAGGAATGACCCAGAAGGGTTGTTCTGTGCTTAGCAACACAGAACAGAAAACACTGGACTAAAAAAGAAACAAAAAACTACTGAAGGCCTAAGAGATGGCCAAACATTTCTGCGTGACGGAGTGCCCAAGTGGAAAGACTGCTCGTAGAAGGCTGTGATTAAGCCTCAACCCGAGTCTTAGTGGACAATAACTTGGATAGCTACGGGATGGGGGCTCATTCCCTTCTATATAAGCAACTATATGGGAGCAATCACAGTGACCCCTTCCTACGTTGCTTAGTCATCAGTTCCTGCCTTGCTTCTCACCACAGAGCTGCTTTTACAGGTCCTGCCCCTTTCAGCTCTCCTGACCCATCCAGCCCCGTCCAGTTGGATCCTCCAGCCTGCAAGTGATCACCCCGCCTTCTCGGTGCAGGGGAAGCCCAAACGCTTTCATGGACAATGGAAAATCTCCCAAGCCACTCTTTGGAGCCCCAGCACTTGCAGCACAGGGAAGAAGGTTTCACTGGGAAAATACTTTTATATTGTTGTATGCTAGGAGTTGCTGGTGAGACTTCAGTTCAGTAGGCTATTGCCTGTAAAGCAGTAATTATGTTCCTTACAATATCGAGAACCAGGCCATGAATGTCTGGTGATTAGGAGAAGCAATTTGCAACCACAACTGAACATTGCTCCAAATAAATTGGGTAGGTAGCTACAAAGCCAAGGTTCTTCTGAGTAATCCTAACACAAACGCAGTAACAGCAGGTGAGGGTAGGAATTTCATTTCCCAAGACCATTTCATTTTCCATGGATAGCAGACCATAGAGCTGCCTTCCAGATAATGAAGCTGATGCAAGTGTCCAGGGGACAGATTTCTAAGGGATCAGGGATCTAACCAAGAGTAAGCACCAGGCAAAAAGTAAAAGAAGCCCTGAGCCACAAGGCCAGATGATGAATCATTCAAAAACTCTGTGTTAAAAGCCCAGAGGATTTGTTTACCTGCTGTTCCTGAGAGTTATGTAGTGATGTCACCTTGAACTCGGAGGAAGCAAGCTACCCTAGCAGAAAAAAATAAACCCACTTCTTATTTGTCACTATTAAGCACGTCCAACCGCATCACTCTGTTCATACCTTCACTTTACTTTGTAAGGTCTAGCACTGCAAACTGTTTAACCAGGTTTTTATTCCCTTCAAATTCACAGTCTGTGGTGCCCGAGAGTCAGAGCAAGGTCTCGACTCGCTCACAGTTTATGCACCAGCACGCTTTGGCCGTGCTCTGGGTCTGCAGCCACATGCACTCTCGCAGAGTTACTGCGGAGCATTAAGTACCTGCAATTTAAAATCACAGTGAGGAGTAAGATTGTTATGGTGTTGGAAGAGAGTAATTTAAAACACATGGTAGTAAAGCATCTGCATTGTACTGTCTTGTCACGCTGCTCATTGGAATTAAATCATTATTTTATTCCATAGATCATCCATTATTTTACTAAAGCTTTCTGTAAATGAGCCTTTACGAATTCACAGGGAGAAGTCTTATCTTCATTCCTTAAATTAAAAAGAAAAAAATTAGTGTTATGGCAAACAACGGATAGCTAGCAAAGGAGTTCACTTATGTGGAGACAAAGACTAATTGGAAACCTCTCCCTTCCAGTTCTGCTTTGCGCTGCTAATCAGGATCTCGACTCCGTATGAGCACGGCTACGGATGCAGAGTGGATGTGGGATCAGGGCACAGAAGGTTAATTAAAACACTCAGACAAGAGCAAGGAAGATGATTGTAAAGCAACCCCAAGCAGCAGAACTACCTTTAGCTTTACAGGTTATTCTACAGCTGGTCTTTGCTAAATGAAACGCTATTTTTACGTTGCCATAAATGACATTGAACTGTTTTGTTTGCCGCAGGATTTGCTGCATTACTATCGTCTTCCCATTCCGAATTTCACTGGACTTTCTCTGAATTTCTTGCAATGCCTTTTGTGTTTTCCCTTTTTTTGGCTGACTTTTGCTGAGCTGAATGACTGCAGGGACTATGCCAGCCGTTCTCTTTGTGTTTATGGCTACATGCCTCCTACTAAGGACACTGGGCATATTTTGAGATCCTCTTTCAAAAGCCCTAACCAGCTGTCGTCTCCGCATTTCTCTTCTCCAACCAATCTCCTTCTCTGCCTCCACACACACAAAATCTCAGACAATCTGTTCTAAAACTGTCGCTTGCGCCTCTGCTGCACAGTCCCAATCCTCATTGTAAGAAGACGCCACAGAGCTGAAAGGAGCTTTTGTTTCTTTTTTTTTTTTTCTTTTCTTTTCTATTTTGGGTTTGGGTGGTTTTTTGGTTTAATGTTAAAGGCTGGGCAGAAAGCCCGCGACACCTTGGGCTCTCTGCTAACGAAGAGACCATCATGCTGTCACTGTGCCAGACCAGCACAGGGCACCGAGGAAGGATCACATCGTCCCTGCATAGCTGTGTGACAGTCACTTCCAGATGTTCCTCTTTGGGGGTTTCCTTCTTTTTAGCCATTCTGAGCCTTAACTTTGGCAACACAAAGCACATGCCATATCCCTAATGAGCAATCCCAAAAGAGAAACCTGAAGCTTCACTCACCCGAAAATCACATGATCCATAAGCCACCATTGAACACTGGGATTTCATCACTCCCAGAGTACTGACATCCTGCCTAAACCCTGTAGGAACGAGGCTTCCCCTCAGCTGTGTTCAATTACGGTATCACTTTTATTGTATCACATGAAGTCTCCTTTGTATTGACACAAACTCAATCCAACAACCAGAAGTTTCTTGCCTTTACTTTAAGCTATAAACAGACTTCACTTTTTAATAAAACCATATGTTGCAATCTGTTGCTAAGCAAGACCTCCCCACTAGACCACAGCCAAACAATGCTAAAAAAAAAAATCTCGATTTACCTAAAAATCTGAGCGCAGCTTGTTTTCAGAAGAAGCGAGAGTCTCTCTGGGATGCCTTCAGCCAGATGGAGACAGCTACCACGTGGGCACCGGCAGCCGAGCTGGGCAACGAGACTCCAGCAGTGTGGGAGGAACAAGTCCCTTCCAGCACACGGTCCGTCCCCACCTGGAGCAGACATCCGAAGCAATCAGGTGAATAGTAACCCAAAAACACCTATTCTTCGCCACTGGTACAAAAGGATCTGGGCACATCTCGGTGAGGCAGGGAAGCCTGTAACCCGTGGTTCAGCCAGATGCATCCCATGCTCTGAGACAAATTCCTGCTGCTGAATGGCAGCACTAAAGGAGACCGGACCCCCGGTCCACATGCAGCAACAGGGATGCAGCAAACCCACCCACTACAGGATGCTCACACACCTTCGCTGCACCAGTACAAAGGGTGTTTCCTTTGCTCTGCCAACACATTAGCCAGGGAAGAGTAACAAAACCAGAAATACAGCTTAACATCATGTAAATGGTTCATTCCGCTCCTACTTTCCACTAACAGCTAACTGGGTACACTGAAATAGTTATACACTTGAATGAGATATCCCGGGGAGGTGTCATAGGGCCAGTGGCAGAGCGCTAGGTGATACAGAACAAACTCCAGGAGCAGAAGGAAAGCCCATGAAAAGCAAACACTTCTGGATCCTAAAGCTCAGAGGGGGTTCAAGCCAACGGGGACACCCGCAAGCTGGGCTGAGGGGCAGCAGTTTGGCTTCCACTCCCCCACAGCAGCAATAACCTTCTTCTACCCCGAATCCCGCATTCCCCGAATGCCGAGCAACAGACAGAAAAAACACGTTGCCTTTCTCGGTGTGTCAGTGCTGTGAGCACTTCTCCATTTGTTAGGATTTAAAGTTAATCAAAAGATTTTACTCACTTTTATTTCTCTAAACTGCAGAATCTGTTTATAGCCTGCTGCTTCTTTTTGGGTAGGAAAAAAAATGAACCCTCCAACACATCCTTTTCATTCTGGTCTTTTCTGATCGATACAAATTCCCTCAATCGTTACCTCTGTTTTGAACAATTCATCGCATTCATCATTAAGGCTGAGTCTTAGGCTATAAGCCTGGTTATCCCATCTGACTTTCTCAGCTTTGTCAAAACCAAACCAACCTGTCAAATACATCACAGGCATGGTCCTATGCCAGGGCAAGTCTGACAAATTACCTTGGTGAAGGTGTTCAGGAGATGAAGAGATACATTATTTTTTGGTGAATGTTTGAACCTCCCTTTTGTTGTCAGAAACCCAAATCCTTTTCCAGTACATATACTTGGTTCTTTCCAGTCTGCTGGTTAGGAGGACACTGATGTCCCCAACAACTTCTGTGCTATATAAGGAGCAATTATAGATTATGAAAAGCAATCTCTGAATGAAGTAGGGGGCTGTGGTGGTGTGGAGGCTACAGATCAGCTTCTGAATGGTGTAGAAGGGTGACTTTGGTACTTATGCGGAACATGGTAGCACGGGTCTCTGTCACACATCCATCCTCACCTCCTACAGTCGATAAACACACCCTAGTCTGGAGGCAGGAGGAGGGGGCCTGCAATGTCCTCCTGCACCTCCTCATTGATGATCTGATGATGACGTCTGTAGAGACCTGCAATTACGATTGTCTCGTTTGACATTGTGCTTTTAGCAAAACTTCAACTAGAGGTGGGGTAAATAAATCTAGATAGGTCAAGTAACCCACCTGAGATCCTGCAGCAAATCGGTATATGAACTGGGATTAGGGCTTTTGCTCTCCCACTCCCATATCCAAGAGTGCCTAAAGATAGAGGATCCAGAGCAGACACGCTTTTCAGGGAGAGCAGAATCGTGATGGTCATGTTAATTCCTCAGCTTTCATTTGTATTTCATGGGAGTTTTCCTCTCATTAAAAACGGTTCTGGCATTTTCTTCAACTAACTGACGTTGTCTTCATTAATAACATAGTCACATCCACGGAGTATCAAAATGTGCTACTTGCTCCATTATTGTCAGTATTGTTTGTTTCGTTTGTATGAAAATGTCCATAATTGGCAATATTTCCATAAATTAGTTGATATCAAGCTAACAAAATGTTACAGCTTGGCACAAATGAAAAGATTTATGTCTACAAATTCTCAATTCATCTTGAAGTTTAATTATAAAAATTTATTGTTAACTTTTCCAGCTTTTTCCTTAGTAAACGCCCTAAGACAAGAAATAATTATCATAAAATGCAAACATGGCTCCCAGAGGTAACCAGCACAAGGGTTATTTATCAGCTAATAGGGTATCTTAGCACTTGATATCATGCAAATCCTTCATCATTATGGAGACTTAATTTACACCTTTCATTTCTTGTTCTTTTAGTAATGTTTTACTAAATCCATTTCAGATGCTGAGTGTTATCTGTTCTCACAACAATTATACCTCTGATTTATTCCTTTTTGGATATGTGGCGTTGCTAAGAAAAAAGCTTATCACTTAATGATAGTAAGGGTCCAGGGGTTTGCAATAATGCTTGCCTGAAATTCAAAAGCCATATTAAATAATAGTTTCCCCAAGTGATAACCATCCTTGGGCATTGTAATCTTTGCGTGATCTCTGCAGCTCACCAGTTCTCGCCTCTCCATCCAGCAGTCCAAAAATCACAGGCTGTCAGTTCTCCTCCCCTTGGAGAAGGTGCAAAATCGATGTTCTCCCCTTGCCAACAACATTAACCCCTCCAAGCTGCATAATGGCAATCCCCTTGATATTAGCTGTGGGACTCCCAAAACTCCAACCAAACTACCCTGCAACTGTATAGCTCAGGTTCATTTACACCCGAGGGCTGAGATGAAGGAACAGGCGCGCAAGCAATCATCTCAGCATGAACTGCCAAAGCCAATCAGAAGATTATCAGGGTTGTGCACTGGCTGATGGCATGGGCATTTCTTCTTTATCCTGTTTCTTCACAGGGAATGTTTGGAAAACAGAAAATAGGATGATATTTCAGCTTTAAAGAAAAAAGTCAGCTTTCTCTTCCAGCATGTGGCCAGCCTTGCAAAACCCTCACCGATTTGCACCAAGACAGCAATCCCATGTGAGCAAATGTTGCTCAATGTGACCACTGTTATATCCTAACCAGTGCCAATATGTCACTTGCAAAGACCTGACCTAACTTCACACTTGGCCCCAAACCCCTAGGAGAAACCGAGCTCTATGCTCACCACTCATGGGACCTGCCCAAGCCAGGAGGAGCTAGCTCACGAACACCTGCAGGAGCTTCAGGTCCAGCTTTGCTGTGGGCATACACAGCACACCAGACTTTATGGGACCACGGAGGGAAGACTTTTCAGTGCCCAATATGCAAAACCCTGCTTGCAGTTCACAAGCAGTGCAAGGAAATTCATGTTGGAGACGAGACTGTCCCCAGTGCAGCTCCTCTCCAACCTCTCTGCATGCATCCCAGATCAGATGTATCCAACATTTCCCACTGCACCTGGAACCTCCACACAACATCGGCCAAAAGAGAAATCACAGAGGTAATACACACCACTAACAGCTGTGCTTTTCCCAATATAAAGCTAGTGCAGTTTACACAATTATTTTCAGTCCTTGACCAAAATTTGTTGCAGACTTAAGCGGTACATGCCCACTGTCAGCCATTTTCTAACTGTGGCACAGATGCTTGGACCATATTGTTGTCAGTACAGTTCCCCATCCTGATATTGTATCCTAATGAAGCATATAACATGCTAATTTACAGTGTGGACGGGCTGACATCTTCATGAGGAGTAACGCTGCACACCTCGATGTCTGAAACCCCAGCCTGTGTGCTGACTGCCTGCTCAGAGAGGGGTTTCTTTTCCACTTGCTTACCAAAGGACTTGGAGCATCCCCCAGGGAGCCCGTGGGACTGCGCTTGCCACACGTCCAGAGTTTTTGCCACACACGTTCCAGTCCTCACCAGCAACAAGTGGCAGATCAAGGCTGCCGCGTTTGCTCTTCAAAACTCTCTTTTAATGGCAGTCTTCAGCAAACCATCCCAGTTATGAAAAGGCTTTGCTGATGCTTCACTTTTCTTCAGCTGAAGGTCATTTTACTACGTGTAGCAAGAAGAAATGTGGCTACAGGTTTAACATCAAGAATAGAGGTCAGGACTCCTGGATTTCTATTTCCAGCTCTTACAGAAATTCAGGGTATGCCCTAAACAAGTCATTTGGACCTGATTGTCTGAGAGCCCACACGGGGTCCGAGGCACTTGCAGAAGCTCAGCACTTCTGAAAATCATAACCTTGCTTTGTGCCTCAGTTAATCCAGCTGAACAAGGGCATTGTGCTGCCTCAGCAGGAACACCGAGAGACTTTTCAAGGCTTGTAAAGCTCCAAGCTCATCCTTTAAAAAAAGTTGGCATAAAAGTGCAAAGCACTGTTAAGAGCACAGTCGAACTTGCACACTATATAACGTCTTCGGCAGCTTTTTCACACATTTTCGCTCCCAGCTCTGCTCTCTAATGCCAACCACAAAGCCATCACACAGTAGCCACAACCACAAAACACCAATGGGAACTATTAATTTTTTTTCTGCGTACAAAGCCGGGTAAGTGCTTTTTAATCATGAATGAATATTCATGTCAAATACAGAGGAGTGCCTAGAATTCGAGCATATAATTTTTACAGGCTGACAAAGACAACCCTGTGATAGTGATTCATTTTGACACGACTGTAAGTTTACTGCCGGCAGCGCCCAACTTTGGCTTTTGCTAACGCAGGAATGATTCATATTTTTGACGTAGCGATCAGAGGGACATAAACCTATGCTGTAGGAGAAAGATAGTATGAGTCATCTTTTCTTCTGTCTTTTAGAGACATTTGTTCAGTGCTCTTAACCTAATTGTGCCTGTATTTGTACGAGTAGTACTCGGAAAGACAGACAGAATTATGCTCTCTGAAGACTTATGCTCTGCCTGTAACTCCTCCCATGGCGAACTGGAAATGGCACAAGCATGAAACCTGCAGGCAAGACAGCAGCTTCTCCTCAAATTTTGTGCTTGCAGAGGTTCCCCATCCATCTAATGACCTTATATTGCTCAATACTCAAAATAAAAATACACTTAAGATACCCAAAATGTGACATTTACTCTAGACACCATCACACAAAAAGAATCACTGTATGGGAACGTCCAACAAAGCTCTTTTGGGACTGTTGTAAAGACTCCTAAAAACGTAGGATTTTCCACGGTGACTTTCAGGTAATGACACAATTAGGAGACCGTGGATGAGGAGGTGTAGGTGTGCAGCAGAAGCACACGCCTGCCCTGTTCCACTTTCTAGCAGTGCATTTCTGCTGCCCACTTCAGAATAAAGGCTCAGGTCAACGGCCACCGAGACGGACACCCTCGGAACCCTCCTGCTGTTCAAGTCCGGATGCTCAGACACCCCTGCTTTCAAGAAATACTTAAAACTCAGGAACCAATCCCTTGCGAAGATACGCAGAGGTGCTGGAAGCATAAAACACAGGGAGTAAATCAAGGCAAATGCAAACCAACTAAATGACTCCTTTAGATATTTTTTTCTCCAGTTCTAAATTTCCATAACCCAGTGAACAGGAACTCCTGCCAGCACTTCCATTAAAAGAGATATCATAAACAAATTCCTGTTTGAGGAAGGGTGTTTTTTCCTGCTGTTTGACTATCATCACTATTCATTGCCCACTTCTCACCTTCAAAGCACATTAAT
>Ga0181612_182848_pt1 | contig 14494 bp, 12 predicted proteins | sample HoacroProtozoa21_FD_119630 | JGI IMG/M metagenome (GOLD analysis project Ga0181612, IMG submission 119630) | Hoatzin crop microbial communities from Cojedes, Venezuel. Combined Assembly of Gp0051906, Gp0051904, Gp0051908 | reverse complement strand
GTTGTGGGTTGGTCCCGGCCAGCAGCTCAGCCCCACACAGCCGCTCGCTCACTCCCCTCCAGAGGAAAGAGGGAAAGGGGAGGGAAGGGGAAGGGGAAGAATGAGAAAACTCGTGGGCTGAGATACGGACAGTTTAACAGGCAAAGCAAAGGCCACACATGCAAGCAAAGCAAAACAAGGAACCCATTCACCACTCCCCATGGGCGGGCAGCTGTGCAGCCATCCCCAGGACAGCAGGGCTCCATCACGCGTAACGGCTACTTGGGAAGACAAACGCCATCACTCCGAACGCCCGCCTGCCCCCCTCTTCCTCCTTCTTCCCCCCAGCTTTTAATGCTGAGCATGACATCATATGGTATGGGAGATCCCCTGGGTCCGATGGGGCCAGCTGTCCTGCTGTGTCTCCTCCCAGCCTCTCCTGCACCCCCAGTCTACTCGACTCGCTGGCGAGGCAACGTGAGGAGGAGAAAAGGCCTTGATGCTGTGTAAGCATCAGCAAAAACTAAAACATCCTTGTGTTATCAGCGCTGTTATGGTCACAAATTCAAAGCATAGCCCCACACAAGCTGCTATGAAGAAAATTTACCCAGCCATACCCCGTAGAGGAAAGCAGCTTTTTATTTCCAGTTTCAGCAGCTAGCTAAGCTCTGCATTGCTCAGCCTGCTTTATCTCCATTTATTTTCTCATACCATAGACCTGTGTCAAGCTCTCAGTATCAGCCTTCTCTTTACAGTCAGATAACAAGAAGCACAAACCTTTTGTAGAAAAGTACTTGAGACTACAGAGGATGGGATTATTTACACGGGGTTTTTTTGTTTCTTGTTTTAAACTGGCTGCATCCTGAAGTGATCTGAGGATCACCTCATCTGCTTGAGGATCACCTCATCTACTTCAAGATTTTTTTTTTAAAGATAAAAACTGCTTCCCTGAAGAGACTCTTGTTTGCATCAGGATTTAGTAAAGCCTTGAGATGATTAATAGAAGTGATACTGTATTGAGTACATGATTGGCTTCATGATTGTGGTACAGCTTGTAATTGCTTATTTACAAGCCCAAAATGGACAACAGAGGTTAGAACTTAAAAAAATCCTGCAGCTGAACATCATGGGAGTACACACCACCTTAAGACTTACACCAAAAGGAGACATTACAACCTCAAATATCCTGGAACTCAGCAGCAGCACCAGTGAGAAATACTTTGCCCAGGACCATACCTCCATTATCTTCTCAGCTTTTCGGCAATGTCAGCCATTACTACCACTACTATTAATATTACTACCACTACCAGTCATGATGATAACCATGAGAGAGGGATACACCTGAGAAGACAGGACAGGCAAGAGAAGCAAGGGTTTCAGCTCAAGGGAGCATCTCATCAATATGAGAAGCAAGGCACCTGCTAACATGTCTTTGTCAAGCTACAAGAACCCTATCAACCAGAACATCTCAAGCAGTGCCTGGGAATGGCCACAGGCCATCAGCATTCCTTCAGCAGCTCAGTTAAGATGTTCCTTTCTATTGCAGCACCCTTTAACTCCAATGAGGAAATTCTTTGCTGCAGAAAGGTCTTTCCCTTCATCCTTCCCAGGCAGAAGACGGGGAGGAAAGGGATGCAATACGGGCAGAAATATTCTCCAGAAGCTGCTATCACCCATAACAAGTGAAAAAGCGTTTACACCAGAGTAGAGGGACAGCACAGAGGGAGGCTGGACCAACTGGTTATCAGAATCAACTTTATCTACTCCACCCAAGGTACGCTTGCTAGAGCTGTGTATCAGACAGAAGCCAAAACCTGCCCATAGCATCACATTTTCAAAGTCTATTTTTATAACTCTACTGAAGTAGCATCATTTTCTTAAGCAAATGTACTGATGCTATGGATAATATCTAGCAATTGGATACAAGGCATATTCTACAGTCTAGTAGTCTACGTGTTATAGATGCAAATATACAAGCTAGTTCAGCCCACAGTATCAAGAAATTAATTTTTAAAATAAAACCTTTTTTTTCTCTCAAGGCTATGCTTCTGTAGTTTGCTTTTGACCTTATCCAAATTTTCAAGAATTTTAAAACATAAATGGTCTCCTTAATTCTGCTCTCTTCATCCCCTCCTCTAAATACAAATTATTTAGGTTTACAGAGGCATCAAGCCAAGCTAAGCTACCTAAAAACTCCCAACTTCTTCCATTTCTTGGGAAAACCAGGGAATCATTTCTGAAGCATATATGCTCAGTAACTTGAAGCGCACAGAATAGATGGGTTTTCCAGACCCCACTAGCATTCAGACAATCTATAAATAATTAGGCCCAAAACTAATAATGGAAGCTAATACCACCAGCACACTCCTATTTCCTTATAAGCTATAGGTTTTAAGGTACATTTTTTACAGGTATCAATTCAAGTTATGCAAGCTTTTTTTTGTAATAAATATTTCTTTTTATGTGAAGAGAGGCAGATGCTGTACAGTGGTATCAGCATGTTAGGATCTGGATTCGCTTTCTTACACAGGTGCAGAATTATGGTTTATTATTTTATAGCCAGTTATTTTTATGTGAGAAAAATATGTAGGTGTCTGGAAGGAAGTCAAGACAGGTTTCTACATCTTCCAGAATAACAAACTTTAAGAAAGCATTCCAACATAACTAAGGTCAAAATACACCTAATGTAAGTAAGCATTAAGAATGCTCCAAATTGAACCGCAATATTTTGATACTCTGCTGCTGTAAATAGCTCCTGGAAAATCTGGTTACAATTAAGTCCAATTCTAAAGCAGTCAGATAAAAATTAAAAGGTCTCTCTAGAAACCAACCAACCAAACAAAATTTTTATACGACCAAAACTATTTTCTCAAGAGGAAAGACAAAGCAAGGAACAAAGAAGACTTCAAAGACAAAACCCACCAAGAACAGGCATACTTTTAAAAAATGCTCTATTGCAACACATCAGCCAGAAGACTACAGCATTTCTTACACACTGACATGCGTGTCGGACCTCTCCTGAGGGAGGCTGCTCTCGTCCCTCCAAAACCAGTCAGACTCAATGTGTTTTATTGCCTCCCCTTAAGAATTCGGCTCTGAAAGCGAATCTGATGTAAATTTCAAGGTTTGTGTTGCTTGGGTTTTTTTTTAAAAACACAATCCTAAAGAGACAAAGTACAATTAACATGATAGAAAAACTTTAATCAAACCATATGATCCACTGACCTGTCTTTTGACTCCTAAAACAAATTCACGTGTTCTGAGACATGAGAGTTTCTGAAGTGGTAGTATTTTCAGTATGTTCTCAGTGATGCACGTTTATACTCCGCCACCACCTACCATATTTATGAAACCAGACCCACCTAAAACTAAGCACTAAAACCAACCAGAAAAACAGTCAAAATTGAAGCAGCAATGTGGTATTATTTTAAGCTTCATACACCCTCTCCATCAGACTCCTCCTTTACTTTATTAAAGTAATTTACAAAACATGGAGCCTGTCTAGACTAGGAAAATGAACTGCTGCTAGACACAGCCGTATGACGATCGCTATCCCCTTGACATACTTTGAGAATGGCTGGTTAGTCGTTCACACAGGACAGCACTTGGGGAGGGGGGGAAGCTGTGTACATTTACCTTATACTTCAGGAACAGTCTGAAGGCACTTCAGGTCCTTCAGTACACGAGTGGGCTCTTACGCTGACCGTACAAGCACGAGCTTCACCCCGACCCCAACACCTCTCACCCTGCCAGGCAGGAATTCGCAGCGCGAACACCAGGAGATGGCGCTGACAGCAGGGGCTGCAGGGTCAGCCACACCTGACGAGAAGCTGTCTTCAGCAAGCTCTTGACACCCCTCCGCGTTCAGGTTCAACTCCTCCCGTTTCAAAAACCTCGAGACAATTCCGTCTTCAGGACCACCGGGCACAGGAAAGCCTGAAAGCGTTCTGACTGGCACGCATTGCAACTTCTTTTTGCCTCCTTTGCAGGAGGCATCTCCCCAGTAAGGGCAGACTGTATGAGAGCTCGCTCCTGTCTGCCCTCGCTGCCGTCCTTTCCGCCTTGCTCAGCTGCTGTGTCCTTGGCAGATGGCCTTAACACTCTTCCCCTTTTCTTCGTGCAGCGCTGTCTTTCAGGCTGCAGCAGCTGCCTACCACACTAGAAGCAGCAACTGGACGAAGAAAGGGTGCAGCACTGGTCTGCCACTCCACGCAATTAGAAACAAACGGAACATTGTGCGCCTCGGGTGTTTACAGATGGCTGATGGTCCAGCTGATGCATCACTTGTGTTAGTTTGGAAGAGGGACCATGCCTTCCAGCAGCTCAGACAACACTTCATGCATGGATAATGTACTGTTGTAACTTTAATTGTTTTCTTTAAAAAAACAAACAAACAAACTACTGGAAACCACTTTTTTTTTTCTTTCTTTTTTTTTTTTTTTTTTTACACATCATTGAATCTCTCATGAAATCAAGACCATTACCTGGATGACAAAGGAACATACACTGCTGAATTATTACAATAATTTTACACCATCTGAAAAAATAGTTGTACAACAACTTTCCAGACATCAAGTTTCTTACATTAAAGATGACAGACCACTATTGATTCTGATGTTGTGCAAATACTAAACTTCGTTCACTTGTCACAGAAAAAAAAAGTTTTAAGTTAATCAGCTGCAGATTACATTCTCTTAGTTTTCTTCATTCAATGTTCTCATAGTGAAGATACCTACTAAAAAGTAAAGAACTGTGTTCTCAAGAAAATTCTAAAGCTACCAAAAAGCCAAAACAGGGTAAGGGCAGGGATGAAGACTACAGTAGTCATTAACATACACTTGTGTGCACTACAGAAAGTAACATCTTTAGCTTCTATTTTTAACTTAACAGGAAAGTGGGAGACCATTATCAAGACAAAAAAAAAATTACTAGAGCTCATCCTAAAGCCTAGTCAGATTATACAGTACAACCATACACCATATATTTTTACCATTTTAATGAGAAATCATGTGAATTTTTGTAATCAATGAATACAGCAGAAAATACTTTTGGGTTGTTTTGGACACCAGAGGACCCAGTTAGCGCTATAAAACTCGTGGTACAGCGGTCACCACATCACTTAGCGAAGTCTTAACAGAGTTATTCAACCAGCTCAGAGAAGCAGTTTGACTCTGCCCAGCTACTGAACGCATCAGACTACTTCAAGACGCAGATTCTTAGAAGAAAAATACTGGGAAATTAAATATGAAAACTACAATTTTTTTATGGAAATAAAGTTTTCTTTTGGCTACATGTAAAATCCCTATTATGGAGAAATACCAAACTACAGAGAATCACTGTTTTGAAGTAGAGAGTGCAGAAGATTCAGTCTTTTATTACTCATTAAAGAAATGCACTAGGGTTTGCACGGGGATCCTTTTGGTTCCTGTATCTATGAGTCAGCCATACTCCCAGAATCTGAAAACAAAAACCAAAGATATTATTAAGCTGAGGGTCTCCACCCAATCTTCAATCAGTCTTACAAAATCTGTTTGAAACAAACTCCTGACGATGAATTTCCAGTACACAAGCTCAGAGTATTTGACTATTGCTAAAACTGCACAACCACACACCAGCTTTGTTAATTAGAAAAACAGAATGCACCTTCTCAGAAAGAATTTATGCCTCAGAACAGAGAGAACTAAACAAAAAAGCCAAAACGTTATCTGCAGGGCAATGCAAAGTATTTCCCACAGTCATGTCTAGCATTATTGTTCCCCCTCCCCATATGATACATATTCATAAACCGGTTCTTAGTGTAATGATAAACAAATCCTCCAAATTGTTTCATTTTACAATTACCACTTAACTATAAGGCTATTTTTCTAGTACATTTTCAAATCTTGTCGTTCCCCCCAACCACCTTTCCCCCTCCCAGCAGCTTCACATTTTCAGTAGAGAAATTGAAGGCAGATATCAGGCAGATTTTGTTTAAGTTGCTGTAATATCCACAAACCTTCTGAAAAGTGCACTAAGCAGCAGAAGTATTGTCACACACTCTGCTGTGGGGTTATGAAGGACCTGCTGTGAGGATTTTTATTCACCGATCAATACAGCAAGTATATGTATCATCTGGATACTAAAGCAAAGAGTCAAAGACCTTTTTAACCTGTTGTTTAAAATACAGTTCACTCATCATGAAACTGTATGTTTGCACTACAGGAGGCACAAAAGAAAAAAAAAAAAAAGTCGCCAAACCAAAAAACCCCAAAGACTGTGTGCGCACAGGTGGGGGAAGGTGGGAAGAGCAGAGGCACAAGGTAAAGCAACGGCACCCTTTTTATTACTTTCAGAGCATGGTAAAGTTGAATAGCTAACTTCCTTCAAAACCTAAACTTCATAGCACCACATTTTAATGTGGTATCTAGTTGCGGATTGTAGTCTAAATAACAAATTTGCAAGAACTCCCAGTGCTGAATAAACACAAGGCCTGCTTTTGCCAGACTTAAGCAATCTGATAGCCTGGAAAAATTTGACCTTAGTGATTATTTGACTCCTGAGATAGTACTGAGAGTTCCTGTAATAAACCCTCTGAAATTAATTGTTTCACAAAACAAAGCCTTAAAAGCGAGGAAAAAGCACTCAATTTTCTAACCTCCTACTCACTTACCTCTGTGAAACTGAAGAACAGTCCTATGCCTCCAACAAATGTCAGCACCTTTCCAGAATATTCTTCTATTATTGGTGCACATGGTTGACACTGGCGACTTCTAAAACAATCCTGTAGCAGATATAAACAGAGAATTGCACTGCATTTTCCAATGACACTTCACTGATTGAAACCATTTAGTTAAGCTAAGGTCTGCCAGCTATGGACAAAATTTCAGCAGTTTTAAAACACTCTGAAAAACCAAGTACGTAAATGATAATGGAGTACAACTTTTGCAGGGCGCTGTGTGATTATGTTTCCAACAAGTTAACCAAAGACCTTAGTATCATTGTAACAATGACCTTACATATTTCTTACAAAACTCTGCTTTCTGCAACTATGAAAACAGCAGTACATATTTGAAACATAATGAAGTTGTTTTTTCATGCTTGAAGAACTTACAGAGAAGCAGGTTTCATTTGGACGAAAAACTCTGAATCCACAACAATTCAGATTTCTCTCAATATCTGTTCTCGCGCTGTTAGTGTTATTCCATCCCACCTCTAGAAGTTGACTCTAGAAGGCAGAAGCAAATACATACTATATTAATTGAACTGTTTTGCATTTCATTGGAAAGCAATATACTAGGCCAAGTTGATAACTGCCTAACTAAAACCTTCAGAACCTGAAGTCTAACAGTATAATACATTAACGAATGGCCTGAATGTTCGAACTGCCTCTATGGCTAATAAAATAGCAGCACCTTGCAGCAGCATATTGATGCTTATAATTCTTTTTCTTCCCTTCTTTTTCCTAAGCCTGACAAGAGCACTGCTAATGGGACACGCAAGTAATCTAACTGAGACTGCTCAGACTTTAAACAAAAAGTGCACTTACATGTAAAAGCTGATAATTTAGTCACTGTCCCTTGCCTGCTTCTTATGCAGTAAGAATTAGTCTCCATAGCCCATGGAAGCTGGCTTCACTTTCATACTTAAGGGTCACCTCTGCTCCTAATGTAGTTACAACCTTTGCAGTTACGCAAGAACAATTCAGTGGCTTTATCATCTTTACATTATGATTACTGTAGATTTCATCAGCTTATCTGGATTTGCTGAACACACGGTATAATCAAGATATCATGCTGCTACACTTGTGACCACAAGCCTAGACAGGAAGCTTAAAACGAAAGCAATTTAAAACAACAACAACAACAAAAAAACACTATGACAGCTGAAAGGCATTTTAGGACTATTTAGGAGTATTTCCTTCTAGCTACCAGAGACAAGCACTGCCTAAGGTCCAGTTCTTTTTTAAAAGGGTAATGCTGGTTTTCTTAAAATCTGGTCTCCCCATTTTGTGGAAAACTATATATAAATATATGTGTATGTACATATGTATTTATAGTATTGTGCTATAGATTAACTGAGAAATCAGGAAACTTTTCTTACCTGCTGTTTCTTATTTAGTGCCAAACAGGCACAGGAGACAGAGAACTGGACAATAAAGACTAGCAGAAGAATAATCATATACTGGAAATAATAGTTAAGGATACACTTTAAAATTAGTTTTGCTTTCATAATACATATGCCTAATGGCATTCCTTATTTCATTGGATAACAATAGGTCCTTTAAAACAAAAAGAAATACAGAAGTAAATTCTGACTGGATGTGGAAAAGATGACCCAAATCATGCTTCCAGAACTAAATCACCATATATTATCTCTTTATAGCTACTATTATACATAGCTGGTATTTCTGGGTTAGGTGTTTCTTGCCCAGCAAGACCACATGAGCAGAGAGGTTAGTAACAGGAGCTTTGAGAGAGAAAAATCTACAGTCAATTTCTCCAGCTTTTGGGACTCTTCTTGTCGTTTCAAGGTACTTCGCTTAAATAAAGTAGTAAAGAAAACACTTTTCTGGGTATTGCACATTCAGAGACTTTTTTTCTTCAATGACACAGTCTTGTAATTAACCACCAAAGATAACTTTAGCCTAGACCAAAAGAGTGTGAGGTTGTGTTCCAAAAGCAACTCTCACTTTTTTTTTTTTTAAGACTAATACATCTGAAAACAGTACAAAACAAAAAGAACAAACTTTGATACTAAAGATCACGTTTTGAAAGTCAGTCACTGTCTTCACAATTTGGCTGCTGTGTTCAGAGGCAGATACTTATCTCATGCAATTAAACTGTTTATAAAGTGGGGGTCACTACTTATTCACAGACTGCAACCAGAAAAATAAGAATTTTATCTGATGAATCTCTTTTCTCATCCAAACAGATCAATTTTGTTATGCAAGCCAGCACCAAAGACCACTTACACAGCGTCAGTAAGCATAAAGGGACAGCAAAGCACACTGAGAAGGCCTGAGAAAATTTCTAGTCTGGGTTCGCAATTAAAGACTAGGTATGAAAAGAAAGTGCTTCATGCCAGCCTGTATTACCCACAATGCATTCCCCTGCCAGCTACAACCAGCTTGTTATCTGGAAGTATCACCTTTCTCTACTGTCAAACATTAGTAGTTCACATACTGTAGCTTGGGGTAGGGTTGAACACACAGTAAGAGGCAACTGTGATGCAGTGACCCACCATAAAAAGCTCTCAAAAAATGTAAATATTTTAATTTTTAAAAAGAGGAGATGTGAATGCTTCTGTCATCCGAGCACAAACAAGGGAGAAAAAAAGGAAGCTGGAATAAAGTTAATGGGAAGGAAGCTTAATTTAGACTGCACTTGACCAAAATAAGATTGTGAATTTCTGTTTCTGAAGCATCTTCCACAACAGTTTCAGCTGACAGAGTTGTTTACATGGCTTGAACCAAGCTGTGATCCATGCAATGCATTAGAAGGATACAAAGAACAGCAATACTTGATGATGTTTCACTGCACCAATCAATCCAACTAATGCAATAAGGAACAGGAAGATTCCTACTGCAATTACCACTCCAACAACTCTGAAACTAGAGATGAGGCCAAAGCCAATTCCCCATGCCGCAATTCCAATCAGCAGCAGGCTCACCAGCTGGAGGGAAGAGAAAACAAAAAGTTAGTCTACATATTAAGAGGCTCAAACTATTCACCACTACATTCTTCACATTAAAGTTGTTATTATAAAGGTACAATTTTTCTTTCCAGCGTAAAGAGAAGCACAACCCTAAACAAACCAATCCTCCACTTCATCGTAGACGTAACTTTAGTTCCAGATGTTTTAAGGCACACATATTCTTCAACACTGTTACTGTGGAGCTTTTACAACTTAACCTACTTACAAGTCAAACCATGTTGCTTTATCTGTGACCCACTAGAGACACTGAAGTGTGGATTACAACAGAATTGACAAATAAGCTAAAATCATCAGCTTTAATTCAGAGAACAGAAGAAGAACGAAAACTGCAGATGTTTCTGAAACAGGCAGTGTATTTAAAGAAAATAGAATATACAGCTCCACAGCTCTGAACATGTGAAAAAGTGCACTTTGCCAAAACTTACTGCAATCAGGAACACAGCTGCATTAATTTATTAGAGAAGCTTCTACGTAGTTGATGACATAACACAACAGTTAACAAGGTCAGACAAAAACACTTTAGATCTGTATCTCAAGGACTTCACGCAGTAAAAACAATAAAAGTGCTCTTGTCTCCACTATATATTTCTTCAAGAAAACAGGTCTGCTATGAAGTCAATCCTATTTCAATACCCAAAACACTCTTATGCTGTTTCCTTCCTTTTAGCCATGGTATTCAGGGAAGGCAGACAGAATCTGTCCCAGTTAGTTTACTGGGATTTATTGTTTATATGGGCAGGAAGCTCCAGCCTTTTGTGTTCTTGGCATGGAAACAGGAAACAAAATAAAATTCCAGCATGAAAAGTTGCAGAGAAATCTGTAATGAGGTACAGCAGGAGGGAAGCTGCAGACAAAGCCAACCCAGATGTCCAATACACAAGATACCTCTCCTGTTCAAAGGAGTTAGAGCTACATGCAACATATTGCCCATTACGTTCTCTGTTAAGTAAGACCAACATGCAAGTTCCACCCTTCCAAAACCCTGACCTCACTAAAAAAGACCCGAAAGTTGTATCATTATTAAAACAAACAAACAAACAAAAACCATCCAGTAAACACAGTCTAATCCAACTACCTGGCTTTCTTCAACAACAAATACAATAGCAAACACTTCCACTTGCTCACCAGTTTCCATTCAAACCACGTATCTCATTATGTTTTACTGCTTATCCAAACGGGTGAAAAAAAATTATATATAAAGAGGACATTTCCAACTTATCCATCATTTCAGTGTACTTACCCTAGAACAGGGCATTATTGTTGGTTTTAATACAAATGTGTCTATATATTTTTTCAACTAAGTATCTTTCAGCAGACTGACCTATGTAATGCTGCTTCTGAAACATGGAAATCTAAGATAACATTGAGCAAGCTAATAAACCTAGTAGTGATGCTCATGAAGATCAAAACACAGTGGATGTTTTTTTTGTGTGTTCACACAGAACACATCTCAAACATTTTTACCCAAAGCCAGTAATCCATGTGATAAAATAAAGACAGTCTGCAAGAAGAAAAGGAGGGTATTTGTCATACCTACGCCTCTCTCGCCATGTGAACAGACAAAAGAATGACACAAAATTTAAAGGAAGTGTTCAATAGCAGCAGAGTTTTACAATTAATTCATGTTTGTCTTGGTTTCTCTTAAACAAAAAGCCTTAGTCACCATGTTCAGTCAAAACCAAAACACAAGGCCAAGATTTCATGAATCTAAATTACAGACAGAGCGGAAGAAAAAATAAAGCAAAACAAAAAGCCTTGGCTCTGCCACAGATAGATTTTTCTGAATGCATGCTGCACAAGGCTATAAACTTCCTGATGTTATTACGTTTAAAATTAGCCTTGCGAATCAAACAATTAAGTGCAAGACCTACCTGTTCTGATCTACGCTCTTTCACTTTATTTCATTTTCTCATACCACTGGGAAGATTTACTCTTCCACGTAAGTGCCAGAAGTGAACAAAAGAAACCCCGTAACTCAATCTCCAATCCAATAGTGCTGGCTGATGTCCCATGCTCTGCATCAGCTTCTACGCACTGAACTCACACTGCCACTACACGGCTCTTAAAAGTGTTATCTCATAAAAAATCTCAAAAGCAATGTCAAATTTCATTTCATTTCACAAAGAAAACCAGAAGAAACTTTGCTCCTAATGATTTTAACCAATACTTCTTTCTCCTGCCCAAGCTGTGACTGCAAATCTTTATCTTCACCAACCTGCCTTAAGGAACCAAAACGTTGTTTGTTCAGCTCCTCGCTTATTTCATAACATGTCTAAAACAATTAGATAAATTTAGTTTTATTCTTAAAGTTTCAAAATAAAAAAGACGACACCTAAAGAAAATCTGTTCCTAAAACACCTACTGGATAAATGTAGTGCATGAGCTGCAGGGCACCAGTTACTTCTTGCTGCTTTTAGTCATCTCAGCTTCCATTATTCTGATGATACATACATGAAATTAGTGTGTGTAACACTGAAAGTTACTACCATGATCCCCTGGCCCAAAAAGCTTTTCTGGTAGAAACAGAAACATACTAAATCTAGAACTCCTATGGTTTTCAAGTGGAAAAGAAGCCTCTTTCAAATGGCTTTCAAAAACACTGCCGAACCTCAGATGTTCAGGAATCAGGCTACTGGCTTCAAAAAATAAACTAACATAAAACAGTTTAGTTTCTCTTTTGATCACATTCTAGTTCTAGAACCATCAGTCTCCTCTTCAAGCTTTACCTCCATAATACCAAGCCTGAATTTTCTCTTCTTTCACATGACAAAATTGGCCATTGTATAATTCCTTAAAACATCTGGAAATTCAACATGATCACAGATCCATGCTACCGGGCTCCAGGTGGCAAGCTGTGTGAAAATGCTGTATCCAGTCAGGCAGATACATGATTTGGATCAAAATAGCTATTGGCTACACCAATTTTGACCACTTAAAATCATAGAAAACTGACTTTGTGTTTAAAAAATGAAATGGAGACTGCAGGTTTATGAACCACTCCAGAAACACTAAGTTCTAACTAACTAAATACTAAGTTCCTGTCTCCCCTGCATGTTGACTGAAAGATGAAATTATGGTTATTCCTTCATTTTCAGGTTTGGATTGGACTATCTGAATGTTGAGCAATAAAACTCACATAGTGCCATAACATGCAAAACTACAGTAAATGCACACTACTACAAACAGGAAAAATCACTTATGCTAGTTTGGGAAGATGTTTTACAAGTCTGTAAAATAACGCAAAGTTCATAGTGTTGGGCACTGTTCCACTGCTAGAAATGACTACTCAATGGAGCTTATTCCAGTGTTTTGAAACAGAAGGATTTAGATACAATATTTCTAAAAGTGAAGCGCTAAGACTTTGTAGTAAAATGTACTTGAAACAAAATTACTTAGTGACCCTAACTACTTTTAAATGAGCAATATGTACATTGTAACATACAAGTTTTATTTGCTTATAAAAAAAAGTCACCCATTTCTCTTAAATAAAGGAAGAAGGACTCTCTATGGGGCTTCTGAATGTCACATTTTATTTTACTGAAACCACATTTCACAGCACTATCCTCGGAAGACTGAAGTACATGTGAAACTCCATTTCACCTTAATGAGTTTGGTTACATAAAGCTAGCCTTGGTTACTAACACTTCAAATATTTGCTTGATAAATGTCAGCAATATATGAAGTCACAACACAGTTTTTAGTGATTAGGACTGATCCAGTTTCCCACAGTAGTCTCATTAGTAAACCAAAAAGACGCTGGTTGGAGAACTGGCCTGTTAGACTGAATGACAACAGGCTGGACTGCTGAGCTTACGGGGTAGTAATCCATGGCTCAGCATCCAGCAGGCAGCAGGTAAGGAGTACCACCAGTGCTGATACTGGAGCCAATACTATACAATATCTTCATCAACAACCCAGGTGGTAAGACAGAATGGATCCTCAGAAAATTTGTGGATGATACTAAACAAGGAAGAGTCATTGACTCTCTAAACAGAGATTCAACTCACATGGACCTTGATAAACATGAGGAATAAGCCGACAGGAGCCTCATGAAGCGCAAAATTCTGCTCCCAGGGTGCTTCAGCAGAGCTTGGCAACAGACTGGTTGAACAAGTGTCTTACTGAGATAGACCTGGGGATCTATGGACTGGCTGCCAAGCTGAATATGAGCCAAGAGTCTGCTCTCATTGCAAACAGGGAAAGCTAAGAGGCGTGCAATCAAAGGAAACTCAACGCTGGTGAGACTGCAACTCAAATACTGTGTCCTATTTCAAGCCCCCCAGGTCAAAAAGGAAATTTGAGAACCTTGAAACAGTCACCAAAATGGCTTGTAGCCTTGAGGGTACTGTCTGAGAAGCAAGTGATGGAGCTGGGTTTCTTCAGTCTGACAAAGAGGCAGCCTAGGGATAATCTAACAGCAACTGAAGCTGAAGGCACATTGCAAAAACAATGGAGGCAAACTGTTCTCATTACTGACCAACCACAAAACAAGAGGCAACAACCACAAGTAATGGCTTGGGAGGTTCAGACCGGACATTAGAATAAACATCTGCAAGGTGGTTTGGTGCCTTACTCAGAGAGGTGATCATCTTTCTTCGCAGAGGTTTTCAAGACTCAGTAGACAAAGCCACAGCTGGCAAACAAGCATTATTTGTAATCCTGCATTTGGGGAGGAACAACCCCATGCACCAGTACAGGCTTGGGGCAGACCTGCTGGAGAGCAGCTCTGCGGAGAGTGACCTGGGTGTCCTGGTGGACGACAGGTTAACTATGAGCCAGCAGTGTGCCCTGGCTGCCAAGAAGGCCAATGGGATCCTGGGGT
>Ga0181612_103404_pt1 | contig 14494 bp, 10 predicted proteins | sample HoacroProtozoa21_FD_119630 | JGI IMG/M metagenome (GOLD analysis project Ga0181612, IMG submission 119630) | Hoatzin crop microbial communities from Cojedes, Venezuel. Combined Assembly of Gp0051906, Gp0051904, Gp0051908 | reverse complement strand
GGGAGTGAGGCGGGAGGAGGGTATAGAGCACGAATCCTTAGAGGAGTGGCTGAGGGACTGGGGTTGTTTAGCCTAGAGAAAAGGAGGCTGGGGGGAGGCCTTACCTGAACAGAGCTGCTGCTGAAAGCCAAATGCCATCTGCTTTGGAGGTAGGAGGAAGGACTGGTGCTTATAGTTAGCAAAGATGTCTGGCCCAAAAGCCAGGGAGGAGCCATGAGATGACATCAGCCATGTCAGGCTCACAGTACTACTGTGGTACCGTTAATTAAGGCTTCGAGGGTCAGTGGAATGCTTGCGGGAGCAGCCTTGAGATGATTGTTGCTCTGTGAAGCACCGGTGCCACTATGTCACTCCTGGCCGTTGCTGCTGAATATTGAGAGTGTCAGTGCAAATGTTTTGATTCGGGTATAGGGCAGAGAAGAGCCATTGTCATGTTGTACTTCAGATCACTCTGGAAAGAAATGCTGTATTTGAGCTATTTTTCATAACTTTCCTGTTTTTACTTACAGAATCCTTTCAGGTTGTGGTAAGAGGCAACGGCTTTTATCATGCAAGGAATATCGACCAGGTACTCTGCAGCTTCAAGCTCAATGACAGCCTTACTATCAGTAAGTTTGTAGGCTGATGGATTCCAGTGCCCCCTGTGGCTGTGACACCTTGTGGGTGACAGGTGACACAGCCCACCTCTCGTCCATGTTGGGGGAGCCCTTGCAGTGGAGAGAGCTGGGTAGTGACCTACACCTAACAGAAGCTTGAAATTCATCCTTTTTCAATCCTGTGACCTGTGGGCATTGTGTTGTGAGGGCTTACATGGGGCGTGCTGCTGCCCAGTGAATGTCAGCATAATTGTAATGATGCACGTAGGTTATGCATACAGCCAGTGAAGACTGGTTGTCAGGTTTCAAGAGGGAGAAATAAAATTGTTCCCCATTCCCTTGTTCATCAACAGTAAAAAGAAATAATGCTATCTTGATCACTTGGTGGTGTCTTTGGACTATTTATTCACCAGTTCAGGAGACACTCACCATAAAGCAGGGCCCTCCTAGCCCTGTTCCATTCCTCTCTGATGCCAGTTGCTGGTCTCATCACAGAGAGCATGTAACGTGGAAACTCCCTGTCATCCTTGTGCTTAAACAGGGTCTTTTGTTTGCTGTCTCAGCAGCCAGGCAAAGGACTGAATGGCCAAAAAAGATAGAGTGTCCATTTTCTCAGTAGTCTTCTCTTATTCCCGAGAAGCAGTGTATGTCTGGCAGGGTGAAGCACAGCGTGGGGAGGGGAGCTTTGCTCCTTTTCTGTATGTGCTACCCTTGTTGGCTGAGCACAGTACGGGCTTTCATATCCTGTCACGGTCAGGCTGGTGCCTTCCCTAGCAATGAATTCACTTACAAGAGGGAGTACATGAATGGCTCCTTCATTTCCCATCCTGGTTGCCTTCATGGAGGCTGCATTAAATAAACTCTGGTGGTCTTGCTCTCTTTCCACTTACAGATGGCCTTTGCCAGGGATTTGTTGCTTGTGGTTTACCAGGTAGACAGACTTTTGTTTTTTTCTTCCTTGTCCCTAATGCACTGACACCTTGACTGGACTTCACAAAGTGAGTGCTGACCCAGGCTTGGAATTGCATAGGAGGAAAACTGCCCTAATTCTGTATCTCCTCTGTGCTGTGTTCTCCTTGGCGTAGGTCTGCAACAGATATTGTGATGAGACACTGATCTATGCTGGCTGGCTTTTTTTCTTCAAGCTAGCCCTAAAACATATCACTATAATTTCCATGGTCTCATCTCCTTCAGGTGTGCTTGGGGTGGGTGAAGCATGAAGGAACAACTCTCATATCTGTTGTTGCTCAAGTTAATTTTTTTTTTCCTCGGTAGAAAGAGTAATCGAGCCTGTAAGGTTTAAATAAGCTGGCAGCTTTTACCAGCCCTTAATTCACTTGTGTTGGACTTTCATGGACCAGTCTTTCTCTGGACTAGCACCTTAGCTGCTTTGTTGGGCCATTTAGAGCTAAGGGGCCATCTCAGCAGTGATTTGTCTGCTTTTGTGCCTCAGCTTACTCACTTTTAGTAGAGTGGCATTGCAGGGTTACTGCTGGGCCTCATATTGGTGTTCATGAGACTTGACTTTCTGGATATTGCTTCTGAAAGCAACAAGATTAGCATGGCTGCCTCTTGGAGCAGCAGAGTGCAGGGAGGCAGGAAAACACCTGTGGCCTTGCTTTTGGCTCTGCCTGCACCAAACCCCTATAAACATTGGCGGCTTCCAGATGAGCTGCCACAGAGGGGAGGTTGGGGACAGGAAAAGCAGCAGCAAGTGCAGGACAGGTCCTCACAGTAACATCAGTCATGACACCTCTCTGCCTGTCTCCCGTAAATGACCAACCGTGGGGGGAGGTTTTGCCTCTGGTGTCTGTCCACTTCAATTCCACCCCATCACTGTTCTTCCTTTTCCCTGGGCTCCAACAGTGCAGCCTTGGCTTCTCCTATGTGTGTGTTTGAAATTGGGTAGGCAAAAATTGAACCCCATACTTTAGACCCCTTGAGTAACTTGTGGGGTCAGAATATTCAGTATGAGTTTGCATGCATTTGTCAGACAGACAAGATGAATATTGTTCAAAGCTGCCTTCCAAATGTCAGATCACTGCTGTCAGGAACAGAGATGTACTTCCATTTCTTAGCTGTGGTATCTCTAGCCTGATAACCTTATATTGGCATCAACAAGAATGGTCATCCTAGTAATTGGCTTTGTAATTAGTACTATAGGGGAATAGTGGTGCTTGCCTATATACTGAATTTGTCTGTGGCTCTCACTGGTGTCAGTGCTTCTGCAGGGGGTGACCTGCTTGGGACAATTTCTTTTTTTCATCCCTGACCGTTATATTAATTTCTTTTCAGATGAAAAGCCAACCCTTGTTCATGATACTTACTTACTTTGTCCTGCCCCAGTGATAGAAGATGCTGGACAGTAAGTATTGCTTTCCAGCACATGTGAAGGGAGAGGGGACTTCTGGATGAGGGTGTCATTACTGAGCTAAGAGCTCAGAATTTTGCCCAAAGTGCCAAGCTAATAGATTTGTATGTGCGTGGTAGGATTACCTCCATTCCTTCTGTGCCAAATCCTCTGCTAATACGAGTCAGCATAGCTCTGTTCACTGCTGGGTGTTTAGCACAGCTTAACCAAAGGCCTTGTTGGACCATGGTCCCATATCATAGAATCATAGGATGGTGATTTCTCCTCTGTTCCTACATCCCCTTTTTTCAGACCAAAAGGTAATTGAATTCCAGGCAAGCTTTTCATTTTGGTTGAAAAGAGATGATTGATTTGAATTCCTTGCTGCTGTTGTACATGTTGCTTCCTGTGTTTTGCTCTGCTCTGGCTAGTCTTGGTATTTTTCAGCTATTCTAATCCTGCAAAGTCCTGGGAGACATGGAACAAGGCCCTGCCTTCCCCCTGCATGATCATGTGCTTAAATACTGTACTGGGGGTGAGGGGGAATGCCTCCCTCCCCTTTCCTATTTGTGGGTGAGGGGAAGTTGTTAGGTGGTTTTTTTGTGGGTTTTTTTGTTTGCTTGTTGGTTTTCTTTTTTCTTTTTTCCCTTGGACTCTTTCTCTGATACTGGAGAATGGCTAGTGCCAAATTCTTTAATTTCACTATCATTTCAGTGGTTTTACTGCTTGACCTGGATTCTGGATTTACTTGGATATAAAAGAAAACACATTCTGGTTCTTTAAGCTGCATAAGGGGTTTAAAAAAAAAAGCCTTAAATTTTCTTGTGCTATCTAGGGTAGTATTGCAAATGTCTGAGACTTTATGTTGTGACTCACTGTCCTAGCGCCCTTTGCCCCAGGTGGGATGGAAGTTTTTTAATAAAGAACATATGTCCCGATTCAATTAAGCCAACATAAAAAGGGTAGCTCCTGGGCAAACAGTGAGACAAATACAGGTAAGCACCTGAAGCCATGAAAATGCCTTGACTCAGCAGGACATGCTATCTATGCGTGTTCATGAGTTAATGGCTAACGCACAGCCAGAATAAAGGGAACAATGGGTATAAAGATGACATTAAAAATAAGTGTATCTGTTTTGTGCTTTAGGGTGGTTTTCCTACAAGTCAGCATGAACAATGGGCTAACATTCATCTCCAGCTCTGTCAGCATCACCAGCACACACTGTGTAAGTAATTGCAATGGGGCTTGACAGAGAAACTAGGAGATCTTGGAAAGAAACGGCGGCTCTTCAGGCACTCCTTGAGTGAGCATGAGCTCTTTACATCTTCTGCATCACAGTTATTGACTGGATCCCAGCAGTTCTTTGAAAAATAACCAGGGTTAGTTCAGATTAAATTGTTATTGATGACAGATAGATCATGATAGATATACTGAATAAGAAATTACAGTAAAAGGCACCCTGCCCATTCCTATCCCTCAAAGAGAGAGATCCTCAAAGCTAGGATCTGACTAGAAGGGAATCTGGGAAAATGAGAGAAGGAGCATCAGCATGCAACACCCTGTTGAGCTTTGGGATTCCTTATGGGATCTGGGTTGAAAGGTGCAACTGCCAGGACTTGAATCTGGAAGGGCCACAACATGGAAGGTCCTCTAAACTTACATGGTTAATTTTTTGGTTGGAGCTTACAGCATTTGTTCTTAGACCCCCACAATTTGTCTTTACTAGTTCAGGATTCACTAAGGCATTTTTACAGATTTAGTGACACGAGCTGTTGGCTTTTCTCTTGGTGTTGTGGGGGATGACCAGAAAGAGATAGCAGCTTCAGATCCTGGGATGAGCTTCTTGATAAAACGCTGCTGCTCAGCCTAGCCGAGGGAGAACGTGCTACTGTGGGACAGTGATGGTTGTGATATGAGCATCTCCTGGTCAAAAAGACCACCTATCCTCAGGTGGAGCATCAGGGACCAACAGCTAGAAGTGATCCAAGATCTGATTTTAGAGTCAAACAATCAAAATGAAGAAGTTGGCTACTGGATAAGCAGTCCTCTTCCTTGCCTTGGAGTAAAAACAGGCAACACCCATAGCTGGTGCAAATAGCTAAAAATTTGGCCTTGTGGTTGTGGATGAAACGAAGTTTGCTGAAGTACCTGATAGCAAACACTTTGTATCACAGTTGAGCTTTATTGTTATGGGTGTCAAAAGGACTTTTATAGTTTACACCACATGTGGTCATACTGTTTTGTAATCCTGTTGGCCTTTCTGACAGCTGCAGAACAGAAGGGCAGGAAAGAAGACAGAGGCAGTGACTGGAACTTGCCGATTGCGTTTTCTGATGTTTTCAGCAGAGAAGTGTTTGCTGCTTCACATAGTTATTGTTATTATTTCAAAATTTTCCTCCAAATTTTCTACACTGAAGACTGATAGTTTCACATTTTATTGCCCTCTTCTACCTCAGGTACAACGAAACTTTCCGAGTCTGCAGTGAAACACAAGTATTAACTGGTGCATTTAGTTACACATATGTAATTCATTTCTGATGGAGATTGAAGTGTTAGCTCTAACTGGGGTTCCTGCAGGCCAGTGCATGGATGGAGGAAGCTTTCCTCTCAGGAGCCTTAGGATAAAGAGAGGAATCAGATCTCCAGTCCTGTCAGTCTGACAATTTTTGACCAGCCTCATGCAGATTGAATGTGAAGAAGGCAGAGAGCCTGATTCTCAGTTGGTACAAAAAAAGACTGTCTCACTCCAGTTAGAACCCATAAGAGATAGGCTGGCAGTTCGGTTTCCAACTTTGTCTTAATTTAATGCATTTCACTCTTCTCACTTTAGAGACTCGCTCTGTTTCCTTTCCTCTCCTGCTTCTTTTTCTGTGGGTGGCAGTCAGCTGGCCTGCTCAGCTCTCCTCCCCAGCTGGCCCCACTGTCCTTTCTGTTCAGTAAGTATCTTCTTTTCACTTTACTCCTAAAGCCTCTATGTGATCCCTGTGCTTATTTCTGTTCAGCTGCATGAAGTGTGCTATTTCCTTTTCGAAGTCTACCTTCACTACGATGCTTTGTATATTTAATCATTAAAAGAGGATTCTTTAGCTGCTTGCTGCCAGCAGCTCCTGAGCTGCTGCTGGCAAATGTCTCAGTGATTCATATGAGCACTTAGCATGGGAAAAACAATGCCTGGGAATAAAGGCTACAAAACAAGGAGGTAATGTTTGTTTGGAGTAACAGTAGCAGTGGTATGTGCGTCTGTGGCTCACACACTACATTGCTGCTGTACTTGGATTTGTTTTTAAGGTGTGCAGCAATACCTCTGAAAGTTATGCCTGACTTTTATTCATCATTTTCTCAGAAATCTGACTTCACTGGGAATTCATGCGTCTCCAGTGTCTGCTTTCCAGATATGTTAGTGCTACATGGGGCCATAGGTGGGCCAGAGAGGGCGTGCTGCGGTGCTGTACAGCAGCTGGGTGGTTTGTCTTCTAACAGGGCTCCTTTGAGCAGGGAGTCTGGCACATGTCGCAGCACTCCACCTTGGCTTTCGCCTGCTCTCTGACCAAATGAATGAGGTGAGCTAAATACTATATCCCAACACAGGTCAGTTTGTTGCATCTATAACAAGAAGCCAGACCAGTAAGCGGATGGTGATGCTGTGACACAGAAATATGGGATACTGGGCTACGTGCCTAGAAGCATGGAGTAGGAGCCATGGTTTTGTTAGTCCCATCTTGAATATGTCAGTCTTGACAGCTCTAGGATTTGGCCTGAGGAGGAATTAGGTAGCATCGAAGTCAGCCACTTGGGATCTCACCCAGACTTTGCAAAGCTCTTACCAGCTGGTACTTTCTTTTCCACCCTCAGCCTTTTTATTGTCTAGGGGAAAGACAAACCCCACTTGGAACAGTGAAGGGAACTCCTGTGTAAGAAGGGGCTAAGCATCAGTTGCTGGTGTCATGGGAATTCAGCAAGTAGTTTCACATTTAATAAGGTGAATCTCATGGACTTTATCCTCCATAAATCTTATTTGGAACTTGCTTTCTTTCAATTTATCCTCTCACCTATCCTTCTTTGAAAATCTCTTACTGTTTCCTGTCTAACCAACTCCTGTTCCCTCAGCCTGGTTCATAGATCTTTCTTCAAGCTCTTTTCACATCTTCCTAGTCCCAGACTATCCTGCAGTTTACTGCCAGTTTTTGCCTATTCTCTGGTACCCCTGTTGCTGGTAAATTGAACCTTGTATCAAACTCAGAAAATGTGTAACTGAGGAGGTTTCTTTTCCCAATACAAAAGAAAGGACTGGAACACCAGAGCTGATGTTAACTTCATCCCAGACCACAGTGCAGTCCAAGGAGATGGCATGTCCCAGCATGCCACTGCCCATCTGTAACAAATGTTTAATTTCCAAAAAGCCATGTGCTTTGTATGTTCTGCAGGGGCCAAGCAGCATATGAAGACCTGCTTTCCTGTAGTCATCAGGGCAATACACAGTGTTAATACTTGTTCTGAACACACTGATGTGAAATGCTCTGCGTGCAAAGAGTGCATCAAGATTTACCCAGGAAAATCAGAGCTGTGATTCTCTTTGGTTGCCTGACTGCTCTGAAAAGCTAATTTCAAGTGTTAACACTTGAAAATTTTTTTTTTTTGCATTCCATTTTCTTTTGAAGAAAAATTAACTTCTATTCTGAATCTAGACCCTTAGCTACCTGGCCCTGGAGTTCCACTGTTCTCTGCAGAGAAGTATATGGAATGTAAGAATCAGGAATGGTTAAGAACATGATTACAGCATGTCATTAAAGTCAAACCAGACCCAGGAAGATTACCAAGAACCAGTGGTGTTAAGGACTAGTTTGCATAGGCACTCAGCTTGGGGTTGTGTGTGCAGTGTGAGTCAAGAGACAATTTGGACAGGCTTGGGAGCTGGTGAGGCTGGACGAGTAAGTTGTGCTCTGTTCTGTGATGTTGGTATGCAAACAGTTACCCGTAAGATCTCAGCTCCAATATTCCCATTCTTTGAATATCAGTATTTGCATATTCTGCGTTTCTAGTGATGAAAGGTTACTTTGCACACCTGAGAGTCTGTGGTCATGTATTTTTTAAAAACCCCTCTGACAGTCTGAAGAGACCTGTTAGCACAGATTTGGGAATGGTTTGTATACAAGTGAAGCACCCTTGAATCTAGTGAGCTATAAGCATATTGTAAACTTACACATGAATTATACACACCACAAACAGGAGGTGCTTCCCTGAGTCATGGCTTCAAATACAGATTTGTGACACTGAATACTGATGTGACCCTAATGAAAACAGTGATTGACTGCATAATCTACCTGAGACCTTGTAGTGAGGGAAACCTAGCTCATTTTTGCCTGGTCTAATTGTGTAACTTCATGGCTCCTGCCTTGTTTATGAGATATGCAGATAACTCAGAAGTAATCATTTTGTTTGCAGCTGACTGGGACCATCCTTTTCATTGCTCTCCTGATTCTCTTTCTGCTGCTGGCTCTGGCACTCCTTTGGTGGTTCTGGCCCCTTTGCTGCACTGTGGTAAGTACAGGATTTTGTTCTTTTGACTTGTTTTCATCTCTTCTCTGTGAAAGCACAGAGTTAAAGTGCTGGAGTGGGTGGTCAACTTTGTTTAAGAAAAATACTGCCAGGTTGTAAGACCCCAATTCAACAAATTGTTTAAAATGCTTGTTGAAGTCACTCTGGTCTGGGGTTTTGAATGTTGCAAGGCCTACATGATTTCGACACTGAATCACAGAATGAGAAGTTTATGTGAGTTTGTGGACATGGCCCAAGTTTCTGTGGGGATCAAGACTTTCTTAGAACAAGATTTGAAACGTACTGCAGAAAAGCGTAGTGGAATTGGTTTACTAATATGTGCATAAGCTGTTATGGTCATTTTTAGAGACAAGAGTTAGGCTTTTTAACTCATAGGAGCTGCAGATTCTGAGAGAATTCTTTGCACTAACTTGGTCACATGATATTAAGGCAGAACTACCAGGATACGGAGCTTTATTATGAGTTACTTAATAGAGCACTTGACTAATTGGATAGTTCAATGTGATGGATTTAGCTTCTCACCTGCATTTATTTTATGCCTGCTGAAAAGCATCAGGGCTAATGACAGGATTGAATGTGGGTGAATAGACCAGGGCAACCTTTTTGTGATATGAGCAAGAAAGCAGAGAGGGCAGAGCAGAGATGGATGAACCCTACCATTAACTAGTATTTCTTCCATTGTTCATATATTTCAGGTGATCAAGGAGCCACTGCCACCACCACCTCCAGAGCCTGTAAGTGTGCTATTTTTGAGCTGTTGCACTGTCTACAGCTACTGCAGTCTGTTGTGCTGCCCAGGAATGTCAGCCCTGTAGGTATCTTAATGACACCTTGAAGGCTGTGAGAGGAAGTCTCTTGGGTCGGGACAAGTTATTTCTGCCTTCTGGCCTCTTTATATACATGCAGCAAGATTATTTCCTTCCATAGAAAAAAGAGTTGCATAACTCAGAAGTCCACAGACCAACAGTTTCTATGGTATTTTGTTCCTTCTGCTGTGCATCACAGGTGTGTAAGCAAATCTTTGCTTCTCAAGCTGTGCTGAAAGCTGTCCCTCCTCAAGCAAAACTGTCATCGTTTGCACTAGGAGTTTAGCCCAGATTAGTAGCTGAAAGAAAGGACAGTGAAAGCCACAGTCTTGTGGCTTTGCTATAGGAGGGGGAGACAAGAGCCTGCTCTGACTACTGGTACAGAGTGACCTTTGGAAGGACATTCATTGTTTCTCCATTTAGGTTTGGGAGCTGTTTGAGGCAGGGTTGTATTTAGCCCTTTTGGGGACAGTAACACACTGACCCTGACCTCAGCTTAGTTTCATTGTACTAGCTTCATGAAAATAATAGTGATAAATAAAAGTACCTCCAGGAAAAACTCGTACCTGCCTTTGTTTCTTTCCTAGGCATAAACAGTTACATGATGGAAAAATACTTGCCTAACCCACAAGAGAAGCTTACAGGTTGCTGCTAACTTGCTGTAACTTGGCCTGAGTATAAGGAGGCAACCACAGCTGCTGTTTGAGGTTGCTAGAGACCGCCATTGCTGTGTATGTGATCCTATTGCTTGTCTTGGGCAGCAGCACTGTGACAATTTAACTTCAGAATATGCACCAAAAATCATGCTGATTTTGGGGTGATTGGTGTTGTCTTGAAGCATGCAAATGCAGCCATGCTGTGTTTGAAAGCGGTTTCAGAGAGCATTGCACCCCTGTAGCAGAGCTCCCAGATTCTTTGCGATTATTTTGGTCAGCAGAGATTTTAAATGCAATCAAAGAGACTATGAGCTGACGTAAGCCTCCAGGAATAACAGAGAATACAGAGATTATCCATACCTTTACTTGGCCTTGCCCTTATCCAGTATGGATGGTTGTTTCGTTATGCTTGGCACTAGCCTCCCTAGGTATGGTGACCTGCCCTTTAGCTGATATAGTCTGGTATTGCTGCTATTAAATTGTATACAGCTATCTAAAACTTGTTCTAAACCACAAACATTAGATTTCTGTTACTTTTCAAAACGTATGTGGTAGCTGTTGATGTTGCTTTGCTAGGTGTTCAGTGCAGGGAATATTTGGTATAAATCCTTTATCGGCTGGAGAAGTATCAGCCATCACTATTAACTGTGTCCTGCTACTGTCAGGCTTGCCAGCAATAAGGGTTGTTAGACATGAAGACTTGAAATCTGTATTATGTTGCATGGAAGAGGCAGGATATTTTATATAGTACTCGAGTTCACAATGAAATAAAACATAAATTAATTAAAACTGCTGATGTAGTTCACTGGGTACTGTTTTAGATGTGGCATGAAATGGGATAAAATTTGCTTGTGCATTTTTTTGTACTCTTAAAGAAACCACCACAAAACCAAAACAACAAAACCCAACACCAAACCACAGTGCCTTGCTTGTATATTTATTTCCCTGACTTACGATAAAAACAAAACCACAAAAAAAACCCCAACTGAAAAATCAGACCAAAACAAAGAAAAACCCCAACTCCCTTACTAGTTAATCGAAATGTCAACTCTAGTCTTACTTGGCCATACTAAAGAATTTGTTGGAGGAACTGACCCATGAACTGTAGCTGAGAGATCAGATATCACTAAGTAACTACTAGAAATACCTTTCTCCAAGGCATAACCTGAGAGTTAAATATGAGCAAGCAAAAATTAAGGCAAGTTTTTTAAAAGCTGTTATTGACTTTTGGACCCCCAATTCCTTTTGCATTTCAATAGAAACATGTAGGGCAATTTTGAGAAAATGTCATCTAGCAATCTGACAATTTGCGTCCTTCTCTAGTATTTGGATTTCACTTGATTTTTTTTTTCTATATATATATTTTAAGTAAAAACTAAGACCAGGCGGTGTTTCTAGAAACATACTTGACCTGATGAAAATTAGCAGAGAGCACTGTGCATGGCCAGTCCAAGAGCAGCATGCATATCTGCGTATCAGCATGAGGTGTGGTTATTTGTATTTGTTAAAACGTGTGAGGAATGGAGATGGTATTGTAGGAGGCTGCTTGGGCCCTTTCCTCCATTATGTGTGTACTTTGAGAGTGTCATGGTGTGACTTTCAGCTGCCTTGACTCAGCGTAATGATAGGGAGTCTGAGAAATCCCAGTGACTTCTGTTGGCTCAAGATAATAGAGCTGGAGATGTGTTCCCAGGGTTGTCAAACCAGAAACACTTGTCAGATTTTAGTTAAGCAATAATAGAACAATGAACCTGAGCTAAAACCCTGATTCAGATTCTCCCATGTTCCAGAAAAATAATCTGCAGTCTTTATAATTGCAGGTCAAAAAAATCTGGATCTGAGCTTCCTGACAATTTGGAGATGCTCAAGTCTGAGTCCTGGTTCCAAACTGTACAGCTTGAGCCAGACTTTACAAACAATCAAGTAGTGTAGAATAACTGGTTACAGCTGCCATGAGAAAACGATTGATGCACATGTTGGAAAACTTACAGTGGTAGCTTTTTTCCCTGTTAGGTGACTCTAAGTTCTAAAAGCACAATTAATAAATGATTTCTTTGGGTAAAACTGATTGCTGGATTTTCTGCATGCCATAGTGGTAAGCCAGTATAATGTACAATTCATCTCCACTTTGCCCTCCCTTACAAGTCAGTTGTGATTTTGAAGCTCAGTGCATATTTGACTAAATAAAAGCTTCCTGGAGAGAGGAATAGGCAATCCTCTTTGGTTTCCCTAGTTAAAACTGCAGCTGCAGAGACAAGAGACTTTTGTTTTTTGCCAGCAAATACGTATAACACACAAAGCCAGATATCCAAGGATTGGACCATAGGATGTTCATTTGTTTTCCGTAGCTTGTACCATTTATGTGAGAACAGCACCAATATCTCCCTGTCTTTCCCATAGGAATCGGATGATGAAGATGGATTGCCAAAGAAAAAGTGGCCAACCGTGGATGCATCTTATTATGGAGGTCGAGGTGTTGGTGGGATTAAGAGGATGGAGGTATTCAGCTTGTTCTCTAGTGTTGTGTAAATCAGCACATTTAATTATAAATCGTAACAAAATGTTTTTATGTGATTTTTTAAAAAGCTACTTTGATGGACTAGAGACTGGGATTTAATTAGGGCTTGTCCACCTGATTGCATCTGCTGTCCAAGTAACAGACATCAAGCTGCCATCATTTGCATGAATAATTAAATGAATCTAGCATTATGAGCCAGAGAAAATTTGCAGATTAAGAAGTGGGATAAGCACCAAAAGAAGTTTTAATTTACTGAATCAAACCCTTCAGTTAGTGCAGTGGTGTCCAATTCTCTTGTCTCAGGCAGAGTTACAGTGGTCTTGAGTATCTGAAGGTGTCATCTACACTGTGCCTGGCTGGCTGGAAGCAGTTAGCTTGGGAAATTTAAACCAGTGATTTTTCTCTTTTTTCCCCTCTTTTTTTTTTTTATTTTGTGGTTTGTTTTTTTTTTCAGTTAAGCATTAATTTCTAATGCACAATAACACATCTGTGTTGAAATTGGCCAATAAATCAAATCCTGCCCTAAGATTCCTGCACAGGCCAGTCTTGATGTGTAAAGTGAGGTGTTACTGTGAAAGAAATTTGCCTTGTGCTGTCCTATAGCATATATGTTCCAGGGAGTCAGTGGATAATGATGTGATCAGCTGCTAACTCCTGTAAATAACCAGGTTAGTGAAATCAATTCAGTATTCCTAACCATGGATAATATAAGGCAAGGAACTGTCACTTACTTGTATCAGCTGGGGGCCTAATGATGAATTTTTAGTGATGTCACACCAGAAACAGGAGCTGCTTGGGGCTGGCTGTAAAGGCTGTCCACCTTCAGCTGGTGCTGCTGCTGCTTTTTTGCATGAGGCATCGAGAAGCATATTACACTCATGTCCTAGCGGAGCTGGGCAGAGTGCTTCAGATTTCACTTGGAAATGGGTTAATCAGCCCTGGATGGTGTGAATTCCCGCAACACCTTAGGTTACCACAAGGTGCAAATGCTAGTAGTTCAAGGTGATTTTGAGTGAGAATATTTGACTCTTAAATGTGTATTTCTTATTACAGTGGAGTTTGGTGCCTTCATAAATTTGGCTTCTTATCTGGTAGCATTGGGTCATCTGATGGGAACTAGATTTATGTCTGTGAAAACCACCTGCTGTTGGGGACTGCTGGAGTGTCTCTACTTACAATGTGCTCTCCTGACTTCAGGTGCGATGGGGAGACAAGGGTTCAACAGAGGAAGGAGCAAAATTGGAGAAGCCCAAAAATGCTGTTATTAAGTTGCCAGAACAGGAGTATGAGCCATGGGAACCCAAGCCAAAAAAGCCCCATGTGAGAAAACCACCTTCTCAGCGGAAATGGTACACTCCAATCAAGGTAGTGTGTCTGCCCCTTAGTTTTACCAAGTCTCTTATGTCATGTGTGTTACTACATCCCGCTTCCTTAGCGCAGTCTTGCTTATTGTGGAGCTGGGAGAGCCTATTTAGAAAGATGGCCAGTAACCCTCAACTTTGCTCATTTTTTAGAACATATATTTCACCTGGCCCTGTGTTGCAACAGATTCTTTGGGAAGAGTGGAGGGTGTTGGAGGCATGAGCAGAGATCTGATCTCCTTCAGCTCACACCTTCTTTTTGGCTACTTTTGCACAGCATGGATTGCAACAGCAGATATGCCAATGCTTGGGGGGCTGGGAGGGGTGTCCTGTTTTGTGCCATCTCAACGCAGCATGCAAAGAGGATCAGATGAAGGGTACAGTCCTTGTTTTGGTTGCACTGTGGCTAAGGCCTTGGGTTGGGATTCAGCTCTGTTCCCCTCTAGTTCAGCCACAAGATGTAGTGTTTGATTTTTGGGCAAGTCATTCCGTCTCTCCACACTTTTTCACCCTCATTTCTCCCATGTAATTATAGTATCTGGTGTCTCCCTGCCTTTATGTATCCTCACACAACCCTTGAGGCAGGGCAGAGCTGTTATCTCAGCTTACAGAGGAAGAAACTGGAGAGCTAGGGCAGGCCAAGGGAGTAGC
>Ga0181612_101689_pt1 | contig 14495 bp, 15 predicted proteins | sample HoacroProtozoa21_FD_119630 | JGI IMG/M metagenome (GOLD analysis project Ga0181612, IMG submission 119630) | Hoatzin crop microbial communities from Cojedes, Venezuel. Combined Assembly of Gp0051906, Gp0051904, Gp0051908 | reverse complement strand
TACTAGTGCTTGCAGCCTGCTGAGGTGGATAAGCTGTTCCAGTTTCTTCTAACAAACTCTGAAGCTCAAATGGGGTTAGTGATAAGATGAAATGTTTCTCTGCTAAAATGGAAGGAAGAAAAAAGAGCCTGTGTGAAGTTCTTCAAAATCTCCAATCAATATTTTCTTTTTTTGCCATTCAGATGCATGAAGTTTAGCTTTTAGGGGAAAATATGAGAAAATTTCAAAATATTTTCAATTCAACTCCATGTGGTAGAGATTCAGTCATTTATGTAACCAGTGTGTAGAGAGGGAGGTATTTCATGGAAGCAGTATCCAGCTTCTATTTAAACTCCTGGCAAGCAGAAATTTACAGGTGTGAGTTTAGTCTTGATAACTTAGTTGGGATAAAAAATATTCAAATTGTTGTAAATAATTTGAGAAGTGTGCTTAAGTGGACCACAATAGTTATGAATGCTGTGGCAGGCTCATGTGACTGTGGTAATCTGGAGCTATTGAACATTCATGCCTTTTTTGTAGCAGATTCTCTTAAATTGCTTCTTGCCCAGCAATTCAGGTCACTGATTTAAAGGTTTACCTCTCAAATCTTATCTTTTCAAAGGCACAGTGGAAGGCTTTCCTAAGTGTTGGGGAATTTATTGCCTTGTCTATATCAAGATCTTTGCCCAGTTCTCTGCATTTTTTTCACTACAGATCAGGAAAGTAGTGGCACATGCAAATTCAGAGTGAAAGGCTTGTAGTACTTGTAGTTTTTGTAGTACCATGGGGTCCACTATATCCTAAAGATTACACTCCTCTCCTGTCCTGCCATGGTGTGGAATTCCCTGCCTGTATTTTCAGAGATAAATATCTACAAAACTGCACATTTGAACTCTCCACACTGAAGGCTGGTGCTTAATACTGCTTCTCTGCAATCATACAAAACACTGGCCAGAGTATAAACTCCTTTTTCTCTCCTAAGAAACTCCTGGGAGGGAGCGTGTTAATGGTGTTTTAAGTGCCTGGGGTAAGTCTTCACCTGGCCTGGCTATCTTTGCAGGTGAGGAAGCCATGGAGGTTGTCCTGTTCTAAACTCCTGCTGCATAGTATGTTTTAATTATGATTACATACATGACTGGTCTAAGATCCCATTCCTTTATCTTTATTTAATTTAGTTAGCAGGTTGCCCCATTAGACACTCAAAGTGTTTCTTTGCTTATTTACTCACTATGAAGTAGCAGGAGGCAGAGATGCTGGTTACAGGGAAGCTGAAATCAAGCAGATCCTGGTTGTTAAGGAGGAGGCTCTGTGTTTTTTAGAAATACAGTGTTTTCCTAATGTTAGAAATTTCATAACCGATCTGTTAAACAGAGGAAATAAGAGAAAAATGTAAGGTTAGCACTAGTGAGGGACTGAAGCACCATAATCCCTGTAAATGTCAGTTGAGAGACTGTTAATAGATCCTTTCTTCCTAATGTTCTCAGTACATAAACTCAAACAAATGTGTAGGATAAGTATTGGATTATACAGCTAACATGGTTGTGATTTGAGATGGATTAAATTGAGCACAGGAAGTAAGGATATTTTTGGTAGAACAGGGTCAAATAAAGTGGTTTTAACACATGCTTTTTACTTCTGTACATTTTGCAGTTACTATTTATGGTCCACATTACAGAAAAACTTCTGAAACAGATTTTTACACATTTGCAGAAGAAGTAGAGTTAAATTCAGTTTTGCTACTAAGGACATCACTTTCATATTTATCAAGGATTGAGATGTTACCCATCTGGCCATATGGCTGTGGTACAAAGCTAGCTGATGAAGAAGAACTCTTTAGCACTTCCCAGTATTTGCAGAGTTGTAGAGATACAAGCTGGAATGCAAGTGAAAGATGATTTCACTTCTTCCCTACTGAAGCCAAGCAACATAAGAGGATACTCTACTTGATTTCAAATATGTTACTCAGTGGTATTTTGTTATTGTCAGGACTAATTGATTTAACTGTTATTACCAGATGGGAAAGTCATGTTTGTGTATCTGTTCATGTTATGTATGTTACCCTGTGGCTTGGGTGTAACATGATTCATACTATGAGAGGTTAGACTCAGAAGAAGATTATCTGGATTGTTCAGGGTACCTCCTACCCATGCTAGTCTCCTCCTGATAATGAATTTTCTCCTCTTCCGCTCAAAGATAGAAACAAAGAATTTTTAAAAAAGAGTGATTGCGTTACAAGCATTTGGGAAATTAGCAGGCATAAATATTCTGTGGGCTGATACAGCTTGCTGTCTAGGAGTTTTCCCATATATTTATTATAAATAGTCTCTTTTTACTTCTTATTTTTACACGGTCCCCATGTTCACCTCAGTAAATCACTCCTCTTTTGTTTGTACCCTGGAGGTACTTGCAGAATGCTCTTATGTTTCTTGTTAAGTATTAGAAAGGCAAGCAAAGCAGCTCTCTACTTGGAGACTTATTTCCTCTGAGAGTGAATGTTTTAAAATTTCTGGCTTTAACTTGGCAACCTGCAGTATAAAGGGTCAAAAATGTTCTTGTGCGGTCCTCCCACTCCACCTGAAAGTTTGGTTTTCTTTTGAAACCTCACAGAGGAAATCAGGATTTCTCTCTTTTATAAGATTTATTTAGAAGAGGCTAACTGAATAATTTTTTAGTTATGCAGCCAACAAAGTCATACAATTATTGAATAATACAGGTTTGAAAGGACCCGAAGTGGTTACATAGTCTTACCTGCTGCTCGGGTTAGGATGAGGCAAGATGGTCCAGGGCCATGACTTTGCACTTGTTGAATTTCGTGAGGTTCCTTTCATCTACAATGAACCTCTTCTACATAAGTGAGAAGTAAATAAATTTTAAAAAGATCAAAATAAATGCAGCAACAGAACTCAGTGAGTAATTTCTGTCATCAGACAGATGATTATATTCTTTTGAGCTTTTTGACTACCTCTACACTGAAGTGCCCAATGTGGGTAAGTTTGTAAGCCAGGATGCTTTTGAGATGTTAATTTGTGCCTTGCACTTGTGGTCACAAGTAGGCACAATACCTACGAACACTGTCTGCCCCTTGAGTGTCAATGCTAGGGGTCTCTCTAGGTGGGTCTCAGTAAACATCACCATTACATTTTACATCTCCTGATGGTATCATGTTGCCACAAGAAGAGATAGTCTAAGTGGAAAAAATTGGTCCAGGAGCAGCAAAAACTGTTGTCTCCTCCACGAGGAGTGTTGAGCACTGAGCTAGATTTGTCTGTAGACTGTGCAGTCACCATCCTTGGAAGTTTCCAAGGCCTGATTGGACAAAGCCCTGAACAATCTGATCTGAATGGTCTTGATGCTACTAAGAGCAGGGAGTCAGAATGGGGACCAACCTGGATGATCCTGCTGCTGTGAAAGGCAGAATGTTCTGTGGGTTTAGGCTGAAAGAACGCTCTTCTTCCTGTTCGGGCTTTGCAAAATTTCTGATATATTCTACTCCCAATTAGAAACTGTAATGACTGGTCGTAGGGAAAAGGAACATACAAGCCTTTGCCGTGTTTGTTGTAGTGCTGAGATCTCTTAACTTGTCCTGTTTTATTGATGTTGAAATAATGTCTATGTCTAATGTTTCAAATACAGTGCTAACTGTTGTTTCATGCATTTCTGAGTTTAGCTTTAATCAGTATGGAAGCTTAGTTAGGAGTGCTGATTTCTTAATTTACTTTATTATTGTTTGACCTATTCATTTAATTGTCTTTGACTGAGTGCTGCACATTTGTAATTTCAAAAGCTGGCATAGAGTCTAAAAGATACATAGCACAATGTACCTTTATTTTAATTTAATGCACTATGGCAGTCTAAGAAAACATTGAAAGACTAGCAGAGGTACTGTAGAGATGCAGATATAGAACTGTATTTTAGCTTTACATCTGCTTTGACTTTTCAAATCTTAAATAAAATTCCAGTCTAATTTGTTGACATCTTTAGTAACGTGAGGATTTAATTCCATTGTTAGTTAAGTCAAGACATAAATGTGTGTGGCAAGTTATAGATAAAAGAAAGTGATGCTATTTAGAAAAGATTATCTTGTAAGCTGAGGCATGATCTGAAGAGGTATGGTAGCAAACAGAAAGCAGTGTGGTTCTGGGAAAGATGACAAGATTTACAAACAGTAAGATCTTACTGCTTTGGTTAGTATTGCATGAATCTTGAAGACATTGGAATATTATTTATCACTGTAATATAATAGCTAGTGTTTACAAGCCTTATCAGCATTTTAAACGAGACTGTATTACATAACATTTACAACACTATACTCTCATTGCCTGCTGCAGCTCTCCGTTAATTTTGCAGTAGCATTGGACCAAATCTGCCCCTTTTTTTCCCTCATCAAACAGGTAAAAACTGCATTAAGTGTAGCTCCACTGAGTACTGGCTCCGTTAGAATATTGATGTGACCAAGCAGGCTTGCCTCCTTGATGTATTTTCTGAGCACCAATTACACTCTGATCAAGAAGGCTTGGCCTTAGCTGGTCTGAAAATATAACCCGTAATTTTCAGTTACAAAGCATGACTCAAAGCTTCTGAAGCAAAAAGGAAGAAACATTTCAGCATCAGCAGAGAGCTTACAAGAAGCAATCTCCACCAAAGACACTCATTTGCCCAGTGCAGGTTGAGAAAGTGATAGTAATGAGCAAATATTTTTGTGTTTTAGTTGATGGCTATTCTGCACATTTTGTGAAGGAGCTAGCAAGTGGCAGTAAGAAGGGACAAGATGAACGCAGTTTGGAGACTTTCCAGAGAACAAGAACTTTTATAGTGTGGCTTAACCCTTGGAGCCTGGCATGCTTGTTATTAAGTTAGTTCAGGAAACAAGCTTTTGTCAGCTGCAGAATCTGCTCGTCTGGATTGTCAACATCTGCATTGTACAAAGAATGTTGTGCTGAGAGTATTAAAAGGTTTTTCTTTTCTACCCTTTAGCTGATCATATTCAGAAGGGACTTCTGCAGGTGAAAAGTAATGGTAAAGAATATCCAAACCCGAAGGAAAATGAAACACGTAGTACTGCTTATTTCAGTGAGAGTGCCTGCAACTAGACTTTAAGTATTTTAAATTAAGGAACATAGGCAAGAGGTAAATTTGTGCCAGCTTCTAAAAAAGAGCACTAAGGTTGTCATTTCTATTTGGTAATAATAAAAAAATCAAAATTGAATTAGTAGTTCAGGTTGGAAAGGACCTCAGAAGGTCATCTACTCCAGCCTCCTGTTAAATCAGGTCAACTGTGAGAAAACCAGGATTAGCTATTAGTCTGACAGTCCTCAAAGATTAAATATTTTCCCTTTTTTGGTCATAGCTGTGTACCTTTTCATATATTTATTTGTGACATGCTATTTTATAAATTATAGTAAAAAAGGTGTTATTTTTATTTGTTTCTAAGTGAAAAATATAAAAACACACACCAAATTTGAAATTAAAATTTCATGAAGTTCGAATTCATTTACACTCAGATATGAAAACTTATATAATGCATGTATGTACCTGTATCGCAGCACTTCTGTACCTGATGCCTCTTATATTTGCAGATAAAAGATAGGCAGTGTAGCTCTCAGCTGATAAGATACTATAAAGTAACTGAAATACAGCAAGAAAATCTGATCTTGCTTTTCTGATTTAAAATGTAGTATTTTATATTATTTTTTCTTATAAACAGAAAACCTATACTGATACTTCTTGTGTGTTTGTCTGATTTTTCCATCCTGCAGCAGGGATAAGAAAATTAGGAATCTGTTGATAGAGGAGTCTTCTTCTCCATACTTTCATATCAAAGCAGTAAAGAAAATTAAGGTGTGTTAATAATGAAACATGAGCAGATTTGTTCTTGCCTTAAGGCTGATGAACAACAAATCTGTTAGATCCTGATAACCCAGGATGACATGTTGATGTTCACAGCTATAGGACAGAGATACATAAAGATTAATATACATATTATTTTTCAAACAGTTTAATTTGTGTTTTATTTGGTCATATGAATGAGGAAATATGTGATTGAATGAATCTATGAAATCCTGTTCTGAAACATCTCTTGTGCAAAAAATGTTTCATTTCTTCCTTATATCTAATCTAAACCTGCCCTCTTTCAGTTTAAGGCCATTACTCCTTGTCCTATCACTACGTGTCCTTGTAAGAAGTCCCTCTCCCGTTTGCTTGTATACCTCCTTTAAGTACTGAAAAGCCACAATAAGGTCTCCCCAGAGCCTTCTCTTTTCCAGGCTGAACAGCCCCAACTCTCTCAGCCTTTCCTCATAGGAGAAGTGTTCCAGCCCTTGGATCATTTCTGTGATCCTGCTCTGGACCCGCTCCAACAGGTCCATGTCTTTCCTGTGCTGAGGGCTCCAGAGCTGGATGCAGGAATGCAGGTGGAGTCTCACCAGAGCAGCGTAGAGGGGCAGAATCACTAGATACCAGCGACCTATTAATCTTTACTACCCTCTGCAAGTTTCAAGGGGACTGCAGTGCTTCTCCCCTTGGGGAGCTCTTGAAAGTGCTTCACACAAGCATTTTAGAGCACCCAGCCCCGTAGGGTTAAGGACTTGGCAAACACTGGCGTAAGAGGGAATTTGCTTTAAACTAGCAATGTAGTCAGCTTCCCTACTGACATCAAGAGGAGACAGGTCAGTGCTGTGAGCCCATGTCTCAATGGGAGCTTCTGTTCCACACCCACTGCTAGGGATAAGAATTTTTTTTTGCTTTTGCCCATTAGCTACCTTTCTGCTGGCTTCTCCCTGTTGGCAAGTGATATTGCAAAAGGAGTGGTACAATTAGGGAGGGGTTGGCTGCATGTGTAAGAATGTAGATCTCTTTTATGTGTCTGCATATTACTGCCTCCTACGCTGTTAAAAGAGAGTCCCAGTTGAGAGGGTCTGGTCTTGCGGCATCAGAAAGGTGGGGAGGAAGAAAAAGTGCCCTTCAGAGGCTCCACTTCTCAGTGTGAGACATGCTCCTGAGGCATCCTGGCTGTGGTCCTACTCTTGGGACAAGCTTTTGCTTTTGCTCTTTCCATAGGGCTTCTGGCCAGTAGCACAATGGGAGGAGCAGCTAATTTGACTGGTTCCAGTTGTTGTCATTTCTGGGAAACTCTGAAGAACCTGTCCCTTCTTCAGGGGGACACCTGAGTGCTGCAGAGCTGACGACCACCAGCCAGCGAGGGGTTATTCTCTGTGCTGTGTTGGAGGGAGTACTCAAATGAGAGCAAAAGGGAACAACAGCCCAAGAGCTTGGTGGATGCCTGCAGTCTCTGCTTCTTCAAGCATGTTATGTGAAGCCTCAGTCACTTCTGGCTGGCTGTGAGAAATCGGTTTCTCCACGTTTTCCAATACTGTAGCCTGGAGAAATGTTGGTGCTCTAACCAGAAGACTACAAATGAGCGTCAGAGCCACTCTTCGCAGGAGATTCAACAAAATGCCAGCAAGACTTTAACCATCCACTGCCCAAAATAAAAGCCAGTCCCCAAAATCTGTGGAAAGAGCTGTTTTTTAATGGTCTGTCTTTCCTGTTGTCCTTCTGTCACTGTGAGAAATAGCTCTAATTTTGATCTAAATTCTTGGACTTTCACTGATTGCCTTGTAGCAGTGGTGAGCAATCTTGTTTTGGCAGCTTTAGTGGTTCCGGGCTCCACAGGGAGATCTGAGCTCTGTACCCTTCTACTTCTTGGTCTTCTCATGGAGAATATGGTACTCTATGAGACAGGCTTGTCTCTGCTACAAATTGACAGGTCAGTGGCTGAAACAGGCACTGAAAGACAGCAGTTGCTCTTGACAGGAGATGTGCCCTTAACTCAGGGTGGTTGGCTTCACGCAAGATGCTGTCCTGGTGCCGAGTATCCATGAGTAGCTAATGATCTCCAATCAGGTGTTTAAATTTTTTGGTAAATCTGGGAATACAGGGAAAAATGACTACTTAAAAGCCTTAGAAGGCCAGAGGTTCCTGAAGGTTGCATTGCTCTGCTCTCTGGAGGCTGTGACTGATGCTTGGACGTGGTTCCACTCAGCTGCAGGCCCTGAAGACATTTCCATAAAGCAGGTTTATTCAGGTGTCTCGCCAATCTGCTGGCTGTACAGTGATGAATGCACTTGGCAGCTGGGTAATCAGCCCCAAAATGTCCAGGAGGTGGTGGCTGGGGCTGGAGGATCACAGGACAGGGCCCAAAGCCCATTAAAGTCCATTGGGACTTGAAAGTGTGCTTGAAACTAAGCGTGTGCGCTTCTCTGGGTTGAGCTGATTGTGATCAGACCAAAAGTAAGCAGACATCTGTCGTATTTTATTAACCCATGTGTAAGGCCAGCAACTGTGCATCATGCAAGTGAATGTGGCAGAGGGAAAGGGAAAGATAGGCTTTGCTAATGATTATTTCTCAAAAAACAATTTTTTAAAGGTGTGCATGGTTGATGCCTAGAATGGCATAAAAACACCCATCTGTCCCTTTTTGCAGGTTCAGTGCTGGATACCTTTTGCCACTTTGTTTTGTATCGAAGCGGGTATGTTTGAAAGGTCACTGGGCAGCTGAGTGCAAGAAGGTTCAGATTCTCCTGGCATTGCTCAGTGATTAGAAATATTCAGCATGCAAATAGCTTGTTCAACTTCAGCAAGTACATCATCTCCCTCCTGCCAGCCTTGCTTGCGGTGAGCTAATGGACTTTTAACATTATACAGCTAAAAGAGTGACTGTCTATAATAGCTCTTGATTAAGCTCTCCAGAAAGGCAAATAAGCATCATCGGGCAAAGGCTAAACAAGGGGAGGGGGGCAAAAAAAGCACAGATATTAAAAAGTTGCTGGCCAAGGGACTCTTGCTGACATGTTTTGTATTTAGGGAAATTCAGCATTATACTTAGCACATTTTGGCTTTTGAGAACTGTCTATCAAGTGGAGCCCAATTTATTTCCTCTGATTGCTTTTAGCATCCCTTCTCCTCCCCCTTTAGCCATTTATAATTTATTCTTTTAGGACTGCTCTGAGGAACTATTGTGTTTTCCTATTATCCTTGTCCCTGGCTCAGCACTGTGCTTCCAAGCTGAATGTAAGCGTGTGGGGGTTATTTTTATCTTACTGACCTTCTGTGGTAGAGAAACATGCTCTCATTCAGTCTCCAGACAGCCTGGTTTGCTGAGCAGAGAGGTGGGTGCAGATGGGGGGCATCAGGCTCTCTGTAAACTGACTCGGCCCTGTTTCTCCTTCTCGGTTTTTGTGTGTTAGGAATACCGACGTGGAAGACATGACTGAGGTCTTGCTAGGCACAGAGGAGACGTGATACGTGATTCTGAAGTCAAGCAAGCTCTGGTGCACAGTGAAATTTGACCCCAAACAGCACTTTTCTCCCTGATTCTTTCAGTGCTTCTGACCCCTTTGTTTTAGCTTTCTTTTTGGGAGGTGGAGAGGCGAGATATGAGCTGCTTTTGTCCACTTTGGTGGGTACAAATCATAGCTTTGTGTTAGGATGTTAGACACTTCAATCATTAATGGCTCTGTCTCCAGGGCTCCCTACTGCTTTACGCCCTGTCATGACATTGGCGGGATGGGAAGAGGGGTTTATGATCTGTTCAACCAATTCATAGCAGAACTATGTGAAGAAAGGAGTGGCCTTTTTTTTCATGAATCATAGAAGCATTTGGGTTGGAACAGACCTTTAAGATCATTGAGTCCGACCGTAAATCTAACATTGCGAAGTCCACTACTAAATCGTGTCCCCAAGTGCCACATCTACATGTCTTTTAACTACCTCCAGGGATGGTGACTAAACCATTTCCGTGGGCAGCCTGTGCTAGTGCTTGATAACCCTTTCAGTGAAGAAATTTTTGCTAATATCCAGTCATGAGTGTTAGCGACCTTGTGTCCTTCTCCTGCCTCCTGTGTGCCAAGGCACACGCACACAATATGTCCATAACCACTTTTAAGGGCTTCAGCTGATCAGAGAATAAAGGCCAATATGCTTCTGTGCAAACCAGCCAGCTCCCCTTCCTCGCCTTGGGCATCCCTTGCAGGGCAAGTCTACTCCTGTCTGAAGCCGGTGCTCCCAGAGCAGACTTTAGCTGGTTGTGTTTGCAGGGTGCAGGCTGGGTCTGCATCTGCAGATGTCGGCAGGCCGGGGGAAAGCTTTCCGCAACTGCCACATCAAGAGAGAACTCCATTTGGCTGATGTGAAACAGCACGGAGGAGAAAATCCTTACTGCAGGGAGGCCACTGCAAAGTCCACCCTTCCCCACCAGCAGAGGGACTTGCATGGTGACCAGGAGAAGACATAACCAGTGATACCATAAAGGCACTCTTGTGTCTAGGAGCTCATGAGTGCCACACAGCAGCCACAGTCCCTGAGGTGCTGGGAGGGAGACCAGGACTCTCCTGGGACCCCCCCGGAAAGGACGGCAGAGGGGCAGCTGGGGTGGTTGAGGACACGCTCTCCGCATGCTCTGACCCCCAGTCTCTGCACCACAATAACTACAGCAACTGTTTGCAGCTTCTACGGCAAGATACCATTTATGGAGCTTTCAGGAAGAGGTGCTGGATCTTACTTGGCAAAGACAGCTCTCCAGGGAAAGCCTGCAGCCAGCCCAGCAATTCCTGTGCCTCCCTACTCACTTATGGAAGGGCTCAGTGCATGCGAGGCCCTGCATTGTGCCTTACACCTTCTTTGCAGCCGTGTAAACTAATGTAGAAGAGTTGGGGCAGTGAGTTACAAGAACCAGTGAAGGACATGTTTTCCCTCTGCCTCCCATGGTGTCCAGTACCTGCGCATTCACCTGTGGTTGTCCTGTGAGGATCCTCCAAATCTTCCTCAACTGTTAATTATTGATACAGGACTCAGAGGAGCCATTTCAGTCATGGAGTTCAGCCACCACTACAGTCAAAAAACATCTATACTGGTGTTGTTGATGTTTAGGTTCCAGAGTATCCAATCTACCCTCAGCCACATACTTCTAAATGCTCTGTAATAGGCAAAAGGGCTATAGCAAGACGAAACCCAAAGCTGCAACTTTCATTTAGCTTCCTTCAGAGGTTTCCTCCACTTGCCAGTGGTTCTGGCTAGTCTTGGCTGATGTACGCAGTTCATTACATTATTTTGTTAACCACTGGTGACAAAACTGGGATTGGCAAGTGGTGTCTTTAATTGCTGGACTGCTATGAGCACATATAGATCTTATCTTGCTGTATACTTGAACGGCTGCAGTAACATCATCTCTGCTACAAATGAAAATGAAGAGAAGTTGCTACAGAAGTTGCTACAGAAAGCCTCCAGAAGAAGCAGGAGCCCATCGGTTAAAGGAAACTCTCAAAACTGAACCTAACGGTCCTGAATCCTACCAACCTGTTGTGACTAATGACTGATAAGTCCACCAGGGCATATGTTACCAGATTGGTAGTACAAAGCCAGTTCCTCACTTGTTCTTTCCCCAAGGCATGGCTCTGTTCAGCATCAAAACTCCCTGAAGGTAGAATGTGAAGCCCAGCCCACCATGAGGCATGGAAAGCAAATGCTGCTCAGCTGGTTTCTCCAGTGTGTTTCTCCATTGCACTCAGCCTGCCCCATGCCCCTCTCCAAAGCAGCTTTAAATACACTCTCCAGAGGTGTTCTGCTACACAGTAATGAACTAAAATGAAATAGGTGCTGCTGAAAGGAGCTGGATAAGTGCCTTGTCATATTGTGTTGTAATCACCTAGAGCAACCTCATCATCTGTGTCATGTGTCTCTCTGGATACTCGTGGAGCAGCAACATGGTGACTGTGCAAAAAAGGAAGAAAAATGAAAGTTCGTGTGAGTTTGAGTAAATAATTCAGAGGCACTGGCTTGTTGTTCTGATACACAGTGCTACCCAGGGCTGCCAGGGCATACTGTTCCAGCATGCACAGAAGTCATGCTCCCCCAAGTAAAAGTAAGCTATGGAGAAAACAGAGTGAATCTTCCAGCCTGTTAACTTTCCAGCTCATTGAGCAGGTGGAAACTCAATAGTGTGACTGTGTGGAGGGCTGGAGGAGGCTGCAGGGCAGTCAGTGCTAGAGTTTGAAAGCGATTTCTGAATAACAGCTCAAGAAGTAAAGGGCCAAAAAAACCCAAAAGACCACCTAAAAAGCAGTACATTATGCACAGCCCTTCCACAGAGCAGAGCCAAGAGTGTGGTAGACTTGGATTTCCTGCCCAGCTGCCAACTCACAAGGAACCTTACTGTGTCATGCTATGCCTGGAAGGGGATTTGTTCTACGTGTGCAGCTCTGATAACTTTGGAAAGATGCAGTCTTGGAGGTAAATGCAAACCTGTGTCCCACCGCTCCAGCTCAACACTGAGCATCAGGCACGGTGGTGGTTTGTGTGTGGCAGCGTATGTCAGATACTGCAGATTTTAGTCTTCCAGCTGCTTGCTATATTAGTGTCTTAGAAGTTCTCTCGAAACGTGAAGATCTCCAGGAGATGTTTCCCACCTTGATACTTCTGTCTGAAAATGTAAGGAAGACTGTACAATGCAAGGACAAGGCATGTTAAGTAATTCCAACATAATGTGCCAGGAGACCTTCATGGTGTTTGTAGACCAGGGTTCTGCTGTGTTTGCCTTTCCTGCCCCTCTGTGCCTTCACACCTGTGCACACGCAGGAGAGGTCTCAGGTGTGGGCTGGAGGTGTTTGGCACAGCTTCAGCTCCCCCTCCCCGACTGGTCGGCTCTGGGCTCAGCCCATCAGAGCAGTGGGTGGGTCTGGGTCATCGGTAGGTCTGGGGGATCGTGTCTCTTTGGAGTCCAGCTGTCCCAGTGGCCACATCCCGTTAACTGCTCACCTTTTGTTTCAGGCATGAAGAACTCTGGCTATACAGCTGCGTATGCCTTGAAGAATTAAACATATCTTTGCACAAAGCTGAGGGGGTTATGAATTGCTGCGGTTTATGACTGGAGGTGGCATGTATTTATCACAAAGAACTGAGTTAATTTGACTATTTCTGCAACCAGATCTGAGGTCTAAGGGACCAGCAAGGTATTTAGACATCTGAGTCATGCCCCTCCTGCATCACTGGTGCTTGCTGGCACAGACCTGGTCCCTCAAACACTTGTTTAGTGGTATGATGCCATCGTCGTGCAAGAACTCGCCCCAGCAGCTGCCTGGGTCCACATGTAACCACATGTACTCCTCTGATGTGACAGCAAAAAGGTCCTTCAGATTCAAATGCCATTTATCTTTCAATATTTACCACCCTCTCACTGAACACTTCCCTCAACAAGTGCATCAGCAAGGCACCCTGCGAACCCGAAGAGCTCTGACAGGCTGTCATACAGCCAAGGACCCCGGCCAGCCGGCAGAAGGCGGGGTGCACCTTGCCTCCCCTGCCTTGCACCCTGTGCTTGTGTTCGAAATAAGACCCAGGTCTTCTACTGCGACATGCAGCAAACAGAGCAATGCGCCTGCACAGCCCAGTCCAGCCCTCGCAGGCAAGGCAGCTCTGCATGCAAGCCAATTTGCTCATTCCTTCAGTGGCACTAATTAGACCACGTGCAGCTCCTGTTTCTGGGAAGAGCTCTTTTAGAGCCAGCTCAGGTATCTCTTAACTGCACAGCATTTGCCAGTCTGGAAATATCCTTTCTGCTTAGAAAGCTAAATGATGTCTCACAGCAGTATTGCAGCCTCCCAGTTCTTACTGGAAATGACCTTCTGGTTTTGTCTGCCTGTGGCCTTGTCCCTTCACACCTCTGGCAAGATAAAACATCAATTGGAGGGTCAGAGTGGCTATGCAGAAGATATATGCTATTCTTAATTTTACACACAGTACTTCAGCAAATGTCCACATTTTCCAGCCCGAATTCAAAAGACAAAGAGAGGGACGTGAAGATAGAATGGAAACACAAATTCATGAATGTGTTTATAAAATGATCTCTTGCATGCATAACTCACTTTTAGTACCTGATTCTCAGTCTAGTCACAGAGAGATTACGTTGATTTGCACTTCTGCAACCACTGAAATTCCTTTGCAGTCTGTTAGAGCCAGGCATTTATGTTAAATATATAAATAGTATTTCTCCAGGTTCATTTAAAGAGACTAATAATGTATCATTGCTCCCGGTGGGGACATAGCTGCCTCCTAGCTTACATCTACTGACATGCGTTAGAGCTGGGCTTGAACGGCAGCGATCAATAGTGAGAAACGCAGCGTCTGAAACTGCTAAGTGCAGCTCTGATGTTCCTTATGCAAACATTAACACTCACCAGAGAGCGCACCCGCTCAAATGAGCAAAGAAACAAGACTGACTGTTCCATTTGCTAAGCGATTCCCAATATTTCCTGTTGGTTTTTTGTGGTTTGCATATCTTAAGAAAAAAAACCTGGTTGCTGAAACTGGAGAGGGTAGCACCAGCCAAAATTAAGAAAAGAACACCACTGTCTGGGACAAGTGTGGGCTGCCCACACACTCAAGGGCAGGTGGGCTATCCTGGGCTGTTTCCAAGCTCATCAGGACACGGTTAGCTGGGTTCTGCCCCCCTCATCTGCTTAGAG
>Ga0181612_164571_pt1 | contig 14497 bp, 9 predicted proteins | sample HoacroProtozoa21_FD_119630 | JGI IMG/M metagenome (GOLD analysis project Ga0181612, IMG submission 119630) | Hoatzin crop microbial communities from Cojedes, Venezuel. Combined Assembly of Gp0051906, Gp0051904, Gp0051908 | reverse complement strand
TGCCCTTTTTCTCTACGTGGTACAAGCAGATTCCCCCAGTATCTGGTCAAGTACACTTACCTATGTGATTTCTCTCACATTATTACATTTTGACATATTATCATAATATTTGATGACAAGTACCAACTACAGGCTTTGCATACTGCAGTTGATAATACAGTTTCTTCAATAATAAATCTTTTGTAAGTGGGCTTACAGAGAATATAAACGATAAATAATTTATGACAAAAATACATTTATAATTATATACATAGTGTACACAAACACTTGCAAATGAAGATTTTTAACATGACTTTAAATGTACATATACATATGCAATCATTTCAGTTTGTTTTGAACAGGGTTCTGTCACTTGTTTATATTTTGACACTGACAGGGGAATACTGCTACTTTGACTCTACAATGTTTTGTTTTTCTTTCTGCTGCCTGGCTTTGCTGATGAGAGAATGTAGGATTAGTTTTTAATAAACGGCATAGATAGCTTAGGGGTATACCACAGATCTGAATTTCAAGAGCCAATACAGTGTTGGATGAACCATATTTATTAGCTATTAACAGTGAGACCATTACAGACATCAGAGTCTGCACACGAAAACCTTCAGAAGTGCATTAATGTTGGGTCTCTAGGTTAAACCCGTGACTGCAATCTCAGCAAATTCTCTGTTCGTGGAAATCAGTTTCACAACATTTTCCTTATTTTCTTTGGACACCCTTCCTGATTTTGAAGTTATTCTTCTAACTCAGATATGTTTGGTTTATGTTTGCTTCTTTCTTTCCAATATTCAGCTTCCATCTTTCCAAAGTGATCATCAGTTTATTTCTTTTTCTTAATACTGTTTTAGACTAACAGCAAATGCTCATCTGAGGAACCTGGTGACCAGACTGATAGAAATAAATAGGCAGACATTATTTTCCAGCTGCCTCCCATCGCTGTCCACACACGCTGATAAAACTGTTGTCTGGAACTTTAAAGACTAAAAGAAGACAAGGCAAAATAAAAGTACTAGAGAGATACACTATAAACCCCAAGAAAATTGATATGTGACAAATTGTATCTTTTTGTTAAAAAGAATTAGTCTTCTTGTAGTTGTACTTCAGCTACTGAAGTACAATGTGATACCTATTGATCAAGTTAAATTGTTTTCTTGTTGCAAAGCACAAACTTAATTACAGAGATCATTTACATATGGATGGGATTTACTTAAGCGATATTTCTAACACTGTATGCATACATATGATTTAATTTCAAATTTTTTTTACCCTGTGCTTTCAGAAAACAGGCAAGCATAGTGCTGGAAACTGTCTCCTGGATGATCAAAATGCAGTCCTTTACTCGCACAGGGAACTCTGCCTGTAGCATTTTCCATGAACTTAACAATTCTCATTATTAAATAGCTTCAGTTGTTATTTTTTTGTCCCCGCTATTTGTATTAAAAAACTACTCTAGAACCTCACCATTCTTATGGTCAGAAACCTTCTAATTTCCAGCCTAAATATATTCATGGCCAAATTAGACCCACTTGTTCTTGTGCCAACATTGTCTGCTAGAGTAAATAGCTCTTTTCCTTGCCTACTGTTTACCACCCCATTGTGTTTTTAGAGAATAATTATTTCCTGTATCAGCTTTTGTTTCTGCTAGACTAAACAAGAATAAATTTTGCAGCCCTGCAAAATGACTTAAAATGACTTCTTTCTGGTACAGCTCTTTTCTTCACCTGTTTCATCTTCCATGAACATGATGGAAAAAATCTGTGTGAGATTCCTCACGTGCCTTAAGCAATGGTGCAGTTCTTCTCCTTTTCTCTGCTAAGAAATAGTTTAACTGGTTCATCCTTAGATGGCACTTTTCTTTTTCATGGTTGTATCCCACTGGCAACTTAATAATGCTGCAGTCAGCTAATATGTGTACCTAGATCCATCTCCTATGTTGTCTGCTACTGATAGGCTCCTAGTTTATAGCAGAATTTTTTTATTAATCCTCAAGTGTACATGTCCACTGCCAACACTACACATTTAAGAGTGAGTTCAACAGCGTGTATTTTTAATGTGCTTTTTCCAATGGTAACAAATGTTTTGGATAAATTGATGTCAAAGAGAACAGAAAAATAAAAAGGAATAATGTTGGGAGACAAAAGGGGATACTCAGCACACTGACAGCACCAGGCACAATGTATGAAGGAACAAAAAATTTTCACAAGTGCTTCAGTGCAAGATGACAGAATGTAATGGTTTGTGCGTGGTACGGTGCGCACAGCACCTTAGGAAATTCTTGTTTGGTCTTGTATACTCCTAGCTGCTTGAATATTGCGTTTTACTCAGGGAGAAAGTTTCTTGGATGCATTAGAGCAGGAGTTCCCAAAGGCACCCACAGAATCTTCTGAGGTGGCGTGAAAGGAGCGTGGAGGAACACGCAGAAGGTGAGAAACAGGCTTCTGGCATGCATGTGCTGCCCAGTCAGCCAAATGTCTTTTCTGGCGTGTGTCGGCAGCTTGGCATGCAGCTGGCAGCTGCCGCTTCTACACTGTAATAGGAAAGCAAACAATGGTAGCATCTAAAGCAAATTAATTTGTAGAATCTCTGTATTAGAGTGCTCTGCAGTGGCAGTATCATTCGCAAGCCATTTCCTAGAAATCACACTGTTACAGATCTGTCTTACCTCATTTTGCTTATTTGTTGAAGTTGATATAGCAATTAAAGACTCGAGACTTTACAGAGTCGCTATCTTTGAAGTAGCTGTGCAACATTTTTTTTACATGAGTATTTCAAAACAATTAGGATTATTACATCAATACTTCTGGAGTCATTCACAGTAAAAAGGTTTTTATACTACCCAGTTGTAACGCTTCCCTCTTAAGGGCCGTACACTTTGGAATGAAGAATATATAGGCACCTACTGGGTTTTAAAAGACATGGAGCTTTTCAGAAGCATCTTAATGGTTTTGGACTGCAAGTTCCACCAGCTAGCAATTTGGAAACTTTAATTCTTTAAGAAAGGATTTAAATTTCCTTATTTTGTCATGGAAGCCAGAAATTTATAAAACACCTTTAGCTGTATAATTACAGAGAGAAGAAGACTACTGTATTCCCACATTTAGCAGCAAGAGCTTCACCATTAATTAGAAGGATGAATTAGGTTTTTGAAGATGTTTTTTTAAGAGGGAGAAAGATGAATCTTTCAAAAATCATGTGATAGATTTTTTTTTCTATTTTGCATAAGAGTGCTGGAATTAGAAAAGTTATTCGAGAGAGTTATCAGCTAGGGCATGCAGCTTTATAGAATTTTTGAAAAATCTTTTTGTCAGTTTTAAATGGGAATTTGCTTATTGGAAGGGGAATCTGTACCTATTCAGGGTTGTTTTATCAAGTTATTAAAAGGCAGTTTTATTTAATGTGCTCTCCCTGACTGTTGCTATATAACACCTTCTTTGATGTTGAAGTGGTTAAGTGAATGTATTAACTTTTTCCTGCATTATTAGTAATGTTTAATATATTAGATTCTGTTTTGTGCACCCCTGTGGAGCTAATAGCTGTGGACTACAGACTGGTATACTAAGCAGGTAAGCTTTGAACATCTTTCAGTGGTAACATCATGACTTCCACCAAAGAAGGAAGAAGTCTTGATATTTTTTGTTTTGTTAAGCTGGGTTTGGAAGGCGTTGATTTTATAAATCCCGCGATATGCAACTTAAGTAAACCTAGCATATGCAAACAGTGGCTTCAAAAAGTAAATGAATGGATATTTCTGTCAGAAGAGTTTATTTTTCTTGACCCATAATTCACTATCTTTTTAGAAATATTTGAGACAAGCTCAGACATCAGAAAATTGCTGGCCTCCATTGCAGCGGGATGCAACCAAATAATCATTCTCTCTGGACAACATTAATTTTAAAGCAGTTCCTTCCCCTAACTTGTCTCTTTCTGTTATGCTAGTCGTAGTTAGTAAAATTGCTTGTCAAACTGGGACAAAGCTTTGTCATTAGCTTCTCTTCTTTAGACAGTGATAGGCTTACTGTGTTGCTAAAGGAAAGGGATTTTCAAAGTGCCTTACAAAATGAAACATGTCACAGAAAGTGTTAGGCTAATTAAGAATGAACTAAACTGCAGATAATGGACAGCAGTCACATTGCTTAATATACTGCTGGAGGGTACATAGAACCACAGGAGTGATGAAAGCGTCGCCAGAACATACACAGAAGAGGAAAAAAAATACCGTTGCTGCATGCAAGTGTAATGGGTTTTGCAGGTAAACATGGTATACTTGTTTGACAAGCAATCAGGTGTTTCAGGGCATATTTTAACTTGTGCAGAGGACTAGAGTGTTGCAGGTGATTAGCTGTTGACCTGTGGATCAAGGGAAGGCAGTATGCGTACGGTGCACAGTACATGTACATGACTACTGAAGTGATGCAGCAGGTCACAAATATGCTCCCACATCCACTACCCACACACTTCCCGCTTCTTCACACGAAGAACTACTATGGGCAGGGCTGGTTTAGGAGGCTGTCTGGGATCTTCATGGAGCAAGTAGTCCCAGGCGGAGCTGGGAAGTGAAGCAAGCTGTACCCAATGGGAGCCAAACAGCAGTAATGCAAGAGCTATGGGCAGATGCTGCAGTTCATGAAGGTTTACATTATCATAGGTTACAGTAATTATTAAAGAAACAGGAAATGTCATCAGTTCCTCCCTTACAAGCACTTATTATAGAAGTGTATGAGACATCTGCAGAACGGTGGAGCTGAAAAGGAGATAAGCCTGTTCCTACTCTCTGAGCTGGAGCTGGATGTGGGTTACTCCCTTTCAGGTGTGTGGTCTGAGCTTCAGGTAATGGGAGTGGCTCCATCTTCTCTGAAGTTTTACTTTTTCTTCTTTTTTCATCTTCCTCCTGGCGTATTGCTCTGCTTTCTCACGAGCGGTGTCACTAGCAGAGCACTGACCAGCAGGGCTGTTCTCAAGTTGCTACCACAGTATGTACTTACCCTGGGTCACCACGCTTTCCTCTGCATTCCATGTTTTCCTCTCTATCCCAGCTTCAGCTGAACAGTCTGTTCTTTTTAAAAGCACTACCAAAACCAAGAGAGAAGGTAAAACTTACCCTTACAAATCACTTGCAAGTTCACTTCCAAACTGGAAGTTGCTCTTTCTGTTTTCTGATCCTGTGATTTTGATTTTCAGCTTTGTTGAGACTTTGCAGGCTCTGCGTCACTCCCAGAGTCCTGGAAAGTGGATTACTATAAAGAAGAATAGACTCTTAGAGGCTTTCAGTGTGAGTATCCAGGTTAAAAGTCATTTTAACAAATTCAATCAGTTTAAATAAGGAAAAATTAATCTTCCAAACCGTTCTGCCTTTAGTAGCAGCACAAAAAAACAGATGCTCAAACAAAAAGAAAATCCACTTATTACTTAAAAGTATGAAATGTTAACAGAAAGGGTACTTTCTAAGTAATATGTGAGTGCTATACACATGAACGTTGAATATATATTCCCTTAAAATTATATAGTAAGGAAATAAAATATCCATTTGCATTTTATTCTTGCACATAGGTTATTAAGATAACATATGTATCTTTTTGCATGCTGATGCATTGCTTTGCCTCTGCCTCAGCCTGTCTAAGGTGTATGAATATTGACTGCTTAATGTACACTCCATGGTGTATTCTTGCTTACTTAAAGCATAATGCTGCATGACCCTGTTTTTTCTGTTAATTTTATTTTTCCCTCGTAGGAAAGTAAGTTTACTCATTCTGAATCGTGCCAAACCGCATAATCTGGAAAGAAATATTGTGGCTCCACTTGGAAAGTACTAATTGGGCTTCAGCCATCACTGGGAAAGCTGTATAGTCTTTTATTATTTTAACTGGCCAAATGCCCTTTGTTACCACATTAACAGTCTCCCTATGGTGCCTGTAACTTTGATATTATTTTCACTTTCATGCTAAATTTGACCAGATGAAAGACACAAACCCTCCAATTTTGAAATAAAAAAATAGCATGTTTTGTTAATCCTGTATTTCAGAGGGAAAGCCTGTGAAAATGATAACCTGAGTCTGCTGGCCAAAGTTTTTGTTCAGTAAACCCATCCTGGCAGCTGTTCTCATTGGCAAGAGGAAAGATAATATTTTGGTATCTTTAATTTCTCCATTTTAGAGAAGAAGTTTTGCTTGTCTCATCTAAATCATGCATGTTAACCTCAGTCTGGCAAACAATACTGCACTTTGTAAAGACCTCAGTTTGGATGGTATCACTGCAACATTGCAATAAAGCTGTTTTAGATTGTTAAATACAATTTGAGTCACTTACTGACTCCGACCTATTGCAGGTGCTCTGGACTGTGCTGCTGAAGAACTGCTTTGAAAGTCCTAAAGAAGACATTGAAGCAGATACATAGGTGCATTTCAGTCTGATGTCACTGGGAGCTAAAGATGCAAAACATCTCAAAAGACTGGTCTCCTACTCACATGCTTTTGGTCCTCATCTCATGAGGTAGACTGGACAAGGATCAGCCAATGGTAACTTAAATCCAGTCCTTAGAAAACGAGGAGGGATGGCTTCTGGCAGGAGACAGGAACACTGGCATTTCTAAGAGACAAAAAGTGGTCACCTAAAGCTCTAGGCTTAGCCAGATATACTTCCTGCACTGAGAATATCTGACTCAAAACATGTACATGGAATGTTTTCTCTCCAGCTTTATCTTTGACTGCAAGATTTAATTTCTGCTGAAAGAGAAAGGGTGTTCTCGTCATGTTGAAGAACATTTAGGAATGTATTTCTCAATTTCCAGGTAACCTGAAGCCTGAGTGGTTAGAGGCGTATTGGATCCTACACCTTGGCAGAGGATTATTTCTGCCTATGTTCCGGGACAGCTCAGCAATAAAGCCTTACAAGGGAAAAATAAATATCTTGATTCTGCAACAATTTCTTTGGATCCCTTGAAGATTTCAAGGATTTCTTAAAGTCCTGAAGGGGCAAGACAAGCAAATTGATCAGGATAAAGCTAGGTTTCAAGTCTTTGCTTGTCTAGATGTAAAGCCTCTTTCACTAAAATGGAGTATGGAGGAAGACAAGGAAGTCTTTTAAAACAAGCATTTAATTTATTTTTGCATTACTGTATACTACTGTCTTAAATGCTCTGAGGTTGGTGGTGCTTGTGACCTTCCCAGTATGTTTCCTAAGGGGGACAGCATAACCTGGCACTGCCCCAAAACAGAATTGAGCCTACCATCTATTAAAGCTGTGTTAGGCAGTCAGTGGACACCGTAATGGCTCCTTTATAGCCCTCTACTTGTACTTCACAGTGTAGGGCACGTTCCAAGGAAAATGGAGATAGTTCCTGTGTTTTGCTTACTTACTGCTGTTGTAACAACTTGATGTAAAAGCTGAGAACAATATAGATGGTGCATTTTGTTAGCAGGGCCCAGCCCAACAACTACAGTCATGATATCCTAATTGTACCAGGGACGCAAGTTTGCTTTTAAATATATTTCCTCTGGCTTCTCTAGTATGTGAATTTAGAAAAAAAAAGTATTTTTTCAAGTCTTAATTTCCTCCAAAAGCGTATAATTATTCACTGCCTTTTCCTCTCCTTCAGGTTAACTCTCATCGCCACAGATACAGCTACAAGTACATATCTTTCAGCTGAAGTTTTTTTCCTGCTGGACTGCCAGAGACTTTCAGGGTCCATTTCAGCTAAGGTAAATCCATTAACCAAGGGCAAAAGCATCAGCGAAATACATTTTATAATTACAAATACATTTTGATAGCATTCTCACAAGTTACTTCCCTGAATCTGGCTTTTTGCAGTTAGCTTGCCTCGTGCAACAGCCTGCCCAGTTCCCGTAGGTCTCTAGGTGATTAATCATGTGTACTGCAGTTTCACAAAGGAGTTCTGGATGGTACTTGTCCCAGACAGTTTGATCAGAGTGAAAATGTAAACCTCTCTGGAAGGCCAGTGTTCCTATGCTCCTGCTCCAAAATTCTGCAGCGGGTGGCAGAGCACCCCATGCAATGCCGTCCCACTCAGCATGTGACACGGCTGCTGCCAGTGCATCGCCAGGCGATGCACCAGCCTCTGCCCTGCAGGTCGTTACTGGCACTCGCCAGCTGCTAATTGTGTGGAAGAACTTGAACACCTTCCCCTTGTCTTAGAAAACGCAAATCTTGTCAATCGTAACAATTACACCAATAAACGAAGATGATGCATTAAGAGAAAAAGTAGCATCTTCCATTTTTAAACCTTGAGCAAGAACAACTTGAAAAACATAGACAATTACATCATCTTAAAATAAATGAAAAATAATTAGGCAAAAAAACATCCACAGCCGTAGTATATGAAGCAGGTGAGGAAAGACATCGGACCTGTCATTTGCGTCCTTCTGTATCAAACAGCTACATTAACAGTAACTGTAATGAACTTAGACTTCTTATGCACACATGAGCAACCAAAAAAACCAAACAATAAATCCACTATGGTAGTGATCCAGTTTAAGAAAAAGAAAGTGGAAGCTTGTAAAAGGCGTATCAAAAGTGACAAACCCAGGAGGAAGATACTTCCCAGCAGCTTGAAGTCTCAGAGTAAATACTTTAGAAGAAGTTGCCATGGTTAAACAGAGAAATTTTAGTAAAAAAAGATAACATCTCTCAAGAAGTTGAGGGTGAAAATAGGACATAAAACATAAACACATCATATGCCCAAAAAGACATCAATGGCCACCAAAAACTTGTTGGTTAATCTTTTCCTGTAGCAAGCAGGAGACCTGTCAAAGAGTTAGCAGGAGCAGTAGATTGCTAAGCAATAAGAGGAGCACACAGAAGAGACAAGGCCATGGCAGTGAACTGCATGAATTCTTTGCATTCCTGCTTGCTATAATTTCAAAGAGTTTCCCTTGCTCAAAGCCTTCTTTACATAGCATAAATTGGAGAGTTCACTAAAAATTATTTATCAGTAGGTTTCTAATAAATAGAGAAACTAAGCAGTAATAATTTCAAAGAACAACCAAAACCAGGATTAATGTGCATGGAAAAGGGAAGACAAAGAAGAGAGCTCTCTAATATCATGAGTAGCAAAGACAGGTCAAATAGGGAATGGAAGTTTTTGTATCATGAAAGACAGCGAACGAGGATGCACCAACTCATTAGCTGATCTAAAATAAATAAAATCAGAAGTATGTCCTCATATAGCATGTTGGTAACTTTGAATTTCCTTGCCACAAAATGTTGTGGTTTACAGATTTTTGACATGAGTTAAAGATCTCTGCACAAACCCATCCATCAGGACTTACTAAACAGAAAGATTCTACCTCTGACTTCGGAAGTCCTATCAGTAGAAGCTGGGAATATATAGCAGGTAGCTATCACTACATGCTTGTCATTTTTAATAATCTTTAGTAATCATCCTCCACTTCTCACCACTCATCATCACTTTTGGAGCCAGGGTACTGAGCTAGATGGGTCTTTTTCAGCCTGAGCTGGGACAGCCCTTCTTGCATCCTGATTTGAAGTAGCTCCTGCAGTTTGTGGAGAGCCTTCTGTGAATTCAAGTCAACCTGAACAACAAGAGTCAGGTAAAGGACTCCAAACAGAATTAAGACTGAAAATACTAGGAAGAGGTAACTAACAGAGCAGCATCAGCAAGTAATGTAAAGAAAAGATACAGTAGAATTAAACTTGCTTATAGTCTTTAACTCTTAAAGTAAAAAGTGGCACCACACATGAGATGACAGAAAATAATTCTTCAACCCTGTAAAAGAAAAACATGCTCTCTCTCTCCCAGCAGGTGAAATGACAAGAAAATTGCAATGTGTCCTTAAACTAAAAGAAACTTAATTCTCAGATCAAATCTGTATCAACACAATTAAAAAAAAGAGAGAGCTCTGCAAGTGGATGAATAAGTATGCGTAGAAAATGAAGAATATATTAATATACAGAAATGCAAAAATCATAAAAACTTACCATTATCTATTTTTTAAACTAACTGAAGTAATCCCATAGCTACATAACCCATATAAAAATTGCTCTTGGTCATTTCAGTCCTCCGTCATGAAAAATGGCTGAATACAAAATGCTCTTTCATATTCATTCTATAAGTGAAATCCTCACACAGTACGAACTGCTCAGGGGTCACGAACTTCCACAGAACTATGACAAGTCACCGCAGCTGAGGGTCTGCCCAGCATGTACCATGCTCATTGCACATGAGACCGTTAACTGACCACTTACTGAGATGCTCATACACCAGCCTCTACATGCAGAAGGGGAGGAGAGGAGAGAAGCAATGGTACAGAGCCTGCAGTTTCCCTTTCCTGCAGCCCTTTGCTCAAAGGGGGCCCACAAAGACCTCCACAATAAATCAATAAAGTAAGCCAAAGCAGCTGTGGAATCTGGAGCTTTCCCTTTCATGGATGGCAATACACTGTTCAGCCCGCACTGCCTTGGGGCTGACGTAACCCAAAGCCTCTCTGAACCTGAGCTAGGAAGGGAGGCGTTTCCCCCACTACCAGCACCTATGAATGAACATTGTAAAGCCCAGTTGTCAACCCCCTCCTTAGTGAAATGCTGGAAGATTCATTCACAGTTAAACCCAGATGTTTTTTAAATTGACTGTCACCATAAAATTATCTCAGCCAACAGCAAAGATAGGACTGAGCTGCTGTCCAGTGACTTTCCCTCTCAAGTACCTTCAGAGATTCATGCACCTGATAGACTCCTCCAGCGACCGGATGCTCTCATGAGATTTATCTTTTTCTTCAAAGCAACCAGACCTCAGGCCTGTCACAGTTTTAGAGCCCCCTAAGAAATTAATCCTCTAATTGTCAGTCTCAGTTTATACAAGAATTTGCAACTTCCATATGAATTCCTTGGCCAAACTCAGTAACCTTCTTAATCTCATCCCCCATATTTCTGCTTCTTTCAACTTCCACTAGCAAGAATTCTCACAGTGCTTTCCCAAGAAGGACAGAAACCTTCCGTTCCCTTTTTCCCATACACTCAAGAAAATATCCCCAACCATACGTGCTGCTTCTACATTCTTCCGAGTGAAATCCCTGAGATTTAAATAACTCACTTCCAGCTGTCCACCCAAATTTTCCTTCACTCTAAATTCTAGGTCAAATAACTGCATAAAATAATTTCAACTTTATAATTTATAGGAAAAGGTTTGCTTTGAAAAAAAGTTGCAAATATTTTTTGCATTTTCAACCACTGACGCAGAGCTGTAGTCATTTAGCAGACATCAGAACTTGTTGTAACCAGTATTTTTTTTTTCAGGACGTACAGCTAGAGAGAATTTTTCCATTGTAGTGCAATTTCCTAACAAAGCATAGTTAACATCCTAGGTTGCTTTCCGTGTAACCTTGAAAAGAATACCAAAGGTATTCCATTATTGTATGAAAGAGATATGTAAACATGTATCCTGTTATAAGTTTTAAGGACTGACTTCTGTAAGCATTTATCTATAGTATATCTAAATTAAATAGCCCTGCTAGAAGGAAGAGAAAACATTTTGTATTCATTTAGTTATTAAACAGAATCAGGACCAGTTGCTAAAATAATGGATCCCTATTATTTATTATCGTTATGCTTTACTTGTTGGAATAGATACCTGATAAGAATCGTACCAGAAATGTAGCTGCTAATGAATGATTAAAGGCTAGGGAGCAGATGTAAAGGGAAAGTAGAACAATACCTCATCTGTTTATTTCTGGGGATGCTTACGTGGTTCTCCTTCATTCTCTGCTACTCAGTTTTGCTTTCAGATCTCTACAATATAACGGACTGAGCTGGGACTGGAGTTGGAGTCTTTTCCATCTTGTGGCAAGCTCTGTTTCTTGAACTGTGACAAAAAACCCACAAAACCTTGACAAAGTTTATGAACCAAAAATAATAATAATGTAAAAAATGTCAATGGAAATATTTTATTTAGGTGATTTTAAAACATTTGGATTGTACTAGAATTATCTCATGTTTTGTAACTAGAAGCCATTTTACAGAAAAACAAAATCTTTAATCTGAAGTGTCAAAATCATGTTTTATCAAATTTAATTTTTCAGGGCCTTGAAATCTGATTTGACCTATTTTCTACAAAGTTTGGCTTAGACAAATAGAGGCATTTTTGGATGAAGCTCAGCTTTTCAAAAAGCTCCAAGCCAGCTTTGCTGTCCATGGTAGTCTGCACAAAGATCCCTGGAAAATTCCGGTATATGCAATGGCTTCATCAGCTGCAACTTGAAGAGCACGCAGGCACGTCTCTAACCGATCCCCAGATGACTAGGAAATCTGTGTCCAATACGCTGCTTATAAAGGGAGATCTTAAAATTTAATTAGACAGGGGAAAAAAACAGAGCTTTTTAAAAATCATCAATCCATTTTTTCTACTTTATATATCTATTTAAACTCCTTTTAGTCACCTAATCCACAGTTTGCTCCCCAACTGCTTACGAGCTTTGTCATGTACTACCTAAATTCACCTGGAATTGTGTTTCATTGGCATTCCAAGAATTCAGGTCACAGCGAAACCCACGTGAGAACCCAGGAGATGAGCAAAACCATCATGGACAGACAGACATGCTTGCCTGCATGGGAAATTAGCATACAGTCATTTACAGCAGAAATGCACACTTCACCAATTCAGTGTCTTTCAGTCTGTACCAGCCTGCAGGCTCCTAGTTTTCTTTTTCCTTCCAGTGGAAGTGCAGAGCTTTATGTAGCAAACCAAATCTCCCCGACCCTTCACAGGCAAATTTTCACAGAACTCTCACAAAAAGCTCACAGGCTTCCAGGATCCATGGTCTACATGCGGAAAGCAACACCAGCTCCCGTGCTCCGAACTTGTTCTCACACAGAAACTCTTCATAGTGTACAAAGACTGTGAAGCACCTTTACACCGCTTTCAAAAAACCCCATCTTTTCCAAGTTCAACTCATTTCTAGTTACAGACACAGATGCATGTTTGTAAGTGACTTGTCCAGGTGACAACAGGAGTTCTATGGACTATCATTAGAAAGCTGATTGATTCTATAGTCCTGTGGTCCTGCGTTTTCTGGTTCTAGTTCAGGGGATTTTACCCAACAAGTTTGAGGATATCTGTCTCCTGCTCAGTAAAGCATTGTACTTGTGGTATGAAACAGAAATGTTGCTACATTTCTTGGGCATAATGAAGCGCTCACGGCACCAGCAGAGACTTCAACTTTATATGCAAGCCTTATTAAGACCTAGTTACCTTGTAAGGTGGTAGGAAAGCAAGCACAGAGCTGCCAGAGCAGCTTTATCAAAGCCTGCAATGGCAGTTGAGGGGATTACCAGCCGCAGCTGCCCGCCTGCTGCAGAGGAGGATGCCAGCCCGCGGCTGCTCCCCTGGCTCTCCCGACTGCAGAGCATGTGCAAGCGCCATTGGGTCTCCTTACGGCACCCGCGCATAAAAGCCTAGAGGATGATTCAGTGCCTGGAAAAGACCATCTCACTGATTGCAGGGCACAGACAGTTCTGCTCTAGCAAATCTAGCCACAGTCACCCCTGCCTTGAACTGGTTGTGAGAGTCGGTTAGGGTTAAAAGTAACCAGAGCTCTTTTTGGGGGTGTGGAGGGGCAGGGTTTGGACCCAGGTTGTTGCAAAGCCCCATAAACAATCTTACAGGAACAACTGAAGGAGGGCATAGGCTGGGAATGGGCAGCTGGAGGCTGTTAAGCTGGCATTGCCAGTGAAAGGCACCGCTTCCCTGAATTTTCACTGAGCGTTCAGCTCATCAGCCACGACATCTGAGATACGGGAGCGCTACCAAGCCGATGGGCCAATACCTGCTTACAGCACTCTAGCTCGGTCACCGAAAGGGACGCCTGTCTCTGCTCTCAGACTGGGTGCCTCAGCCACCCTGCCGCAGCTGGGCGGCAAGACCTCTTCTGTGTGTTTATGAACGAGTATTTTTCAGAAGCTTATACTCCAATTGGTATTTAGAATGAATTTTCAGAAGGCAACCAAAAAAACATCCTGCTGTCAGATGCGCCAAATATCAAGTCCTTTGCAACACACAGAGGTACTACAGCTCCTGAGCAGAACAGCTGCAAAAATATTTTTAAGATGCCAAACCCAGTAACCTGTTACCTTAGCCTTGTTCGACAAAATAATTTTATCTGAAACTTTTCACTCTGAGGCACACAAGAGTTTGGGAAGTTTCAGCCCCAGAATGAAAGTTTAGCACAGTTAAAGACATCTGAAAGTTGAATTCCTGAAGGCAAATGCTGTACACCTGTGGCTGCATCACACTTAGTCCAAAAAAGTTACCGTGTCTCTCCTTTCCTCTTTCCTTGTATCAAGCCCCAGAACATCTTATTTCTCTCAGTAACATTCAGGCCAACATACAACGCTAAAAGCATATAGAAATGACTAATCTGAAAGTGGGGACCTTATATATGCTCATAAATATCTTATGGGTGGGTGTCAGGAGGACGGGGCCAGACTCTTTTCAGTGGTGCCCAGCGACAGGACAAGGGGCAACAGGCACAAACTGAAG
>Ga0181612_180891_pt1 | contig 14498 bp, 11 predicted proteins | sample HoacroProtozoa21_FD_119630 | JGI IMG/M metagenome (GOLD analysis project Ga0181612, IMG submission 119630) | Hoatzin crop microbial communities from Cojedes, Venezuel. Combined Assembly of Gp0051906, Gp0051904, Gp0051908 | reverse complement strand
TATCTTAGTTCAAAGTGACACAGCTTCACATTTTCTTTCTACGCATAATCAAATGCAAACAGTTCAGGTTGCCTAACTGAACTGTGTGCCAACAGGTAACTACAGTTCGAAGGACCTTTTACTCACTTAACACGTTGGACAGCATTTCCTCCACACCCTTGAAACAAAGTTGTGGTGTAACATCTAACAGAGCTTTCCTGTCAAAATCTCCAGTTCTAGGGTGACCTCTCAGGCCAGCTGCCTGAGGCCCCAGGTTGTGAAGGACACTTTTGGGCTGCGTAGAAAATCAATGCATGACATTCAATGTTCAACTGAAAAAGTGGGAATGCATCCATTTCAGGCTCCATGCAAGATCATAAGGCTATTGCCAGTTCTATGTGCATGTCAGCTGGAAACTAACAAAGCAGTATCACCTTGCAATGAAGACAATCTTGTCAAGAACTACCAAATAATTTCTATTCCAGTTACGTTGCTGTAATTTTTATCTCATTATTCTCAATGACACCAGGCAGAGGAGTTGTTAATATAAAGGAAGATTGTGTTTCTAGTTACAGCTGAACAATGTAAAGCAGAGAGAGTGGGTTTTGTTCCAAGCTTTGCCATAGATCTGGGTTGCTTAACAGACCTTTGCCTCAGGGCTTTTAATCTGAAAAGTGGTGTGAGCAGTTACACTTAGCTGTGAATCTAAAATTATTACTATATTTAAAGTGCTTTTTCTGGAAGATAGTGCTGGTGCATAAATATCATTGCAGCGCAGGTGGCTTGGCTATACTTGTCAGAGGAGAGATCACCTCCAAATATCTGCTCAGATGCTGTATTTTGGAGGTTCACATAATTAAGTTTGTGCTTGTCATTCATGTGGATAGCTGGATTCAGTTAACTAGGGCTGGAGGTGGTATTTATCTAGACAGGTGTCTCATTGTGTGAATGATATCTGAATCTCCAAAGAAAGCAGAGCAGCAGGGAACGGACTCAGCCAAAGACTGGCTATGAGTTACGGGACTCTTCAACTCCCAGGTTCAAATCCAGTAAAGTTAATAGAAATCATACGGTTTTCTTGCCACCTGGGAGCCAGTTGGCAGCCTGTGGGCATTGCTTTGGTGAATTTTACTATCAAGTTACAGGAAAAGTGAGAAGGGAGAAGCTGGGAACACTGAAGAAAATTGAATAAACTGTATCAACCTAGGGCGGTGGTTTGGTACTTTAAAGGAGTGATTGTGAGAAGAATTAATTAAGTCCTAGTCTTATAGCTCACTTTTTTGACAGAAGAGGATAGACTTTACAGCAGATGAACAGCAAGGCTTCTTGCTGGGAAATAAATAAGTCAAGTGATGGAGCACTGGAACAGGCTGCCCAGAAGAGGGTTTGTGGAGTCTTCTGGAGATATTCAAGACCCACCTGGACGAGGTTCTGTGCAGCCTGCTCTAGGTGAACCTGCTTTAGCAGAGGGGCTGGACTAGATGAGGTCCAGAGGTCCCTTCCAACCCTTACCATTCTGTGATTCTGTGAAAGTCTTCTATCAGCTCTGTGGTCCTTTCCATGAAACTGGATGATGGTTCTGATGCATCAGGAAAACTCACAGTTCTAGCCATGCATTTTTCTTTGGTTTGTTTGAGAAGATTGGTCAACCTCCCTTTTTGAAAAAGGTGTCTTTTGTCTTCATACTCACAGAAAAGATGGATGTGAATATGAAGGAGAGGTAAAGGGATGGTTTGCCAGCAAGGACAGGGCACATGCAGAATGTGAAAATGTCCAGTGACTCATGGACGTACAGTGATATTATACAACCTGCACTAACCATGTGCAGGTTTCAAAAGGGTTTTTACCCCTGAAGAACCTGAACTGAAGTCCTAACACTGCTCAGCTCCAGCCTCCTATCACATCATGGTTTTCAAACTGACGTTATGCCTCAGCTGGTGACCATTTTACAGTAGCCTGTGGCTTCTTTTGTACTGAAAAGCTACAAGACCTGTGATTTCTGAAATATCCTACTAGTTTGAAAAAGCATCCCAAGGCATGTTGCAGTCTACCAGGAGGAGCGAGGGATTTCCAATTTTGTGCCCACCCCAGCCTCATCCCTGGATAGAGGTCACATTTCTCCACAGGCTCCAGAGCCTGCTCATAAAAATCAACTAGGGACCAGTGTGCTTCTCTCAGCGGGGAGTTAATTAACAGCCCTGGGTGAAGCCCTGTGAGGAAGGTGGTTATTTTCTAGCCATTTCTCATTTTTCCCCTTCCCCCAGCACAGCTGAGGGCTCCCTGAAGGATGCTGCCAGGCAGGGGGGCTGCAGTGGGTAGGGGCTGTGTTTGGCTGAAAGCGCCCCATGTGACCAGGGGAGACATTTTAGCTGAGGAGGCTTGAGGTGGGCTGGAGGTCTGCAGGTCTTCTGGTTGGTGGTGGTGTGTGGGCTCAGTTTGCAGGTGTGTCTGTTAAGAGCAGCTGTGTTCAATTGTATGTACTGTAGGAACAAGCAGTCTGGCTGCTCTGGAAGTGGAAGAAGTGAAGCACTGGCCTTGTCTCCTCATCCCAAAAGGTACCAGAGGAGAGCCTAGAGGTGGAACCTGCAGGGCCTGGTGGGGAAGTGCCCAAGGCAGCAGGTAAGGCTTTCCATGCCTTTTAGATTTATTTATTTGCATAGTGGTGGCGTGCTGCTGCAAAAACTGGTCACAGCATATGTGTGGGAACATATGCTGTCTTTACCCTGTAAATGTATTTGGAGAACTGGATTGGGCCATCTGTACGTGGAGCTGCTGGCATGTATTTCTGTGGTGTTTGGTTGCTTTCTTTTGGTTACACTTATTTTATCCATCTTAGTTTCCTGTTGGGCTGCACTTACCTGGAAGATTGCAGTGTCTCTTACTGTTGTTGCAACAACTCATTTTAGGTATGGGGGTGCATTTGTGTTGTCTTGCTGGAACTGAAGTATTGAGAGGTTGGCTAATGTAAATGATGTCAAGAGAAAGGCCTAGCTACAATGTGCCTAGGCAGAGTCCTGGAGCTGCTTTTGTTTCTCCACATTGGGTTTATGCATCTCTTTACGTTTCATTCCAAGTTTGTGGTCATAGGAGCAGAACTTGGCAGATGCAGCTGATGTGGTTCTTCCATATGAAATTTGAGGGTGGGGAGGGAATTTCTGGGCATTTTCAGGTGGAGCTGGGTATCCTAAGCCAAGGCTGGAGCTCCGGGAATTCTAAAAAAAAAAAAAAAAAAGGGTTTTTGCATGAGACCAACTAGTAAATCATGGGCAGTGTGTTAGATTGAAACAAGAAAATAGGCCCCGAAAACCTCTATTATCCACATTCAGTGTTAGCCAGTAAGAATTAAACTCATGATGGTGTAACTGGGGACACTGAGGTAGGGAGTGACCAAGACCACACATGAAAGCATTGAAAGAGCTTGAAATGTTATCTGAGGGTTCTAGGTGTGACTTCTGATGATTTTGTGTGTCTCAGTGTGAGCGCTTGAATAGAGCCTGTGGTTTGTGGTTGGTTTTTTTTTTGTGTGTCATCTCTGTCTATGTCCTTCATGTCCTGCTCTCTCTCCCCACTGTAGATGTTCACTCCTATCTATAAGATACAAGCTACCTTTCTAGTGCACAATTTTGGGTACTGTAGAAGTGAACTGTCTCAAATAACACATAGTTTTAAAAAAACCTTACATTGCATCTAGCTTGTTCCTTGAGTAGGAAAGACTGTCTAAGGGAAAAAGTTTCACCTATGTATACCCTTAAGTACGTGACTTACTGTTTCTAATGTGAGAGGCTTATGCAAGGATCAGCAGACGTAGCTACAAACATGCCAGAATGTATCTTTCTCTGTGTGACTGGTGCCTGTTGTTGAAACTGGGGTCTCACTTCCAGGAAATAGCTGATGGGACTGTGAGATGGACAAAGAGAAGTTAAACCTTGGTGTATTTGGCATGTTAAAGTGGGCTCTGAGAGCTGTGAAAGGACTATCCCAGAGGTGTGTGTTGGTTAGCAGTTGTGGCTCGCCACAGGTAGTAGCAGGCTGCATTCATGAAGAACTAAATGTACAAGTTTATTAAAACACCAGTAGCCTGTTGTCTTTCTCCAGGACAAATTTCTCTTTGTCTTTCATCACACTTTATGGAGCATGTTGAGACACAATTGAGAACACTCTGCTCTTCTTGTTCGGAAGCAGGGAGTGTTCCTGTGAATGGGAAAGCTCCATTTGGATTAATCATGGGTGATTAGGCATCTAATGGCCTCTGCAGCTCTTCAGATCTGAGGTCCACAGCAACAGCCAATGCAAAAATTATGTGTGTGTGTGACAGTGAGTAAGAACTAGCATGCAAGGGCATGTGTACAGCCATGTCTGTAGGCATGTACATGAGTTCTGTTTTCCCAGCTTTGCAATTTCATATTTTGACCAGATTATGTCTTTCTGCTATCTGCATGATCACTTATTCTTGTCCTCAAAAACAAGGTTAGTAAGGGTTTTCTGAGCTTTCTGCGGAACTGTGAGGAACTAACCGTTGTCAGCAGTGTGTGTGCGCGCGTGTCTGTGTGTAGAAATAATACCAGTAAAATCATCACCCAAAAGGGAAGACTGAAACTCACTTTTTTTTTTATGCTTTTTTTTATGAGCAAAACTTTTAAAAATTAACCAGACAGTGGTGGGATTATGGTAAGTGAAATCTGCGTTTGCTCTGTGTATGTATGTGTTTGTGTGGGTGATTTTAAGTGATGGGAAGAGAAAACACACTGAACCATCCCTTTTTAGCAGTGTCACAATGCCTGTTTCAAATCTAGGCCTGCATACTGATCTATTCAATCCTTCATCTGGGGAGTTTCATGGCAGCTCTTAATTTCTGCAGGCCATCTCTCTTTATGCTGCTCCATGTGCATGTTGTGAGGGAGAAAGATCTTGTCAAATGTCTGAATCTATTTCAAAGTGGAGTAAAGAGCATGAGATGTCTTTTTGTTCTGCATTTGTACAGCCTCAACTCAGCAAGACTGCTCATGACTGAGATCCTTGATCTCTGCATCAATACAGAAAACTAGTAAAATGAGCTGCTACCTGGGGCAGTCCAAATTCCTAAATCTGACCAATGTGAAAAAGCGAGGCTCCTTGAATGCCAAGTAGACCATCTGTCAGCATGTTATGCCAGGTTTCTGGAAGACCAGCAATACAACTCCAGTTGTGAAACTATCTAAAACATTGCATAGATAGTAGTTTGTCATATGAAACTTTCAAGCTGTGATGAAGCCGCAAAAAATCCTGCCATTTAAGTCATGCTGTCTGGGAAGGGAGCAATTGGGCAGTAGCAGTTCAACTGACTCCCCAAACCAGCCTACTAATGACGCTTGACATATCTCAGGGCCAGGCACTTGAGGTGAGACTGATGCATTTCAAAAGCCTGCGTAGGCTGGTATGTTGCAGTCAACTGTTTTATTTGTGTTCTTGAAAGGTACTTCTCACGAAAATATCTTTACTGAGACTCGCTTTATATGAATCATTACAACAGGGAAGGCGTAGATCCTTGATCCCCTCTGAATACTTGTTTGCATCCTGATGACTTTCACGAATGAATAGACTATGGAGTGATCAAAGCTTAGCCCAGGCTGAGTGGGGTGAGGGAAGGAGATATTGCTAAATGAATGCTATGCTATTAATTGCTGAGCAGATGCCTCACAGATTGTAAAAACAGTCTTTTTGCAAGGTTGCCTCTGGGAAGCAAGATGTAGCTGGATATATTCCAGTCTGACAACAGTGAGAAGGTGGCCACAACACTTGCTTACTCAACTCATCTGGGCTGAGATAGAGAACGCAAGCCTTGAGCATTCCCAGTTTGAATGCTTGTCCTCCACTAGTGCCCATTTGTGTGATTAGGGGCTTAACCCTTTGGCTTTTTTGCTGTAACATGTACTGTTCCATACCAACACTTGTTTAAGTGTCCTAGGTGGGTGCAGATAGAAATGGAAAGCTCTTCAGACTGCAGTTTCTTCCCTGAAGTAGAGAACCAAATTAAACTGGTCTTGCAGATCCATCCGCTGTGGCGTTGCCCTTTACCAACAGATGTTTTTCCTGCAGTTTCTACTCCAATTGTGTGACCTTATTCTGCTGACTTCCGTCTTGTGGACGGCAATACTTCCTAGCCTACATGCCTTTGAGAGGCCATGGCCTTGGGCCCTGATTCTGCAGATGGGAGTGTCCTTACCCTAGTTTCCATGAGTGTGCTACAGAAACCTGCTGGTTTCTGTACTAAAGTTAAGTACAGGTGTGTGTGTGTTTGTGGAATTTGGGCCTGAGAGAACAGAAGCAAGATGTCCCAGAGAGGGTCTGCTTTTTGCTTTTAGCCCTCTGATGTGTATATGCTTTGAATTTGTTCTTGAAATGCATTTGCTTTGCTGTATCTGCTTGGGAGTCCTTTAGCAAGGAAGAAAAGGAAGGAGAGCAGAAATATTTTACTCGTAGGTTTTGGTAGTTGCTTTTGGCAGGGGTGGGATCCGTTTCTAATTTGACAAGGTAATAATTTCGGTTTTACAGGGTGTAATCCAAGCATCTCTTGGTGTGTAGGGGGTTTATGGGTACAGATCTTCAATGTCAGCAAAATAGTGGGTCTCTTAGAGATAACTTGGATGGCTAATGAAGGGGCCTCCCCAGTCCTGTCTGAAGGAAATTTATGCAGGCATGGAGCTGCTGTTCTTCTGCAGTGTGAGAGGTTTAGAAAAATATGTGTGGCTGTCTTGTGTAGGTGACAAATGGATTTCAGGAGTGTAGAGAGACTGTGTGCTCAGGGTCTACACCTCAAAATGTTTCTGGGGCTGGAAAAACAACTGAAGAAAAGCTTAGGGATCTGGGACAAAGGTCTGAAGTGAAAGAGTGGCTTTCAGCAGAGTTTTATAGGTTGGTAGGTGTATAGGGTTGTGCTGGTTGTGTCCTGTTTCTTTTTTTTTAGCGCCCTTTGTTGTGTGTGGTTTTTTTAAAGCTACATATGGGGTTATAAATGACAGCAAGATCCATACCTCAAAAAAGCCAGAAAATTAAAAAATGAATGTTTTCCTTTCTTTCGGGGCCTTCTCATTCTGTCCTTTGATTTTGCAGTTTCCAAGTGACTGAAGTCTGTGTTACTACTGTTGCAAAAATCACAATCGCCACTGCTGGCTACAGGAATCGGGTATCTGTTACTCGTTAGGTCTTCCTTGATTCATTGGTGAGGGCTAACTGTGTACCTGCAGAGTGATTTAGCCTGTACTAAGATCTTTGGTGAAATAACATTGGGATGTGCCTGGCTATTTCTGTAGGCAATAGGGAACAGTTATCACAGCTCCTGAGATAGGAAGGGAGCTTTCCTGTGGGAAAGATCAGACCATACCCCGTGAAGATCTGTCTTCTCATCAGTGCTTGTTGTCAGTGGGCATCTCTTCAGCAGGAACATCCTGGTGTAGCAAAGTCCAAGCGTTTTTCAGAAATGCTGATTTCTAGCAATTCCTGTTCTGATCTTCGATCTTGTCCTATGTCAAGCAAGGTTTCTTGAGACTAACTGTACTCTGGGCTGACTAATGGGTAGAAAAGTGATTGTAGACTTAAACTGGCAGTATCCTCTAGCTGTGGGAAATCCTCTTTAATGCAGTGGCATGCTGAAGTGTGACACTGGTTTGATATGATATAATTCTTTGGTGTCTTCTTGCTTCCAGTAGTACTGGACAAATTGTATTGGCTTGGATTTTAGAGGAAGTAAGAGTCAATGGAAGGCATTGGTGCTGTGGAGTCTTGAAGATAGGCTTGCATTGCAAAGTTCAGCACTCCGGCAGTCAAAACAGTGACAAAGATAGTCACTCCCCTTTCCCAGGCTGGTCTGGGCTGTGATGCTTAGATCTGCTTGCAAATATTTCTTTCCCCAGATTTGAGGATTTAGATCCAATTCAGACTGAGCTATGGTAGCTCACAGAAGAGAGACAGTACAGTTCCCTGCATCAGAAGCATCCATTGCTCCTCCTTGAAGTCTGGCAGAAAGTGTTGCCATGCTGAGGCGAACCCAGGCATTTAGCACTGAGGACAAGGAGACAAATAGCAAGAAGAGAGACAGCTTTCAGTTACTTTCATGTTAAATTGTTTCCTGTGGGATTTTTAACATACCATGTTTATGGTAGAAACCTGTGACCTAGAGATAGGAGGCACCTAATTTGGAGCCCACATTGTGTCACTGCTGTTCAGGATGCTGCTGGGTCACCTGGCTGGGCAAGAACATGTGCGGAGCTCTTCTCCCCATCTCCTGCAGTTATGTGCATGTGTGCACTCATGCTGCAGAAGCAGCCAGAGGCCCTTCCCACTGCGGAGCATCTGTCATCGTGTATTTAAAATAATCTGAAGCTAAAATGGGAGCGTTTACTTTCCCTTCCTCCCCAGCCAAAGCCCGAAGCAGGCAGCAGAGTCTGCCCTAAAGTCTTGCAAGTAAGTTGTGCAAGATCTTGGCAATGAAAGCATGTGGCGTGTGTCTCCACAGCTGGGGAGCTGTTGCAGGAAGGGGTCGGGGACCCTGTGCAGGACTGTGAATGATGCCAACATAAAAGCCCAGCCTGCACTGCCAAATTATAGCTCCTGGGGTGATGGAAGGGAGTACTTGTAGGAGCACTGACCTTTGGATCTGCTTTCCTTATAATGTGTTATGTCCAACCACAAGTTTTCAAATTATGTGGAGGAGTAATTTTCCCAAACAGTACACTTCTGTTTTCCAGTGACGCATAAAGGCGAGGTAAATGGTAAGAAATAAAACATGCTTAATTTAATGCGCATGACAGCAAGACAAATGGCTGGTGGTGGATCACTTACTGCAGACCTGAGAATGCCAGCTTCTGGGTGGAGATGAGCACCGAGAAAGAGATCAGTTAATCTCACTGGAGGGCAGTGAGCTGCCTGTGCTCACGCTCACTCATGAACTGCTGTGGGAAGTCAACTACCTTTGTGAATGTGTGTTGTCTCTGAGGATGTCTGTACAGGAGGGATTGTTCTTCATATAAACACCTTTCCTCTCAGGCAAACAAAGCAATTTACGCTAAGACAAGTATTTGCAATTCTCCCATTTTGTAATTACTTTTTCAAAAAACATTGTCGTTCAGCTGTGGAGAAGTAATAATGCATCCACCCACAAATAAAAGGCAGCAAACAGTCTGTGATCTCTTCAGGCTAAAAACTGTTTGTTCAAAAAGTTTGGCAGCTACTTTCAAATAACAAAGATTTTCACAAAAGCGTGGACTGGGTGATGATTGGTGTGGGGTGTTGGGGCATATTTTAGCCTGCTTTCCTTATACCCCTTACTTGCATGCTTGCTGTACCCTGCTTTTGTGTGCGTGTCCCTTCAAACATAGGGCTACTGCACATAAAGTGGCTGGGAGAAGTGAGGGTAATTATTTCTTCTAAGGCAAAAAGAGAGCTGGTGGAAGTTGCCCTTGATCTGTCCCCCTTGTGCCTATGGAGATGAAATTTTCCATTTCCTCCTGGATATTGCACTGGGAGGACTCATCAGATACCCATCTTAATATACTTCGGCTATGCATAGTGCAAGATAGCAACAGCAGTGTGACAAAATAGTCAAAGCAAGCTGACCATAGATCAGTGAGGGGATAACACAGACTATCGTCTATGTGCTGCAGTCTGCACCATTGCAGCTAGCACATGTCTCATCTGAATTTCTGTGTACAGACCTGCAGGTGAAGTACCTCCCAGCATGGTCTGCCTTCCAGTGCACCCATTCTTTCTAGTCACCTAATGCATACAATGAAATAGCTTGCCTCTTGCTGCTTTTATCCCTAAGTAAAATGAGCAAATTTCCCGTTAATCATAGCAAAGGTCCAGCAAGACCTTCCCCAAACTGTCTCTCTCCTTGGCTTTCATCTATGGTATTTCTAGTGTGTCTACAGAGAATTGTTAACTGAGTTGGATCCTAATTCATTAGGTGCAACCCTTTGTATTGCTACTTGCTGCTGAAGTCTTTGCACTGCTTGGAAGTCTAGACTCACACACTAATCTGAGTGATGGAAGATTTTGAGCTGGGTTTAGTATAGGAGCAAATTCCACCTGGAGATGGGAAGGGAATACATTGTATGATTTTTGTACTTCAGAAGCAAAATGACCACATACAAGTTGAAGGTAATTTAACCCTGATTTGTCTTGGGTGGGAGACATGATTTCTTCAAGGAGCTAAATAGACTATATCTGTTCAGCTGAGAGGTGTAGTAATAATGTGTTTTTGGTTGGCAAAGCTAGTCCAAGTAATGCCTGCTCCTCTCCTGTAGCACTCTTGCTGGGTTCTGCCAATGTGACAGTTTGTAGGGCCTCAGTGTGAATCTGATAATCAAAATGAATTGGGCGAAGAAAGCCCATCTTAGGGGGGCAAAAAAGGTATTCGGTGTGAAGGGCAAGACTGTCCTCAGCAGCAAAGACAGTTTGTGGAACTGTTTGCAGAACTTAGTGGCACCTGGGGTGGTGGTACTTTAGGTTGTTTTATTCCATACAAAGAGATAATAAAGCAAATTTGTGTAGTGGAGTCTAGGATATTGATGAAATCACCTCAGGCTTTGGCAGCACCAATGAGTCCAGACTTCTGTTTGAGGACCCTGAATTTTTTTTTTAGCAGATGTTTATTCTTTGTTGTAGCCCGCTGCAAGGGACAGAATGTTAGCCAAAGAGTTATGAGACTTGAATCTGGGAACGGATTCAACTCAGACTCCGGTTCCTTCTTATAGGTGACAGAGACCAAGTGACAGATAGGACTCTTTCCTGGATGGGCTTGTATCCTCACTGTCTCCTGAGGAGACAGATGTGTATATGCTATCTACTTCCTACTTACCACAACTGGTGGGAACTTATGCAGGGGTGTCTGCTAATTTCACTTAGCTGAAGACGTCCATGGTCTGCTGCAAAGGAAGTGTATATATAGGTGACAAGAGCAATGTGTTCTATACCGCATAGGTCTCCTTGCTGAATGTGAGTCATCCAAGGAGTAACAGCTCCATGGATGAGCAGCAAATTCCTCGTGGTGCTGGCACTCTGCTCTGAGCAAAGGATTTTCCTCGGAGCTAGGGCAAACAGACAAGTTTATGCAGAACTTCAGCATGCATCAGAAGGTATATTCAGGTGACCTGCTTTCAGTAGTGAATTTTTCTGGGCTTTTGCTTAGGTGGTTTTACTCAATGGCTTTGGGTAAAGTATAGTATTTCAGATACCCACAATATAGCCACAACAGTAAAGCTTTGGCTTGTCTGAAGCATGGGAATGTTGATTTATCTATTCCACCTTGGCACAAGGAATCAGCCGAGGGAGAATGAGATACGAAACACTTTCAAAGACCAAAAAAAGGCAACCGAAATAGGAAGAAATATGGCCCATGCATCTTTTCCCTGTCTCCCCCTGCCCCTCTCTTAAGGATGAAACTGTGACCTCCGTGAGGGCAAGAAGGCTTTAACACCAGACCTGAATTCTTAATCTGGGGAGAGTTATATTCTGAGGAATATATTGTGTGCACATTTACAAGACCAAATCTCTGCTGGTATGAATCGGCACAACTCTAACTGGCGGTGATCCAGTTCAGACTTGCGTGCCTCTCCCCTCTCATCCTTTTACATATTGCTCTATCTCAGTCTTATCAGATCTGTCACTGCCCAGTGACGAAGAAGTCAAATGACAGAGGGATGTTTCTGTAGTGGCCATCTGCATGCTGAACATCAGAAGCTTCTCTGACCGTTTCAAAATCAAAGTAACTTACTTGGTAGCATCTGTAATTGACTATGCAATACATTATTTGCAACTCTTAAATTCCTGTGTCCAGTATACTTTACATTTTATTGCCTGTACAAGGATTTACACAGCAAACTGCTGCTGTAATTAGAGTGGAGCTCTATGTATGGTAGAGTACTATGGAGTACTGTGTACTATGTAACAGATTACATAACACTCCTGTTTAGCAATACCTGCTTGAGCAGTAAGTTACAAAGCAGCACATGATGAGATCACTTTACATATGGTTTAAAAGCCTCTAATGCTATAAGGCAAAGTGGGTATCATATTTAGAGTGACCGGAGTCATCCTAAATAGTGCTGACTACTGACATAGCCGAACTTTAGTCATGTTATAGAGGTTACTGAATTAGGACTTGCCTGTGGATAACATTGTCTGTGTGACTAATCACACTGAAGTTAATAACACTTGTTAATAAAGTACAGTTTCTGGGAATTGGGTCAGATCAGGCCTTGGTATCTTATTTTAGGATGCATTGTACCATAACATGTTATTCCATTAAACATAGACTTGTACTGATAGCTTTCAGTGCTGTAATAGCTGTGATTAGCAGCAGGTCATCTTCAATATAAACATCTGTCTTTTCCATATAGATTTTTCTGGCTAATTCTCCTGTTAGCTGTTCCCAGAGTGTCTCATGTGAGAGGTGTCCTGCCACTTCTGAGCCAGGCAGATGTGGGAAAACAGGCTGGAAAAGCATCTTTAGGTTAACACAGTCTGAAATTGTCTCTGCATATGAAGCAAAAAGTCAAAACTTTAAATCTTTAGGCTGAATGAACTGAGATGTTAATAAGCAACCAAAAGGTGGTAAAGTCTGATAGGAGAAAGTATGTTACAGATGAGGTTAGATGCTCTGATTTTAAGTTTTTAATTCTGCAGTCATCGGCAGCAGAATGAAGTTGCATAACTAGTCTCACCCTGCTCATGTGTGCATGCCTTGGACGAGGTACCTACCACCCAGATGTTCCTCTGACTTCAAGGTGTACTGGCTCAGAACCCTCCGTCCCTCATTCTGTTTAGTGAAGGCTCAGCCCTGCAGAAAGAGATGCTGAAGTGCCTCTTCAGTGCAGAGAGGTTTGGGGTCCTTTTCAAACTCTGAAGAAATGTTTGTGCTAGGGGGTGAAACAGGTAAATTTTTGTTAGGTTGTTTTGCCATGTGTTAACTTGTGATGACAATTACACAATTGTAATCCTACTGGATTTCTGCTGAGATTTGTGGTTGGGTCTCAGTTTGCCTCGTGTCTCTAGATGTTCCAGCTTTCCTTGATGAAAGTAGGCTCCAATAGTGCTCATTGCCTGAGTCTTGCATTCAGTCAGCTGCAGGTGTATTTTAAAAGCTTGAGGCCAGATTCTGCTTCCATGTGAAGCTCTGTAGCTCAGAATAGCTTAGCTGATTATCCAAGTGGCTGAGACCAAAGCTGTTGTGCATAGCACAGTGAGCAAAGGGGTTAGAGGAGCAACCAGCTGCTCAGAGAGGGCCAGATGTCATTTTGACCTTGCTTGATTACTGTTGTATATAAGTGGCTTTTGTCAGGCAAATTAATTCAAACACTGACATATAACCAACAGCTGAGAAATCACACCCAGTGTTTGCTTAACCTGTTGCTTTGCGGGTCTGCCTCAGAGTTGTCTCACTCTTCTGAAATGAATAATGTTAAGGTCAAATTGTTTAGCTCTTGGTTCCTGCTCGACAATTTTAATCTGTTTGCAGTTGTCATGAGGCTTGCTTCAGTGCTCCTTTGAATTTCTTGATAACCATAGTAAGATGTATGCATCACAGACAGAAGAGGCAAGGGAAATAGTAAAGATTATAGAAATGGATGTGAGAGCATATTAAGGGAGGAAGCAAATGATTTTCTGTTGCATATGTGACTTCCTAAGGCTACCCTGCCTAGTGCAGTGCAAGGGAGGGGAAAGAAGTGCAGAACTGGGTCATAAAGGCTGCTTCATTCATGAGTCTGCATTATGGCTAGCTGATGTTCAGGTTCTTGCAGTGTGCAGAGCCTTTGTAGCTACTGAGAAGCAGGGCTTGTGCTACTGAACTACTGTGTGCAAAGCATTTTAGAGACACAAAATTCTCTATGATTGTTTGTAGTAATAGCTTGAGTACTGTGACATTTGTTTGCTGTTCCTCTTTCTGATTTTTCCTTTGATTCTGGTCTTGTAGTTTAATAAACTCAACAAATTTACCTTCGTAGCTTCTTCTAACTGAAATTCGTGAGGCAGAATTTCTCTCGGGTAGTGGTGCAGCATTAAACAAATCTGGTCTTTCTGCTGTGTTCATTACTCTACAATCCCTTGTCTTGACCCCTTCAGTTAAATGTGTTCCTCCATTTCTCCATAGAGCCTCGATGCTTTCTACCCTGCTTTTCTCCTTAGCAGGTACTGAACAGACAAACCTGGAATCTTGACTTAATCTGATCAGGGAGAAGGTGAAATGTTTAATAACCATTTACAGACTCTCTGAAAGGCATTAGCATCCAAACAGAGGAAAAGGATTGCTCAAGGAGCAGCCAAGATCAAGGTAATAACTTGGAGGATTTAGTTAAAAATAAATTGAGCAATGGAAAATGAAGGATCTATATCTAGAAAAAAGTGTCCTGGCAGTTAGCTCCTTGAGGTTGTTAGCATTTCCCGATCGGTAAGATAGGCTGGGTTAAACTAGATGCATACCTAGAACAAGGCTGTAAAGTTAGCATCCGGGAATGAAGTTTTCCAGAGTCGAAGTGTTTGAGTCT
>Ga0181612_118941_pt1 | contig 14499 bp, 11 predicted proteins | sample HoacroProtozoa21_FD_119630 | JGI IMG/M metagenome (GOLD analysis project Ga0181612, IMG submission 119630) | Hoatzin crop microbial communities from Cojedes, Venezuel. Combined Assembly of Gp0051906, Gp0051904, Gp0051908 | reverse complement strand
TGAAAAGAACGGTGTAAAGGCAGAGTTTGCCGAATACCGCCGTGTAGATATCATCCCCAGCTATCTTCATAAGATGCCTAGATGTACCATACTTCAACTCCGTTCCCAGCGAATAGATGAGCACTATAATTATCACCATCTGCAACATGCCGGGGAGCATCATGTTGGCAAGATAGGCGCCGTAGTTCATGGTGGCGTTGCCTATCTGGTGCACATCGATATCAATCGGTCTGAGCTGCCCCATAATCTCGGCGTTGTTCACACCCTTCATCTGGAGCACTTCACGCTGCACGGCTCCTGCGGTAAGATTCACCATCGTGAGCAAATCCTTCCACGCAAGCGAACCGCCAAGGAAGTACAAGCCATTGATATAGAATGAGATAGTCGGCTGCCTTTGGGCAGATATGTCGCGGCTGAAGCCTTCGGGCAAAACGCAAACGGAGGTGATTCGGCCACCCTGCATATCTTCACGGGCGTCGGCGAAATCCTCATAGTGCACCACCTTTCCCAACTGGGTCGCATCCAACTGACGGACGAAGTTGCGGGAGATGGATGAATTGTCGTAGTCTACAACGCCGATGGGCACCTTGTCGGGCACTCCGGCCTTGAAAAAACTAAGATAGAAGATTGTGCAGAACAGCATTACCACGACGCTGCCCATCAGATAGATGGGCCTTCGCGCCCAAATCCTGAGCTCACGCCTGATAACTTTGTCTACTCTGTGCCAGAAACTCATTTTACTTTGTCTTTTCTACAAGTACCGTCATGCCAGGGAGCACTCCCTCGGCATCCTCTGTAGGCACTGCCCTGACCTCGAAGGTCTTGGCGTCGTACATATCTGTTTCCTTGGTGGCCTTCCAGGTTGCGTAGGACTCGCGAACGGCGATGTAGTTAACCTCGGCCTTGATTTTCTTGCCGTCGAGAGCGGGCACGCTAAGGGTAAGCTCGTCACCCACGCTCATTCCGTGAAGATAGTCCTCGCGGATATTGAATGTGAACCAAAGGTCGGCAAGGTCGGTAACGGTCATAATAGGTGAACCGGTACCAACAAGCTCTCCTACCTTGGGGTAGATGTTGGAAATGATACCATCTACAGGTGAGGTAAGATAGAGCTCGTCAAGATAGGAATTAACCTCCTGAACGGCACCGCTGGCCTGAGCAACCAGGGCTGCTGCAGCGGCCTTATCCTCACTTCTGGCGCCCTTTACGGCAGCATCGTACTGGCTCTTTGCGGCCTTTGCCTGAGCTACTGCGGCATCGTACTTTGCCTTTGTCTCATCGTATTTCTGTGCGGAGATAACCTTTTGGTCGTAGAGGTTCTGTACCCTCTCAAGGCTCTTGCGCATTACATCCTCCTGAACCTTAGCCTGCTGCCAAAGCTCGTAGGCACCGGTAATCTGCTCGTCGGTGGCGCCATTGCGAGCCTTTGCGCTCTGGGCGCTGGCTGCGCTCCTGGCGGCGTTGGCCTGGGAGAGCTTAGCCTGTACCTGAGGGGAATCGATATAAACAAGGGTATCACCAGCGTGAACTTCCTGACCCTCACGGAAATAGAGGGCATTCACACGACCGGGAACCATACCCGAAATCCTATACTCCGAAGCTTCTGCCTCACCCTGGATTACCAGCGGACGCGGCTTGCTAACCAGATAGCCAATCAGGGCTATCAGCAATACAATGATAACCAAGGCTATAACGCCGATAATCAGATTGTAATTCTTCTTTTCCATAGTATCTATTTTTATTTTTCTTCGTTATAAGCGGCCTGGATATCGGAAGTGTAGCTTCCCTGGGCCTTCTTTATCTTGGCATTGTTCATCTGGACATCAATACCTGCATCGATGTAGGAGCTGTGGGCCTGAAGCCAGGCTGTGTGCGCCGCAAGGGCGGTATTTGCATCGATTACACCCTCCTCGAAACCGATGGTGGCGGTGCGGAGGTTCTCCTCTGCGCTCTCAAGGTTGGACTCTGCCATTGAAAGGCGCTCGTAGGCCTCTTTCTGCTGCTGGCGGAGCTGGGTAATCTGCAGGTTGAGCAGCTCGCGGGTATCATCGTATTTGCTGCGGTAGATGGTTGCCTCGGCCTTGGCCTTGCGAGTCTTCTGAACAGCCTCGAAGCCATGGAAGATAGGCACGCTGACAATCACACCTGCGCTCCAATTGGAACCCCATTCGTTCTGGAAGCCGTGGTTCATTGTAGGATTGCTCCAAACATAATTGGCCATCAGGGCAACCTTGGGGAGCATATCGGCGCGGGCGATGTTCACCTTCTGGTCGTAAATCTGGGCGGCGGTCTCAAGGCGCTGGGTCTCGGAACGGTCGGCGCAAATCTCATCGATACTCTTTTCAGGCTCAGCCTCGGGCAGAGGAACTACATCCAGAGTCTCATCGGCAAGGGTAATGTCGCTGTCGAGAGGCAGACCTACCTGCTTGCAGAGCAGCATCTTGGCAAGTACCAGACCGTTGGTTGCGGTGGTGAGCGTCATGGCTGCCTCGTTGGCCTTAACCTTTACTGTCAGTTCGTCAGCAGGAGTTGCAACTCCCTCTTTTACAGAGAGTTGAACATTGTTCAGCATATTCTGGAGCAGGTCGTTGTAGCTCTCGGCGAGCTTCTTCTTGTTGGCAACGGAGACCACCTGCCAATAGGCCTGGTCCACATTCACCAGAATCTCATCGTAGTCACCATTATATTCCATACGCGCGAGGTCCTCGGCGAGCTTTGCCATCTTGTTGGCGGCGATGATCTTGCCACCCATGAATAAGGGCTGCTGAAGGCTGAGCACTGCTGCGTAAATGTTGGAAAGGTCGGGGTGAATTGCCTCATCTATTGCCTCGTCCACCTTGGAACCGGCAGCGGTAATCGGGGAGGAGACATCAACTCCGGCAAGTTTTGACATCACAGCCTGAAATTCCTCGTTGGAAGCCACCAGCGCAGCTACCTGAGGGTCGCTTGCAATCATCTGCTGCAACTGTGTCAGATAGGAATTATAGGTCTGCTGGGCGGTTTCGCCGAGGTTTGCAAAAGTGGGGATGTTGGTATCATCAATCAAGGAGAAACCTCCTCCTAAATGCTGCCAAGTACCGTATGCAGTGACTTTAGGGAAATAGTTGGCCATCGCAATCTTGCGGTCGTAGCCAGCCATCTCCAGCTTTGTGCGCTGCTGGTCGAGGTCCTTGTTCTGGCTGATGGCCATTTGCCTGCACTCTTCCAAAGTGAGGGTCTGCTGCGCTGCCATTCCAAGCGGCATCAAAGCGAGCAGAGAGATGAGAATTTGTTTTTTCATTTTCGTCTTAATTTCAAAACCGGATAGGCCTTCCTGCAAAAAGCTGACCTTTTTCCACCTTTTTTAGTATAAAATAGGGGCGCTTTGTTTCTTTTTGGTCGAATTGCGCTACTTTTTTACCAATTTATCCTAAATTTGCAACTGCAAAGTTAACAAAAAGAACAATTACTTATGAACAGCTCGCTCCACGAAATAGGCATTAGGGACCTAAAAAAGTATTTTCCCTCGCCATTTGACGACAATTTGTCAGAAGATTTCTTCATCTCCGACATAAAATACACCGAGGATATCCAAATGCTGAAGTATCCCTGCCGATTCGACGGTTATCTTGCCATCTTCTGCCTTAGCGGAGAGCTCACCGCCGAGATAAACCTGCGCAACTATGAAATCCAGGAGCACTCGCTAATTATCTGTGTACCAGGCAATATCGGCAGGATTTACAGCATGAACGAGGAAAAAATGAAGGATGCTCATTTTGTGGTGATTGCTATTTCAAGCTCCTTCCTTTCCGAGTCCAAAATGGACTTTATAAGGCTGTTCGATGAGAGTGTTGCAGTACTGAATAATCCTTGCATCAAACTTAGCGATGCGGAGCTTTCCATCTGTGGCAAATATATGGAGCTGCTGCAAGAGATGCTGAAGGTCAAAACCTCCGGTCTTCGCGAAGTTATCAGCCAACTGCTATCCTCCGCCTTTTTCTTCTTCGGTTCCCTTTGGGTCGATGGAATCAAGGCCAACGCCGAATCCGAAATCCCCAGCGAGCTTTACGGGTCCAATGTTTCGGCAAGGTCGAAACTGGTGTTCGAGCAGTTCTTGAAGTTGGTCCGCGACTATCACACCAGCGAGCGCGGGATGGGCTTTTACGCCGACAAGCTCTGCCTTACCCCGAAATATCTCTCCAAGGTTATCAAGAATGTCAGCGGTCAGAGCGGTCCGGAGTGGATAGATTCATTCGTGATTCTGGAAGCCAAAAACATGCTGAAATATTCCGATATGCCAATCAAGGAGATAGTTTACAAGCTAAACTTCCCCAATTCTTCGGTTTTCTACAAGTTTTTCAAATCACACACCGGCTTTACACCTAGCGAATATCGGGGATAATTCCTATATTTGCAGGTTATGAAGGCCAAACGCATTATTATTACAATTGTGGCGCTGTTGCTTGGCAGTGCTGCTTTTGCAGTGTTCAACGAAAAGAACCTAGCCCAGACCTTGTCGGTGCTACGCGGCGAGCTCAAGGAGCAGAACGACAAGATGGAGCGCGCAAAAAAGCGCATCCGCACCCGCAACGACGACCAGCACGGCAGTATGGTGGATATGGTCAAAAAGAGCAACGAGCTCTCGCTGATCCTGTATTCCCAGAACCAAGATTACACCTTTGATGTAACCTACGCCCTGCAGCAAGCTACCAAGGAATACGACGAGTTCAACAAGCGCAGGATGCCCTTCGACGAGATTATCACCCGTCTGGACCTGGACATCGACCGCTACGAGCGCCTGATTGAATCGCTACGCAGGCTCCCTCCCGTTCTGGAGGAGATTTCCGAAGTGCCTGATAGCATAGCAATTAGCACAGATACGCTTAGGATGCAGAGCAGGCCTGCCGCACCCGCAGCTCCCGGTCCAAAGGACGATGGCACCAGCGCCCTGCCCGAAGACCAGGTACTTGCCCCCAACCAGGGTCCTGACACCACCGACCACAGGCCCTTCGTGCTGGACGAGCAGGGGCAGATTGACCGCGATTCCTGCCTTGTATACGCCACAAATTTGCTTACAATGTACAAGGCAGCCAAGGAGCGTATCACCGCCGACAGCCTTCATTATTCCGAAACCAGCGCCCGCCTTCAGGAGACCTACGACTATGCTCAAAGCAGGTATAAATCGCTGCAAAAGACCATTTTTGTAGATGGCCAGGACAATTATTTCAGGGTGCTCAAGCACCTGCCTTCATACACCAAAAGGGCATTTGAGGAAGCCCGCCAGAAATATTCCAGCAAGTTCGGGGACTTCACAAACCGCGGCGTCAGCGAATGGCGCGGTCCCGTTGTAACAGGCTTTATCCTATATGTATTCTTCTATCTGATAATCTCCTTCCTGCTTGGAATGGTGCTGGTAAAACTGCTCTACAAGTTTGTAAAGCGCTTCCAGACCGAGGAATTTGCCCATAGGAAATCGGCTATGACCCTGCTTGCAGGCGTGCTGATTTTCGCAATCTCCATCATGCTCGCCAACCAATTCATCAACCAGAACTTCTTTATCGAAGCTTCGGGTCTGCTGCTGGTTTATGCTTGGATGCTGATTGCCATTGTGCTATCGCTGATTATCCATCTTGAGCCTGAAAGAATCAAGGACGGATTCAGCCTCTATGTTCCCATCATAGTGCTGGGTCTGGTGGTTATCACCCTCCGTATCATCTTCATTCCCAATAGGTTCGTTAATTTGATACTCACTCCCCTGCTGATTTTCTTCTTTATCGGGCAGGGGAGGCTTACCAAGAAAAAGAGCAGCCATATCATGGCCACCGACATTGCTTATTCCGGCACCACCCTCTTCTTTATGGGCGTTGCGCTGATAATGTCGATTTTTGGCTATGTGCTGATGGGCATCCAGCTGCTGATTTGGTGGCTCTTCCAGCTCACCGCTCTGATGACCCTGACGGCGGTTGCCGACCTGCTCAAGAAATATGAGCTTCAGTATCTTCACAAGCACATCAAGAGCCGCCTGATGCAGATAAAGATCAGCGAGCCCGAAGTGCACAAGATTGAATGTGAGAATGAGATCGAAGAACTCAAGCAAAGGCTTGAAAAAGAGGAACTTAACAATGAGGAAAGGGCCGAGGTGAGTACACGAATCGAGGACCTTACCGGCCGAATCGCCGCACTGGAGAAGAAGATTGAGTCCATCAAGGACAAGCCTGTCGAGCTGGATAAGAAGGACCTCAAAAACGGGGAATATATCGAATATACCTGGACCTTCGACCTTATCAAGATGGCGGTGGTTCCCGTGCTGACGGTGCTTTCAATCCCCTTCTGCATCTTTATGGCTGCTAAGATTTTCGACCTTACAGCCCTCTGCAAGACCATTTTCACCCAGAACTTCTTTGATGTTGTCGATTCCAGTGGCAACACCATCCTGAAGCTTTCGCTCTTTAGGATTTTCCTGGTTACCGCCCTGTTCTTCATATTTAGATATATCTGCTATCTGCTCCGTGCAATCTATAAGAGAATCAAGTACAGGCAGGTTCAGAAGGAGAAGAACCGCAAGAAGGTGCGTACCAACGAGGTGAACCTCACCCTTGCCAACAATATCATCGGAATCGTGGTTTGGCTGGCCTACATCATAATGTTTATTATGATTTTCAAGATACCGATGGGAGCCTTGAGCATTGTTGCAGCAGGTCTCGCTACCGGACTTGGTTTGGCGATGAAGGATATCCTCAACAACTTCATCTACGGCATCCAGTTGATGGCAGGCCGACTGCGCGTGGGCGACAAGGTGGAGTGCGACGGGGTTCGCGGAAAGGTTGCCAACATCTCCTACCAGAGCACTGAAATCGAGGCTGAGGATGGGTCGCTGATTGCGTTTACCAACACGACTTTGTTCAATAAGAACTTTAAGAACCTGACCATAAACACCCCTTACGAGTACGCTGCAATCATTGTTGGAGTCAGCTACGGCACCGATATCGAGTTTGCACGCAAGGTGCTTCTGGAGGCTCTCGAAGAGGTGAAGGGCAAGGACTCCTACGGGCGTAGCATCATCCGCCCAGACTATGGAATTAAATTGACTTTGAACGACTTTGGCGACAACAGTATCAACCTGAAAATCAAGCAGTTTGTGATTGTAGAGGAGAAGTACAGCGTGCTTGCCAAGGAATACGAAATCATCTACAAGACCCTTAACGAAAACGGCATAAACATTCCATTCCCTCAGAGGGACCTGCACATTATCAAGGATGGCGAATAAGGACATTCTGCTCGGGAAGCTTCGCGATGGCGCGCCCCTTAAGTTTGGAGAGCGCTGGCGCTTGGTGTGGATGCTAAGCCTGCCGGCCATTCTGGCGCATCTTTCCACCATCCTGATGGAATACATTGATGCCGGAATGGTGGGGCATCTTGGGTCGGAAAAGGCGGCAGCCATCGGGCTGGTGGCCAGTGCGACCTGGGTACTGATGGGCTTTTGCACCTCTGCCAGTTCGGGCTTTACCGTGCAGGTTGCCCAGCTAATCGGGGCCAAGGACTATTACAGGGCCCGCCAGGTTATGCGCAAGGGCTTTGTGAGCGTGATGGTGTTCAGCATCTGCCTCTCCGCGATTTCCCTTTGTTTTGCCCGCAAACTGCCGGTTTGGATTGGGGGCAGTCCGGAGGTTGTGAAGGATGCAGGTGTCTATCTATCAATATTTTGCGCCTTCTTGCCGATATCGCAGCTCTGCTTTACCACCTGCGTTATGCTCCAGTCCAGCGGCAATATGAAAATCCCCAGCATCACCGAAATTTGCGCCTGCGTAATGGATGTGGTGCTGAATTATATCTTTATCTATAAATGCGGGATGGGAGTAGCTGGAGCGGCCCTTGGAACGGGGCTAGCCAACCTGATAACCCATCTTTTTGCGCTGTGGTACCTGCTTCGCAAGAGCCCCGAACTCAATATTTTTCAGGACAATGATGGCATCTGGATTCCGGATATGCCCACCATCCGCACCGCGCTGGATATCAGCGGGCCAATGTGGTTGCAGAACATTGTGATGCGCGGCGGGCAGTTTGCCAGCACCTTCATCGTGGCTCCCCTAGGAACCATCGCGGTAGCAACCAACGGGCTTGCCACCATTGCGGAGAGCGTCTGCTATATGCCGGGATTCGGTTTTGAGGAGGCTTCCACCTCGCTGGTAGGCCAGAGCATCGGCGCCAAGCGCAAGGACATGGCCCGCAGCTTCGGTTATCTTGCGACCTACACCGCTGCCAGCCTGATGGCGATAATGGCAGTGCTGATGTATATCTTTGCTCCGCAGATAATGGGGCTGCTTTCGGTGGATGCACCGGTGATTGAACTGGGCACCAAAGTGCTTAGAATAGAGGCATTTGCCGAATTTATGTATGGGGCTTCCATCGTGGCATACGGGTCCTGCGTGGGTGCCGGCGACACCATGGTGCCGATGGTAATCAACTTTGTAACAATGTGGCTGGTTCGAATCGCACTCGCCCTCTACCTCTGCCCTAGAATCGGGCTCGTTGGCTACTGGATTGCAATGTGTATCGAACTGAATGTCAGAGGAATACTAATGCTGGTGCGCCTTCACGGCAAGCGCTGGCTTAAAAAGGAAATTATATGAAAAAGATTGCATCTGCCGAATTTGGAGGGGAAAGACCTCTCTACTGCGAAAAGAACCTTTATTTGAAGGATGTGACCATCCATGCCGGGGAATCCGCGCTGAAGGAAACCAGGAATATTGTGGCCGAGGATTGCCGCTTTGAGGGGAAATATCCCTTCTGGGAGTGCAAGCACGCCACAATTCATAACTGCTATTTTTCTGAAGGAGCCCGCGCTGCGCTTTGGTATTCAAGGGATTTCCAGATGGAAAACTGCGTTATCGACGCTCCCAAGATGTTTAGGGAGATGAAGGAGGTAACTCTCCGCGGGGTGAAAATGCCGAATGCATTGGAGACCTTCTGGCGTTGCAAAGATATTGATATTGAGGACTTTGAGGTATCCAACGGGGATTATATCTTTATGCACAGCAAGAATATTGTTGTCAGGAACTTTAAGTTGAATGGCAATTATTCCTTCCAATATTGCAAAAATGTTGAGATTTGGGATTCTGAGCTGCACACAAAGGATGCTTTTTGGGAAACAGAGAATGTCACCGTGTACAATTCCTTTATAAATGGGGAATATCTGGGCTGGTATTCCAAGGGACTGAGGCTGGTGAATTGCCGAATTGGAGGCACCCAGCCGCTGTGCTATGCCAAGGACTTGGTGTTGGAGAATTGCACTTTTGAGCCTGATGCGGATTTGGCTTTTGAGTATTCTTCGGTTCAGGCGAGCATTAAGGGTTCGGTGGTTTCTGTCAAGAACCCCAGCAGTGGTCTCATTCAGGCCGATTCAATTGGGGAAATCATTATAGATGAGAACATTAAGGAACCTGCAAATTGTAAAATAATAACCGCATAATTATGAAGTACGACTTTACTACCGAGGGTGCTCCCCGTGGCACCAATTCGCTGAAATGGGACAAGCGCCCCGATGTGCTGCCTATGTGGGTGGCTGAAATGGACTTCCCTGTGGCTCCCTTTATTGTGGATGCCCTGCGCAAACGCGTGGACCAGGGAATTTTCGGGTACACTTTGGTGCCTGATTCCTATTACAAGACTGTTGTGGAGTGGTTTGCAAAGTATCATGATTGGCATTTTGCGCCCGAGGACATCCAGCCGATTCAGGGCATTGTGCCGGCCTGCTCGATGGCTGTGGCTGCGCTGACGGAGCCTGGCGACAAGGTGGTGTTCTTTACTCCGGCCTACAATTGTTTCTTCCACAATATCACCAATCCGGGGGCTGAGGAAAACAGGAGTGTGCTTTATTATGATAAGTCTGACGGGCTGTATAAGGTTGATTTTGAGGACTTTGAGGCCCGCTGCGCCGACCCTGCCACCAAGGCTTTCCTGCTTTGCAATCCTCACAATCCTACGGGTAGGCTTTGGACCCGCGAGGAGTTGGTTAAGATGGGTGAAATTTGCTTGAAGCATGGGGTTAAGGTCATTAGCGACGAGATTCACTGCGAGATTGCTGCACCGGGGACTGCCTATACTCCCTTTGCCAGCATCAGCGAGGAATTTGCGCAGAATTGCGTTTCGTTTACTTCCCCCACCAAACCTTTCAGCATCCCCGGAATTCAGATTGCCAACATGATTACTAAGAGTGCTGAGATTAAAGAGAAGATGATGAGGATTATCAATATCTGGGAGCATTGCGATGTTAACCAAATGGGCATTATAGCCTTGCAGGCGGCCTATTCTGACGAGGGCCGCGACTGGCTCTGCGAGATGAATGAGGTGGTAAATGGGAATTATCGTCTGCTGCGCGACAGGCTTCTGGCAGAGTTCCCCGCCTTGAGGATTGCTAAGCTTCAGGCCACCTATCTGCTTTGGATTGACTTCTCAAGCATTGGGCTAACCGGAAAGCAGGTCGAGAGCCATCTACTTGATAATCAGAAGCTTTGGATTAACGCCGGCGACATGTACGGCGACCCCCTCTGCTGCCGCATCAACCTCGCCTGCCCCCGCCACACCCTCGAACGCGCTGCCGAGCTCCTAATCGCTGGGCTTAGAGAGTTGAAGGGGTAAAGGCCCCTACCACCTGCCTGTATCATTACCGCAATTTGCTTTGAACCGGCGACGATTTAGGCCTCTAGCGTCGCCGGTGCCCACTCCAGAGTGCCAACCGGCGACATTTTAGCCCCAAAATGTCGCCGTTCCTTGCCTTTTTGCAAGCACCCGGTCTTCTGGCTTCTGCTATGCCGTAGGTCAAACTAAACTTTGCAGGTCTTCAATCTTCAACCTTAGAATACGGGCCAACTGCTTGTAGTTACACCTGTATTCCTTTTTAAGCATTTTAGCCATCAATATTCTTTCATCAAAGGAGCATCGACTGATGAATTCCTTTTCAAAAAGCTTCTGCATAATCTCCTTTGCCCTATCCCTAATGTCTCCATCGGGCACAGAGACAAAGTCCTGCATCTCTTCCCACATCCCTTCCTTAACGATATTGTATCTGCTCATCACCGAGATCAATCTTCGCGGGTCCCCAAACTGCTTCTCTGCAGCCTTGTAATTCGTATAGCAACCAGGCCAGATAAGGCCGTCTGTTCCTACCAGCCAGGACCCAGGCAATTGCTCTTTAGTATTGAAGATTCTGGCATATTCCCTTGATCCTAGGTCTGAAATCTTCCTAAAATCGCGGAGAGTATAAGAGTTATCAAAGAAAATCAGGTTCGCCGAACACCATCTGTAGCCATGTGGGACCAGGCCATTCCCTGCATCCATGGCATTGCGAAGCACATAGATTATCTTTTCCTGAAGTTTTTCTCTGTCAGGAACTAACCACTGCCCAACCTCTATCTTTTCGTGGAGCTTTTCTTCTCTATGGTTCGCTATCCAGATAGAGGTAAGCCGACGGTACTTTTCCATAAAAAGCCTGCACGCATCTTCACTTCCATGCAGGATAAAATGGACATGATTGCTTAAAAGGCAGAAGGATATTACAGCAACCGGTTTGCCCTCTCTCTTACAATGCAGTAGGCAAATTCCTATCCGATTCATCCCGGCGATAAACTCTTTTTCGCTGGCAAAAAGGATTTCTTCTTTCAGCCCTTTGGAGCAACTATGGTAAAAATGAGATTCATCCATATCTTTTTTGCTTGAAAGTTAAGTTAAAGAATGGACTTTTCAGTGGTAAAAAGGGTGGTAAAACTTAGATTTTTATGTTTTTTAACTTTTTTGCGTATCTTTATACTATGAAAAGATTGATAGCACTACTACTATTTTGCGCTCTGCCTTGGATTGGTATGGCAGCGCAGCAGACCCCACCTCCACCTAGGGAGAAACCCCATTTTGACGAGAGCAACCCCAGCGTCCATGACCCCGTAATGGCACGCGAGGGCAAGACCTACTATGTGTTTGGGACTGGTCTGCAGGCTATGCACACCCGCAATTTCAAGAAATGGACGCCCGATAGGATGCCCTTCTTCCGCTATGAGTGGGCACAGGACGCAGTGCCAGATTTCCGTGGCGGTCCTTGGGCGCCGGATGTGGTCTTCCACGATGGTCAGTGGCATCTTTTCTACTCCTGCTCGGCCTTCGGAAAGAACACCTCCGCGATAGGTCGAATGACCCGTTCTACCCTTGACCCATCCTCCTCCGAAGAGTGGGTAGACCACGGCGAAATTATCCGCTCAATCCCTGATAAGACCGACTGGAACGCGATAGACCCCAATATTGTCTTCGATGATGAGGGAACACCTTGGATGGACTTCGGCTCTTTCTGGGGAGGGATTCAACTTGTGAAGATGAAGGCAGACCTATCCGGCACCGACGGGGAACCCCGGACCATTGCTCGCCGCTACGCTGGGGCTCGCCCCGACCTTAAGAACCCCACTTCGGAGTACGCCGGCACCAACGCTATTGAGGCGCCGTTTATCTTCAAGAAGAATGGCTGGTACTATCTCTTTGTGTCCTGGGACTATTGCTGCATGGGCGACCACAGCACCTACAAGGTTGTAGTTGGGCGTTCCCGTAATGTGCAGGGCCCGTATCTTGATAAGGATGGGGTGGATATGCTTGCCGGTGGCGGCACTTTAGTAGCTTTCAATAATGACGAGTTCAACGCCTCTGGACACTGCTCAGTCTATACTTTCGGCAAGACCGATGTCTACCTAAGCCATGCCTACAATCGCTCCGACGGGGTTTCCAAGCTAATTGTCCGACAAGTCCAGTGGGATGCCGATGGTTGGCCGACAATAAATCTCGATAAGCCTAAGAAGTTTAAGATTCGATAGATTCCAGTTGACGGATGACTTCGTCCAGCAGGGTGTCACACTTTTTGCGGGTCCTGTTGCCGGAGAGGTATGCGGCAAGGAATGGCAGCAACATTCCTACTGCGTATGCGGCGTAATTGGCCTCGGACCCATTCTGGATGCACTTGTAGAGGAATAATCCGATTACAATCAGAAGGACAACAATTACTGTCCAGCGCCAGTAGATGCGGCTTTGCCTCTTGTATTTGCGCACTTCTTTTAGGGTCGAAAGTACATCTTCAGACTCTATTGCCTTGTCTAGTTTTCGGTTGGCTCTAAATCCAAAATAAACATAGGAAGCAATAATCAGCAATGTAAGGCCAATGAAAGGGAGCAATTCTGCAGGTAGGATTATAGCTGCTAGGGCAAGGATAATAACTGCTGGAATTATGTAGCCCCGCTCCTCTCGGATAAAGGAGAGCTTCGGGCGGATGGTCGAAGGCAGCATCTGGTCTGGAGTTGCTTCGCGCTTGTGCTGCTCGACCAGGCTGGTGAAGTTCTGCTCCTTGCTGTTCATCATTATTCGTTAGACACCAAAGTTAGAAAAAAGCTAGAGACAGTATTTGCAAAATGACAAGGACCGGCGACATTTTGGGGCATAAATGTAGCGGGTTGGTACTCTGGACTGGGGACCGGCGACGCTAGAGGCCTTAAATGTCGCCGGTTCATAGCAAATTGCAGAACCTGACCGTATGTTTACGGTCCAAACATTGACACTCTTGCCATTGTCGTGAGCTTCCTGAACCCATTCGGGATAAATTCACTACCCCAAAAGCCGGCATCAATCGCAGCCCCACGATGCGCCACAATGCCTACGCCCTGCGACTTGCAGGACACAAGGCCTAGAGCCAAAAACGCCAGAAGAACCAGCCTACGCATAGTCTACAACTTGTTCTGCTCGGCAACGGAGGCTTCGTGGATGGTGTTGAAGATTTTGCGGACGAAGTCTTCGGGAAGGCCGTAGGACTTGCCGGCTTCGACCATCTTGGCGAGAATCTCATCCCAGCGGGATGTCTGCACGATTGCAACCTTGTTTTCCTTTTTGATAACGCCAATCTTGTGGCTGACCTTCATTCGGGAAGCTAGCGAGAAAATCAGGTTCTCGTCCAGCACATCTATCTGGGCACGAAGCGCACGCAGTTCATCGTTGAAGGCTTGGTCGGCGGTCTGGGCATCACGCACCTGCAACTTGTTGTCCAGCAGGTCGGAAAGGTCCTCGGGAACCAGCTGCTGAGCAGCATCGCTCCAGGCATTGGAAGGGTCGCAGTGGGACTCAATCATCAGCCCATCCAAACCCAGGTCCATCGCCCTCTGGCTAAGCTCCAGAAGGTATTCGCGCTGGCCTGCCATGTGGCTCGGATCGGCGAAAATCGGCAGCTGAGGATAGCGGCTGCGAAGCTCCACGGCCATCCCTTTCTACCGCAAAGTTGTCCAGCGTATTATAGGACTCCATATGGCGGCGGATCATATCCTGTGCCGAAGCGGAAACCAGGAAATACTGCTGCTGCAGACGAAGCATTTTGCCGTCCGGTGTATTATCCGCCGGATACAGTACCTTTCCGATCAGATCTGCATTGACGCTCTTCTCCACCGCCTGCATATACAGACCGTTGGAAAACATTTCCATATCAAAATTATGAACCTGACGCGGTTT
>Ga0181612_149535_pt1 | contig 14500 bp, 11 predicted proteins | sample HoacroProtozoa21_FD_119630 | JGI IMG/M metagenome (GOLD analysis project Ga0181612, IMG submission 119630) | Hoatzin crop microbial communities from Cojedes, Venezuel. Combined Assembly of Gp0051906, Gp0051904, Gp0051908 | reverse complement strand
GGTCCCTTCCAACCCTTACCATTCTGTGATTCTGTGTGATTCTGTGATATAATTCTCTGTACAAGGAGTAAATGAGAAGGAGGGTAGAAGGACATGGTATTTGAAAATGTTTTTGTGCACTGCTGCACTGTGCAGGCAAGCCCCTGTGCTCGGCTCTGGGGTGAGCTGTGGGCTGCATTAGCAGCTGGAGCATGGAGCTGGGTCTCTGAAGAGGAGCCTGTGATTGTGTGGAAGAACAGACACCCCAGAAATGCAGAGTCTCCCCTGGCTAAGCACAGCCCCCCTCAGCAAGCATGAGCAGCAGTCTAGGAAATGACATTTTAAGAAACTGTTAAATTAGCAGTTGGAAATAATTGCATTGTGTCTTGTGTATTACTTTTGTCAGGGTCTCCTGGATTTATGTTGTTCGGTTATTAAAAGAAGGAAAACCCCCTGAGAGCTCCCCTGCCTGCAAAAGTCTCGGGCAGGGCGTTACTGCATCCGCAGGGTGCTTGCTGCGCAGAAGGTCCCGGTGCCGTAACACAGCAATCTGTATTCACATGCTGCGCTTTCATCATGAAATCACAGAGGAAATAGAATCATTACTGTATATTAAAGAATTAATTCTGCTGCTTAGTTTATTGGAAAAGCTATGTGTTGATAGTAGAGAGCATTATCTTGCAGGTAGCATGGTTGCATGACCTGAAGTCATGAGGATCATTTAGACAGTCAGTCCTGCACCCTACCAGAACATCCTTCATCTCTGAAATCCCAGCTGTGCCCACGTCGGGAGCGGTGCGACCCACAGCAAGGAGCCCTGGGGTGCGTATCACATCCGTGGTGTTTTCCAAGGGAGGAAGATGTTAATTCTCCCTGGTAATAGCTCCTTTTGGTCCTGATGTAAGGCGGGATGTGAGGAGCAGGGTCTGTCCCTGGGTGTTTCGTTGGAGGTGTCTGCTTCAAAGCTGTAGGGTGGATCCATTTCTCTCCTCCCTTCCCACGCCGACTCCTGGTCTGCGGAGGGGTGAGAGGTTCTCCTTGTGCTGTGCCCTCCTCTCCTTAATGTTTCTGGAAGAGGTGAGCTCCTGCGCCGTGTTGGCAGTAGCAGGCTCTTATCCCCAAAGGCCTTTCAAAGCATCCTCAGTTATTTCTGCACTGCTTTTATCTATTTATATATAAGCAGCATTTAAAGGGATCAAATGGCCTGTGTGATCACTCCTGTGTTCATTTTTTATGCATTTAATTCCTGATGCTGAGACTTTGTTTTTCAAAGTGAGATTAGAATTGCTAAGGATAAACAGTGCCAACATCACATACGGCAATAGTGGGGACCTGTGTAAAGCTCAGCCAGAGTTTCTTATTGACAAAGCCTAATTAAAAATGGATAAAGATTTTTTTGTTGTTGTTGTTAGTCGAACGTCCTGGCATGAACTATCTTGTGCAGCTATTCTTTTTGTGTTAACACAAGGGAACTTGAACCGCAAGTTGGTACAAGGCTTTGATGCCAATATCTGGTGTCTCTGGGGACTCAGAAGAACCATGGGCTGGAAGATGCCATTCCCATGAGCAACACCACTAAACCCTTCAGCACAGCTGCCTTCTCTGTGTGTATTCTATTTAAAAGTCTTAAACTCGTTTCATGGAGCAGTTCCTCAGTGCAGCCAGACTGAACATCAATGGATTGCCCAAAGCCCTGGGGTAGACCTATTTATTAAGGCTGATTAACGCGATGAACATGCTGCATATGAATTAATGGCCTCCTATAAATGTTGGAGCTCCAAGAGTTTGTAGCATGTCTCTGGAGAAGCTGGTTAGGAAGGAGTGCTACAGCCATTGCTATGCATTTATTTTAGGGCTTTTATTTTTTTGTTGATCCTGATTAACTTGAAGTTCTACTAAATTTTATATTTTATTCAGTGGTTAAATGAATATGATGTTTATAATAGTAAGAGCGTACAGGATGAGTTTCAGAATTAAAAGCAATTTTTTATGTGTTTGTTTTTGGAGGGGATGAGAAATGACTTCCAAACGGCTTTGTGGTATAGTGTGTTTTGCTTTAGGTTTACTGACGAATGGTGTTTTCTTCAACCAGCAAGCTGGCAGGGAATTGCAAACAGTGACCTCATTTATCCTACTAGAGCTCACTCTTCTTGACGGTTTCATCAGCCAGTGGGAAGACGTTTACTGTTCAACTGCTGCCAGCAAAGCCTGTGCTTATTTTTATCTCGGCAAACTCAGTGAATATTCTGAACATTGTGTCAGTTTAAATGGTGTTATACTCATCTTACGGGGTACCAAATTTTGTTGTTGAGATAGCAGCAGAAGCAGGCCCACAGTGACTGAAGCAGGTTAATTCAGTGATGTATTTTATGATAGGTTTATGCAGTGTGTGCTATAAGGCTGTATATAATTTGAACCTCACTACCTGGAAACCATTTACAAAAATAATGCAGTGGTTTAGTGAAACTGATACTTCTCCCCTTTCATAAAAGATGGAGGAAAATCTACACATATGTAATATGTAATAGTACTGTCTTGATTTTTAGGAAAGAAGTTGCTGAACCTACCACAGGTTCATCATTTTCATAACAATTTTTAACTTTTAGCATAGAACTCACACAAATATTTTGCAAAATTAAGGGTCAGTAGATGAACCAGTAGTGAAATGAAATTTATAAAAGCAAAGATTATTCCTGCTTGCCTAGAAACAGTGGAATCTCTAAACAGTTACCTGAAAGCTCTCCTACTCCAGATTAGTTGTTTTCATTTTGTAAAATCACACTTCTTAGACTTCTGTACAGTACACCAATTGTGTAAAGGGCAAAGTGCAGTGCAGCGTAACTCATGCTGAATAGCAGATATTCAAGTATTTCTTTCTGCGTTGTTACCTGTTATTACCAATGCATACGTAATCTCTACAGTGTTTGTTGTGGTAGCAAACAGCAAAAGTGTCCTTGCTGCAGGCTGGCAAATGCGGGCTTGTTGATTGCAGATTGCCAGGTTTCCTCTGTAGATGTCCTGGCAGTGATTTTGATGTGTATCTTATTTAATGGAACTTCTCAGGACATTTTGAAGAATTAATTAGTGCTGCAAGAGTTCTTATCAATAATATTTACTTAATGCTGTTTAGTTTAAACAAAAGAATACCTACAAATAATCATAAGTAATGATTATTATCAATGATTTCAGCAAGTTTTCAGACATTTAAAAGTCCTAATTAATATACGTAGTGCCTTTCCTGCCCTATTTTGCACTAAGTTCTGGCAGAAAGTACGTAGGCAGATGTGACGGTTCGAAGCTGATTGGGGTGCCTGCAGCTTGTCTTCGGTTATTGGAGTGGTTTGGTTTGAAGATGCTTTTTAGACAACTCCTTCAAAAGAAGATATACTTTTTGGTCTGTTTTGTAGAAAGATGCTGAGTGTAATATTCAGCATGTATCCATTCGTGTTTGAACGTTTCAGATACATCACTCGTGATACGTGATGGATACATCACTAATTTTTCTAGTGGCTTTTTGAAGACGAAATGGCTTGACTTGTCTTTTACTCATTGATTCTGGAGAAAGAAGCGTGTTCCCAGAACTAGAGGCCAGGCAGCCTGCCTGTGTGCTCAAATGCTTAGAGGGAGCTTTGATCTTGAGAGTATGGTATTATTCTAGTTCTAGGATGCCATAGCTGCTTGATGAATAGGAAAGACACCTTTGGATGGCAATGGCTCACTGGTGATCATATGTGAAAGAGAAAAAAGCAATAGTAAACTGAATGTAGGGGCCAAGAACTGATAGACCACCAGGTGCCAAGCCTTCTGCTAGAGCAGAGCAGAAGGGAGCAGTGCTGGGAGGCTGAACCACTGCTCAGGTGCCTTGCTGGGGAGTGCACCGGAGGCGAAAGCAGTAAAATGCTGGTTCAAGTGCTGAATGCACCCCTCGTTTCCCTGAGTCCGGTGAAGAGGGGGCAGAGCACCAGCAGAGACCTACCCAGGGCTGCTCTTGCCATAACAGCATGAGGGAGGGTGGCACCCCCAAAAAACTGCAACAGCCTTTGGCCAGTGTCTAAAGCACCTATCTGACTGTGTCTTATAGAAGAGTTTAGTCTTCAGAAGCTATTTAGGTGTCTGCCAGGAATGCCTCTAGTTTAGCTGAGGAACAACACAGGGGATACATGGCACAAAATGAATCATGTAAAATGTACAGGATAGATGAAATGGTAAGTTTACGTCACTTCTTTGGCAAATTTGAGTAGATTTTTACAGCCTGTAAGGTTAAATAAAGGCAGACTACTGGTAGGTTTTTGGAGTTACTGAAATCTCATTGAGTTTACTAGGAAGACTTTTCTTAATGATATAATTGATTAATAGTAAATGCTTTTGGAAACTGATGTTATTCAGGTTACCTTTCCTGACTTTAGATTGTTCTGGAATAGTTTGAACTCTGATACTTGCTCTACAACATGCAATTGAGAGCAGATACATCTATCCCAAAGACAAGATTAGCTGGTTTGCTTTGGAAGCATAACAAACTCCTACTGAATACTCATTTATTGTGAATACTCATTCAGTGTTTAGTCCTTAACCAAGCTGCTTGTTACTGTTCTTATTTCCTCATTCTAAAACAAGATGCAAACAGCATAAAGTTTCCATGCTGTCATTATGCTGGATTTGTAAAAACATTTTCTTTGCTGTCCTGAATTAAAAAAATAATAGTACTTGCACATAATTGAAGCTATTTTGATAAGCTTTTTTGTCATCTGCCTCAGGAAATGGTAGTTGCATCTTTGACATATGAATTACATCCTTCATATATTCCTATGAAAAAAACCTATCATTATTTTCTAATTTTACCTGCTGCTTGTCCGTAGTTACCACAACATAATTTTTATAAACAATGTTCTAAATATCCGTAGTTATATATTATGTTTTTTCCAAGATACTTAAATATGACTACAAATATAGGTAAATGTTGATATTTAAAATGCATGTATATTTTTTTATAGATAAATACAGATATTTAACAATTAAATGTAAGGCTTGAAATAATATATATGTGATGAATATGTGTCCTTTCACCATGAAAACTCTGGACACTGAGTCCACTGCAAAAATACTTCACTCCCTGCTTCTCCCTGAGGTCCTGTTCCTAGTCACTCAGACTGCCTTCGTGTTTGGTCACTCCTGGCTTCTCTTTGGAGAGGCTCAGCTCTTGCTTTCGAAGGCAAGAGCCAGGTGGGTCTTAGTTTGGTCCAGGGGCTGCTCGTTGTAGGTGCTGTGGTGGCAACTGCATCACGCTTCCTTCCCTCCCTGTCCCAGCCCCAGCCTCCATCTATTTCTCCAACACTGCTCCCGAAGGCTTGCCGCACACCATGGTGACAGCCTGTCCGGACTTGCCGTGTATCTCCTTGGTGCTGTGTGCTGTTAAAACAGGCTTGTAATAAAGCAACACAGGCCTTGTTTTAGTTTGGGCATTTTGAACCAGAAAAGTCCCCCACAAATACCTAACTATGTCTTAAGGCAACAGAGATGCCTCCCGGGGCCCAAAGGAGACCGAGATCAAGTGATGTGCATCACAGCTACAGCTAGAGTAGCCCTCAGCAGTGTGGGCAAAGCCCCTCTCTGCAAGATTGTCTATGGACTGGAGAGATGGGTATGGTCAATAATTTAATACGCATTTTAAACACTTACTTTAAAATCATTTAGTGTGTTACATAAGTGGGAGGGGAAGAAGCTATATCTATTTTTTCCAGTTCATTATTCACGATGATAAAAGGAGTTTTATGAACTTCACAGTTGGTGCCTCTCTGTTGATGCTCTTAATTTTTACTGTGTTTTTTTTCAATCCATTTTAAAAGAACAGGATTTTACTGGGTGTTTTTTTTTTATGGTTTGGATATTTTTTTTTCTTTTTTTTTTTTTTCCCCTTTCTGGTCTTGCATTTCTTACTGTGAAGCTGCAACTCTTCTTAGAACTGGCAAGCACAATTTTGGCTGAGTGTTCAAACCTGAACAGAGCCTTCCATAACAGGCATGCCCAATACAGACACTAAAGCATGGAGGAAGGAGAGCCAAAGGCTCTTCATCTGGGTCTAGAAAAACATGTATTCTCTGTTAGTTTGAAGGCTGAGAATGGCGTATAAAATGTATTTTCCAGTAAGTAGTATGAGAAGGGAAAGTGTAAATCTTCATTACAGAAATTATGGACAAATAATCATAGAATCATTAAGGTTCTGTGATTCTAAATAATACAGCTGAAGAAAAGAGTTCAAGAGACACCCTTGTCACTTACCTTTGCCTATGAAGTGTTGCATGTCTGCAGTGGAGTAAGGCAAAGTTTTTGGTTTCCTATACTCAGTGTGCCATTGAGCCTGTACTGGAATAGGCAGAGGTTGGTTGTGCACATTTCCTTGGTCTGTAAAGCAGTGAACAGTAACAATTTTCATTTGTATTTTACTTCTGTGATACTTGTTTTGCTCTGCAGGGTCCTTAGCAGATAACCACCAATTCATGAAGATCTGGAGATGTTTGGTATGATTTATAAACACTGATAGTGTGGGTAGTAGAAAATTCTGCAAGTGGGTAGGAAAGCTAAAACCTGATTAGGAAACTGGAGTATATTCAAGAGTTTGGATGAATATGGCATGTTCATAGGAAAAACAACCTGATTAGGCAGTTCTTTAAGACAGGTTTAGGGATACATGGTGGACAATAACAGCAACATTTTGCCACACAAGTGTATTAAGATGCAGGAAAAGTACAAAGTTAGTGAAGGAAAGGACAGAGAGTGATTAGAATAAGAAAACATGTAAGGAGCGCAGGCTGACACTACTGTTGGAGGGCTTTCTCTGCATGATATCTGCAGACAGTTCTTTTTGGAAAGGAGAGTTCTCCGTGGTCCAGACAATAGCCATAGAAACCATCAGAGGTGATTACCAAGGCAACTTTATAGGATGCTGTGTGAGAGATTATCACTTAAAATTACTGAAATGTGGCGGTTGCAAACATTGCAAGTAATAGATCAGCTCTGTGGTATGCATGGAAAGCATCATTGAGTGAGCATTTAACGAGAGGCTTTGGAGCTGCATTCATGTCCTAAGCAAAGTTTGAATGCTGAAGGACTCAGATGAAGCACTGAAGCTTAACCAAACTTTATTAGAAAAAAATCCTGCATTTTGAAAATAGATTATTGATATTGAGTAATGCTTGGTTCATTACTGTGATGGACACATAGTAATCCAGATCCAGGTTTATCACACAGTAACTGTTATTTGTTCAAATAAGGATGCATCAGTTCTCAGAAGGATCAAAGAAATTTTAAGCCATTTTCTATTGTCTAAATTCCAGAAGGGTGGTTCATTCATCTTGAGAGATCCACAAAATTTGAGAGAGCATTTCAGGATGTGTGGAGAAGTCAATAAAGAATTGTCTGCTTCAAAAACTTTCTTTGTTCAAGTACTATATGAAAAAAGCTTACAGAAGTAAGGGTCTTCAGTCCTGGAAGGCTTCGGCGCTTAACTCAACGAAAGCAATAGCAGCTTTGAGTGATCATCAAGAGCACAGCTTCAAACAATGATTTATACAGAGTCCTACCTTCGGATTGAATTTCCATCTTCTCTGCCTGAGGTAGCTGGCGCGCCTCACCATCAGCAAAGCCCTCATCGAGGAGGGGAGCCTTTTGTAATGTTCTCTTCAGTAGGGCCTGTTCTGCCTTTTCTTGAAAATGTACTGGTTTCAGTCTTCAAATCGTTGATATGCCTCATGAGATGTGCTGCCGAAGGGGAACTTGTCATTGTCCTGGAAATTTTTATTTGGGTGACTTCCATACCTTAACCTGCTGAGATACATCATGCCCTGCTGTGCTCTGCCTAAGAAAACAATGAGCTCAGTTTGGGTTTCATCAGCACTGGAATAATCTCTTGTGATTTTGGTGCTGCTACTCCAGAGTTGGTAGTTGAAATCAGAATCTGGCCTGCTGTGTTGTTTAAGAAGCTGTAAAAAAATTAACCCAAACCCAGTTAATATTCTTGTGAAGATGCACGCTGTAACATACAGCTTTCTGAAGCGGGATAAACCCTAGTCTTCAACTCTGTCTTCTTGTCTTTATTTTCTGTCAAGAAGTGGCTGTTAACCCTGAAATAGGGGACTGATTTATGGTAACCTGAAAAAAGAGAATTATTTTCAGGAAATTACAAGAACATTTGTAGATGCTGAAACGGGAAAAAATCACCACTTGCATATCTCATTTTTCTGCAGTCATAAGATGAAAGAGACCATTGTGAAAACTCATACTGTTCGTAATCTTTCTCAGAAGTCATCATCTTCTTAATGTTTGGCAATATAGAAAATCTTAGGCATGAGTGTGGAATACTAATTGGGAAAGTTTTAAAATTAATATTACCTGAAACATTTTTTGAGCAACTTCCTGTGTCTTTAATTAATCATTACTTCTCTGGCAGTTCAAATTTACATACTTTTAACACTGGCTCTGATCCAGGTTGGCATCTGAAGTACGGAGATCAGAACTCTTCTGAGTAATAGAGTGAGGCACCAAACAGCTACTGAAACTTGAGATGCCGTGTGAATTGTTACGTTCTGCCTAATAATAAAACCCATGGGTTTGGCAGGCTGAGGAGAGAGTGTGCAGCCACCGAAAAGTATTTCATTTTCAAGCGTGCCGTGCACTCTCACAAAGGCAGCGCTCTTGGGTGCCTGTTTGCACTGGATACCATGGTCATGGCAAGCACGCAGAACGTTTTCTTGAAACTTGCCAATTCAGTGTTTGGAAAGCAACACGTGACTATTCTCAAAAAATTACCTTATTGCTGTCACTAACAGTCCAAGAAAAATGTGTCTTTTAGATAAGCACTAATGGAGAAAAAAATTAATATCAGTATCTGTTGAGGATAGATATGTCGTGATGGACGTGTAGTGGATGAGCAATAGTATCTCTTGTTAAACTGGAGTTAAAGAAATATTTATAAAAAGAGCTTTCTTAGTGGGAGAAAGGTTTGAGAGGGCTGAGTTTTATTACACTGTCTTCAGTGATGTGCACATGAGTGAGATATGAGGTAGATAATTTTACTGGCTTAGCTGTAGAAGAGCACTTGTAGCTATGAATTGTCTCTTCTGCTGCTGCCATCAAGAGACAAAGGAAAATATGAGACTGTCCTCCAGCAGAAACTTCTAGGGAAGATGAATGATTCTTCTTTCTGGTAGACTGCTTAGTACATACATGGGTTTAAGATCAGAATTGGCCTCACTGTGTCGAGACGATGGAAATTGCCCCGTTTCTGGGTGAACATCAGAAAAAGTGACCTGCTGGTATGCTGGTTTTCTGCAAGACTACCTAGGAGATACAGTGTATGTGCACCTCACCCTCTGCTAGAAAAGCACAGTTTTCCCCTTTCCCATCCAGTCGTCTGGCTCTGCGTGGTGGGAGTTCAATGACTGCAAGGGAGCAGAGCTCATCTCACGTATCTGTAGCTGCTGCTGTTTTGTTTGTTCCTCCTAGACAGTGCCTTCTGCCAGGAGGAATATAGAAATAATGAAGTTTCCAGGAGGAAACTGTTATTTGCAAAGTGTCCAGCATGGATGAAGAGGCACATGCTCTTGTTTCATCCAAGACTGCACAGCCTCTGTGCAGGAGCCAGGCAGCTCCACGGGCGAGGGAGGAGCCTTCAAGCCTGTCCTCCCTGCAGCTGCAGCCCCTGTTCGAAGGCTTTCCCCATGAACAAATTTTGATGGTAAGCTAGTCAGGTCTTGTCTCAAGCCAGATGCTGACCTGTTATGTATCTTTTTTTTTTTCCCTCCACTTATTCTTTCTGTCATATGGGTGGTTCTCCAAAACTCTTTCTTTCCATTCATAGTACCGTCTGTTGTTTATTAACCAACTTCTCTTCCTAGCACCTCAAACTGTCTTTTGAGAAGGGTTGCTGTGACAGTTTTTACTTTGAGTCAAAATGTAGACCCTTGGCAGATTTGCCTCCTGGCCAATCTGCATGAGCTGAACCTCTATCTACCTTGCTCATCAAGCAGCTTTGAGATCTCACATGAATCTTTCTGAGCAGTGTTTCATACCCCTGTTCTGAGCCAGGCACGGAGAGCGCTCCACAGTCCTGTGGTTGGGATGAAGCTCCAGCTGTAACGGTGAAAACACCACCACTCTGTTTTCTGACTATAGTCCTCCTCCTTCCAAAAGTCATTAAAAGCTGTTTCATGAATGCAGCCTGCATGTGTGTGTGGGTTTGTACTGATGGAAATTCAAAGTTTTTCTGTCTCCCACTTCCACTTGTGCCTCCGTGCCCAAGATCAGCATAAAATGAATCAGTGTAATTGTGATATACTGTGTCCACTGCTCACTTTGCAAATAATATTAGTTTTTTCTTGAGAAGGAAAATGTCTGTAACTTTGGCTACCACTCTCTTTTATAGAGTTTTAAGAGACTTGTATTTTCAGCATTCTCAATTGTTAAATAATTTTTTTTAATGATCTGTTGTATTTTAATTAAAAGGTCATATTTGAAGACTGAAGTCTATTTTTATGTGTAATGGATTTGCTTCTGGAGTGCCTTTGTTCATTAAAGTTAGAAAATTAAAAAAGAAAAAATAGACAAGGGAAGTGAGGCATATTATACTATTACTTTCATGTTTGGTTTTGAAGGTAAAACGATGTCAAAATGATAATTAGGTTTTGTCCTTAAAATGGCCTTGATAGAGTACATGCATTGATGGAAGCAATTCTGGTACTTCTTCCTTTCTGGAGTTGGAGAATTCCTGGCTGAGTAGGCTCATAGTGCGTCCAACCACTCTGCTAAAATAAAATTATCATACCTAAAACCAGGATGCCTGTAAGCTGGAAATAAGTGTGCAAGGAGTAGAAGCATCATTTCGAAGACACAGACTCTAGAATTGATTTTGCCTTGGAAAAATGTTTACTAAGAAGAACTGCTATATATGTTAAAACTCTGGACTCAAGCCTCTTGGCAAAATGGCATCCTTGCTAATCTCCTTTTGTTTCAATGCTTTAACATCCAGTTCTAAGTTGGTTTCTTTTCTGGGAACTTACGATACATATTTCTATTTGATATGCAAAAAGTATTTGTATATCCATTAAATCAGATTCACTGAATAACAAAATGTACTTCCTCTGGTGGAAGAAATTGTATATTTGGGTAACTTCCCACTGTGGGAAGGCACTTTTCATCCCTGAGGTAGGGTGCTGTTCTGTGTATGAGCACATTTTCAGGACGAATCAGTGTTTCCTCATCACTTCGGCACACAGCTCTTGCTGGCTGCTTTGGGGCCTGGTGGGCTTCCCAGTTAAGAGGTTGTCTCCCATTGCTGCGTCCATCCCGGCATCAGTTCAGTTTTCTGCACTGTGATTTCATTACCGGTTCTCAGATACGCCGAATGGCTGATCCGCTTTAATGTCTCAGCTAAGCTTCGTAAATAAGGAATGATTCTAGTCAGGTAGACAGATTTCCTCTGATTATTCACTGGGATGATAAAAAAAGAAATTAGCGTGTTAGCTCAAAAACAATTTTCAGCTGATACTTATGTTTGCTTTTATGCTTTCTTTTTGTTTTTGAAGGGAGAATGTCCAGGTGATGTAGGGTAGGTTTGCATGCTGCTCTGTGTAATAGCAGTACAGGGCAATTAAAATGCAGTGCTTTTCATAGTGCTTTAGCTTGGTTAGGACTTTAGTGGAACTGTTTGTACTAAGGTAAAGTAAGTCATCTTCACTGACATAAAGAGATTAATTTAGGTGCTATTAAAAGCCTGACACTGAGAGACTGCTGGGGACTTTGGATCAGGTCTGAGGTCCATCCATGCTTCTGCATGATCCGTTCCTAATGAATGAGCCTTACAAAGTATGTGGAATCCAAACACGATCACAGACTATACACTCAAAATCAGTAATTCACATGAAAAAAACCCAGCTGGTTGTCTATAAACTTGAATTGTTTTACCTCCTCTCTTATGATTATAAAACGAAGCATCTCTGAAGTTTCTGTGAAACTCTTCTTTTTTGGGGAGATTTTTTTTGAATTTTTAAACCTCAAATTTTAGATCTTAGTTTAGGAAAAAGCATAATTGTTCTTACTCTGACTCAGAACTGGCATAATAATATAACACTTCCTTCCATCTACCTCTCAAAAATAAAACTCGATTTATGAAATCTTAGGTTGCATTAGTGGATTAGAGCAGCATCCACACCCAAGCCTGATATTCAAACTTCACTTCGTTTCAAAAATTAATGACTGGTATTCAGGTGTAATTTATACTTTTGATTTGTACCTATGGCATCTGCTCAAGGTGGATCCACTATCTAGTTACATTTTTTTAAGTTCCTCATTTTCATTGCTAACATTCTGAAGTTTTGCCTGTTGCTGTGGGGAGGCATAGGAGTATCATTGTCCTTCCAGGTTTGTTGTGCTGTATTTTACTTATACAGATGTTCATTGTGTATGCATAAAGTTTTAGTATAATGTAGTATTTCCTTGTAAATACTGCAAAGACACGTAATATGCTACCTTCATTCAAAAATACAATGTTAGCTCAGAAGAAAGAATTGACAGAAAAGTTTTTGGTCTACAACAGCAAAGAATTCTGTGGATTTTATGTGATTGGCAGCACTACTTATTTTTGACAAATCCTTTTTGATGTGAGCTAATAAATATTGCGGCATTAAATCCTGGAGATTACCGGGTGTTTGGATTGCGTTGTGCATTGTCTGCTCCAAGCACTGCAGAAATGCAGGAGCTCCCGAAGGTTGTGTAAGAACGCCGATTAATTCAGGCAGCGACCCTGCAGACGCATGGCTGGTGAGCTGGCTGCGGGGTTCCCTTGCGCGCGTGCTAACATTCGCAGGCACTGTAGAGGGCAAAGTCAGCCTTGCCTCTCGGCTGGAGCCATGGAAGCAATCGTGCCAGGTTCATGGGCATTGTAACTCTGAAGATCATTACAATGATGCCTGGATATTACTTTTAAAGATTGTTGTCGGATAAAATGTAGTTACTTGGCCATGAATTAGCTTCACAATGCAACGTTGCTCATAGAGTTTTTACTTAAATCTTATTTAATATTGTTCTTTTCAAATAAAGCCCTGTATGCTTATATACATTAAAAAATGTGAGAAGTTATTCTTATGACCATGAACTTTTGATAAAGCAGAGTGATTTGGCTCTACCTTTCATGTTCTTAATGGTCACTATAGATAACAAGACTACTTATACTTCTAGGTCGTAAAACTGTAATGTAGAGAAAATGAGAATTGTGGAAGGGAAAAAGAGTTATATGGTGTCTGTAAAACGTGGAAAGGTAAAGATGAGAGGGAGTGGAGAGGTTTTGAAGAAATGGAGATAATTTAAACTCTCTTCTATCAGTATTACGGGTAACAGAAACAAGAGTAAGTGTAGAGTAATGAGCTAAATGGGAAGGGGAATGACATGTCGATCACCTGCTACAGCAGCTGTTCTCTGCTTGTACTTCCAGTTTTACCAAACGGAATAAGGAAAATGATTTTCTGAATGAACTGAATGCTAACGAGGATTAAAACCCTGAGTAGATGGGGGTTGTGATTTTCCTTAGTCCTTCAGCTGGATGATTTCTTCTGCAGCACAATGAAAAAATGGAAAACTTTCTGAGGACTTAAGAAATGAGTCAAAAAAAGACTTAAGATACTTCCCAATGAATTTTATTCTTCTGGTTATATTCTTCTGAAATGGACAAGCACTCAATATTCAACTAAAAGTCTTACAGTACTTTGAAGTACACTACAAGGATGTTGCTGTTCTCAATCTACTGAAAACTTCACTGATAACATGATATTTGTATAATTTTATTTTTCTTTCTAAGCTTACTAAGATTTTTCTGATGATACTAATATAACTGTGCTGTGCTTTCATGAAGCTTTAGGCACCTAGATTTGCCAATCTTACAAAATTTTGAATTTCTGAATTTATGTGTTTGATCTTCTAAGGTCTTTTTCCAGAGAATTTTCCGTTGTTTTAGTATAACAAACCCATGATACCAGTTTGAATATACACTTAGATAGAAAGCTGACAACTAAGATAGAAGACTTGTAAATAAGGAAAAAAAAACAAGTGGAGATGCACTACATAGTCACATTTTAGGCAACTCTTCAGGTTGAGATAATCATGGTGTTTCTGTAATGGAAAATTTCCATACTCATTCTGAGTAATATTTTATTTTCCTTTGACCTTGTATCATCTGTGTTACCTGGTATATTAAACCGCAGTCAGGCTCAGAACCCCTTATAACTGATAAAATGCTTCAGTTTTGGCAATTTTTGTGGGGTGATTTTGATAGAAGGCAAAATACACTGAGGGGGAAGAGTATAGCTGATATTCTGGCTACTGCTGCTGCCTGTGTTTCTGCTTGAATTAGCATAAACAAAACATGTTTTAGTATCTTGTAGAATGTGCTACCGTTCACGGTGCTTAATGAAGTTTTGCCTGTCCTGTGAGTACCAGTCTAAACTAGGTGTAAAAATTACTGTTGTAATCTCAGAAG
>Ga0181612_150325_pt1 | contig 14502 bp, 6 predicted proteins | sample HoacroProtozoa21_FD_119630 | JGI IMG/M metagenome (GOLD analysis project Ga0181612, IMG submission 119630) | Hoatzin crop microbial communities from Cojedes, Venezuel. Combined Assembly of Gp0051906, Gp0051904, Gp0051908 | reverse complement strand
TTTCCCTGGTGAAGAAGGCTTAGATTATGGAGGTGTTGCAAGGTAAACTAAACTGAAGTGGCAAATAATATCTTTTTCTACAAGCTGTTGGTGTGAAGACTTCCCCAAAGTAGATACTTCAACTGCAGTGCTTTCAAAATATTAGTGAAGTTTTTTCCTTGTCTTTCCTCGGAGTATCTGAGGAAGACAGTTCCCTAAGATGTGTGCATGTCTTAAAATTGTATAAAGTTGTTTTCAGTTTGCATTAGGAATTACTTTGTCTCAGTGATTAGAGATGCACTGAACTACAGTAAGCTTTTGGCACAGCTGTTAATATCAAAGTAGCAGGTTATTGAAAAAGTGAATAGGAATCTATTTTCAAGTCAGAAGTCTTTACTGGAATGTAACTGAGAAGTGCGTATATTAATTAGCATTCCCTAAAAGCCTAAAGTTTAAATCAATGGTAGAGTTTTAATCTGCTCATTTAGATAAGGGTGTTTTTTATACAAACCACTGACAGTTGTATGTCATTGTAACTTTGCATCTTGATTCGTCGTCTGTGTCAGTTACAATTTGGTGTCAGTTTGGCCTAGCATACTTCCTGGTAAAGAAGTCAGATTTACTACCAATGTGCCAACAAGTTCCTAAGTCAACATGAGTTATCTAAAGTAGCTTCTAATTTAATTTATTTTAAAATGTGTTTTTATTGTTTGTGTGATTTCAGGGAATGGTTCTTTCTATTGTCACATGAAGTTTTGAACCCAATGTATTGCCTGTTTGAATATGCAGGGAAAGATAACTACTGCTTACAGATAAACCCAGCCTCTTACATTAATCCAGACCATCTGAAATACTTCCGATTTATTGGAAGATTCATTGCCATGGTAAGTTCAAAAGTAGAAAGAGGTTCTCTCATGTCATTTTCCTACAAATAAATATTGTACTATCAGATGGATAATTAAACAATTTATTTTTGAGCTGAAACTGTTACCAGGTGTTTCGATATAACTACTGTTGGCACAAGTTAATTCAGCGTATTAACAGTCATGATATTCTAGGTTGTTTTAATTCTTTGGCTGTCAAGTGTCATTGGTACAGAGTACAGAATGTTATCGTATTAAGTATTCAATCATCCCTTGTGTTATTTTGTCTGTTTTCGTGTTCTTCAGGCTTTGTTCCATGGGAAATTCATTGACACTGGTTTCTCCCTGCCGTTCTATAAACGTATCCTAAACAAGCCCGTAGGACTCAAGGATTTAGAGTCTGTTGACCCAGAGTTTTACAACTCTCTCATCTGGGTAAAGTGAGTTTGACTTCATTTTGTTCTTGAAATAGCAATACAATGTTTTTTATTTTCACTTATGCTAGGAAGCAGGTGTAAACTTATTCCTAAAAACCCCACTGGATAGTATAATATATCAATTGCAGAGCAGTACTGGAATTGTTACTGTAATTTTGGATACATAAATAATAATTTGGTAATGCAGAAGCCTTTCTGGTTCATTGGATATTCTGCATAGCATCTTGCATTCCATTTTTGATGTGTTTTAATAAATCTAGCTAGATATTATACAGATGTGGTAGTCTCGAACACTGTTAACAAATAAAATAGCTTGTGTAAATGCCACTGAAACTTTTCAGATAACTGATGAAAAGAAGTGAGGAAAAATCTGCTCTGTTTCTTTCTCTAGTACCTGGTTTAATGAGAAAACATAAGATCTGTTGCTACAAGAATGTGAAGTTAACAAATGTAGTTTATTATTTACTTTTAGTCATACCTGAAATTTGCCTTAAAGGTTAACATTGAAGGTATAATGCTTTAAAGAAGTTAATGCTCGTGCATTTTTCTGGCTGTCCTTGGTTTTTGGCTCCAAGCTGAATGATTCAAGACCGTTCCTACGTTATAGCTTCCATGTGTGCTTTGTCAGTCATCTGTCTATTCTACATTCATAGTCAAATTTTTGAGTCGTCCTTCTCCGCTCCTTTGCAGATTCCTCTCCAGAGAGCAGCAAGTAAAAAGGATCTGGAGTTTGTAGACCATAATTATTTTCAAATTGTGTGTTAAAATTTTTTTAAGAAATAATTTTAAATACCACTGAGATCTAAAGCACTGTAATTTTGTACTTATTTTGTAATAGCAGAATTCCAGGAGATTGTAGGCTATGGGTGATGTGTGGCATTCGTGTCAGTGACACAGACAATTTTCCTTTCCCAACAATTTAAAAAAAAAAAAATCAGAAGGGAAAGAGAAAAAGACAAATTAAGTTAAAAATGTTTTTCCTTCTACTGTGGAAGGACATTCGGCAGAAAAATTAGTCTTTTTTATGTGACATAAATGTGAGGCAAAACATTTTACTGAAGAATCATACAAAACTAGAATGTTTTGAGAAGTTCATAAAAGGTGATGGGAATGGGTTATTTTTTAAAATGGAGAAATAAATATAAAAGACAAGATTGTCAGTTACTGTAGTGGTGAATCTTGGAAGCATTATTTTGAATAGTGAGGAGGGGGAAGTCAGCTTTGAGATGTTTACAAATTGAGATAGGAATTTTGACTTGGTTTTCAAAGACTAGTATGTTCCGTACTCAATGTATGTGCTGCTAAAAGGTGTAGTGAGCTAAAATTCCATTAGGGAAACTGAAAACAGTTGCTATTTGAGTAAAGATGCCATGAAATTGAGACCTGAAAGGGAAGATAAGGTCTCAAAGCTGTAGGTCCTGATTTCTGTAATTAAGGAATCCTGCTATCTGTTTTGTAGTCAGAAAATGTACATATATTTTTTTACAAGAAGGGCACTTTTTTGTCATCTTATGACTTACTGAGATTTAGACATGAAGCAAATATGATACTGAGAAATGCGAGTTATAGGGAAGAAATTTGCATTAAATCATGGGGGAAGCTATTACTGGTGAATGGTCTTCTAAGTTATAACAAGTTGCGCGTACAACAGTGTTTACCTTATGAACAGTATCCACCCATTAATATTTTGTGGAAGGTCTGGAGTAAAAGGGTGTTATTGTAAGCCCTTATCTGTAGACATAGCTGGATCTTTACATTTGTGTGTGCAGTGCACGTAAGCTGGCCGCTCCTCACATTTCAGAGCAATGAGTTTTCTTTGTAACACCCAGTAATTGCAAGGTCTTTCAGTGCTGCTGGAGTGTGTTACATTTATTCTATGTATGGTTCTTTTGGTGCCTATGTAATTTATAATGGTTTACAAGGGAGCACAGAGGCTTCTGGATGTCAATGTTAGGCTGCTTGTCTATGGCAATAAATGGGAACTTGTCTTAGACTTTGCAGGCTACTTTTTCTCTCCATTTTAATTCAGTGTGCAGTGTTGCCAGATACCACCCAGAGGGTTGTTGGTGTGAAACTTCCAAGACTGAATTCTTGGGTGCCAGCAGTCCCTAATGAAGGATTTTATCAAAGACAGGAGAAGCCTGCATCTGTAGTAAGGAACCAGAAAACTCAGAACTTACCATCACGAGCAACTCTTAGATCCGACTCTGTGTATGAGGGTTTCAAATGACCAAGCTGTGCTGGCTACACAGGCTTTTATTAACCTGCATTCAGTGGCTGGGGTTTTTTTCTTTAACCACAGAAGGCGGCAATAAGGGAAGCTTAAGGCTGTAACAAGAACTTTTCTAAAGGCTGTCTCCAGAGCAAGTGTGACCCAAATATTAGTAGCAATTTCTGTAGTGATAAAGAAATCTTCTGGATTGGAGTCCATGAAGGGCTTTGCTCCTTTGCAAAAACACTTAAAGATATGAAAATTCTGGAGAAAACCCTTCAGACCTCTGCGGAGTGCACGTTGCCCTCGAAGTACAGAGACCCAGACTTCAAGTTCAGTATAGCTGAGCCTGCTTATCTGTGATGCTGATGGAGTTCTCCTCTAAGGGAATGATGACTGCAAACTTGTAGGAAAAAAAATCACGTCTGTCAGGGTGGACATAATTTTGTTCCTCACCAAAAAAGCAAATTTTATAACTTTCCAGGAAACTTTCAGAAGTTTTGAATTTCTTGGTGCTTCTGCTGTCATGTGGCCCTTTATCTCATTCCCACAATTTTGAAAGTTTCACAGAATCGCTGAGTTTGGAAGGAGACCTGCAGAGGTCAGCCAGTCAAACCTCGCTGCTCAAACTGAGCTAGAGCAGGTATCTTCCGTTTTAAAAGGATGATTTTATTTCATCGTCCGTCCATCTGAAGCCTTCCCTTCTCCTCTGAGATTTCATGCGGTAGCATCTGTTCTGGAAAGATCAAGTTGCATCACGGCGCTAGAGAAACCACAGCGATGTTTTCAAGGCTGACATTTCTGTGTCACGGTTTGGGACAACTATCTTGATTTTGCACTTATTTTGGGGGAAAATGATCATCAAAACCTCTGCAAGTGCAGATGATTGTTCACTTTACAGACATATAAACATAAATTACAGCGTTATACCTGTTTTTCTCCTGGCTATTAACACCTATAACGAGAATAGGGTCTATTTGAGCAATGTTTGTTGGCTACAGATTCTTCCTGTGTTGAAATTTCTAAGAGAATTCCTCTTTAGCAGGAGTATTTGTTAACTTAGGAGCTTGGAACATTTTAGTATATGCTTACAAGATAGTCCCACAAATACACTCGAGTTGAAGGTAATTCATCAAGCATTCAAGGTCCTTCTTAGTTGCTTCTCACCTGCTATGATCTGACAAAGTGAGAGCTGTGTTTTAACACTGCCCTTACATTGCCACCTGGTAGAAGAAGCAATCATGCAATGACATGCGTAGGAATGTTGTTACTTGAAAAGTTTCTGCATTCCATAGAGATTCCACAGCACAGATCAGAGGCAGCAGGTAGTTTGTCAGCCTTGTGACTGGTAAATTTAAGGGTACTACTGATCAAAAATTTCTGATCAGGAGTAGAATTCATGTATGCGTGTTGGTAAGAGGAGTCAGTACTTGCAAAACAATTATTGTGGAAGGAACATCTCCTTGTCTTGATTATTTAGCTCCAAACCTTTTTTTCTTAAGGTTCTTCATACCCATCTCCTCTACTAAGTACAAGGTCTTGACCACAGTTACTTAAAATTACGGTTTTTTCCTTACAGAGAGAATGACATTGAAGAATGTGGCTTGGAAATGTTTTTCTCAGTTGATAAAGAAATTCTAGGTGAAATCAAAAGCCATGATTTGAAGCCAAATGGTAGCAACATTCTGGTCACAGAAGAAAACAAAGAAGAATACATTAGGTAAGAATAAATGAAGATTTTAAAATACTCGTATCTCCATCATTTTCTCTTTAGTTCTAGCAAGAAAAGATTGTCACACGATGTAGCCTGAAGCATTGTTGAAATTCTGTCTCTTGAGTTATTGCTGATGTTCACAACAAGTGGCAGTATGTTTGAATATTGTGTTTGAAAGAAGAATATCGATAGAAATAAGTTTTTAACATCCACTTTTCCCAAAGATTACAGTTAGTAGAAGGTCCATGTTTTTCCTAGAGATATGTAAGTTTAGCAGAACATTGTGACAGCAAATGTGAATGTCCGGTATTTCACGAAATTGTTGCATGTGTTTGTTACTGGACTTACATTGCTTCATAGCCTGCTGATACTCTACCCAAGGATTCTGTGTCTGGGGTTTTTTAAACTTAGTAACATTTTTGGATGCTCTTGTGATGATTCTTATTTTTTGAAGATACTTGGGATCGCTGCTGGTTTTATCTGAACTGGTGTTACAGTATAATTAGGTCATGGCATTTGCAACAGGGCAGTGTTATGAATGATGTCATAAGTTGTATTGTCATAAATGAAGGATTATATTTGCAGTACCAGAATGTTTTACAGCAGTAGGTTAAGAGGGAAGGAGCCTATGAGTGGTTAAAGAGTACAAACACAAACAGTGACCTGCTCTGTCCTGATATATCCCCTTCTTCCTCAGCGTGCAGCAGTACAAAAGCTCTGCTTTAAGGTGTGAATTTCAATACATAAGCTTGGAGGATGCGCTTGCAGAAAAAAAGTCACACACAGCAGGCATAAAATAAACCGGATCACAGTGGAGTTTTCCTATTTCTTACCATGTGTTCTGTGAAGGCTTCATTCACAGGAAGGGGCGAGGGAGAAGGGAGTGGATTTTCTTTTCCTCACATGAGTAACCTGAAGACATTTCAGTGATTCACAGAAGGGTAGTGTCTGTAGAAGAAACATACTGGCATTTTGCAGTTTTGCCAAGTAGTAAATATTGGGGTTGAAAACAGGGAGGATGTGCAGAAAATCATTCTGTTCGAGTTTCTGGGAACGCAGGGAGAGATTGGATTCCGGTTCCACTCATGTTCTTTTGTCTTACTCTGAGTCCTGCTTTAAGTTCCCAAAGTTTCTAGGATTGAAATCAGAAAATAGCCATCTCTCCTTTAGACTCCCGTTCTCCTGACAGGTTAGGCTTGAATTCAGCATAATATCTGCTTCTCCCTGGGTTCAGGTTCTTCGGGTCTCCTGCCTGCTTTTCACCCTTTTATTAATGGAGAGTGGAGTTTCTGCCATAGAGCAAAGTTTCATGATTAACAGAAACAAATATGGAACTTTCCAAATGGACATAGTCGTTTCTTGGTAAGCTGGCAGTCCTACTTATCTTCACCAGTACAACTTGACCTAGTTTTTACCTTTTCATGGATAATGACTGAGATTTCTGGGGAGAATATTAGAAAAATACTGCTCCGCGCTTTTTTCTTTCTTCAAACACCTAGGGACTGCTGTGCTCTCATTAATATAATCAGCGGACAGATGCTGCCTCCTCTTTGAGTCTGAAGTACTTTCTGTAGCAGAATGGTTGCAAACATAGGGGTTTAACTCAAAAACAAAATCGTTTGCACAGAGTAAAGGTTACTAATCACATTATACAATGCTTTATCCCCAGAACTTTCCAGACTTTCCATATTCTTTTTTTTAACTTAGCTTACAGTTCGTCTCAAAATAGGCTAACAAAGATGTGGACTGGGGTTAGCACAGGCCATTTAAATTATCTTTCTGTGTTTTCTTTACAGGCTAGTAGCAGAATGGAGACTTTCCCGAGGCGTGGAGGAGCAGACGCAGGCTTTCTTTGAAGGCTTCAATGAAATTCTGCCACAACAGTATTTGCAGTATTTTGATGCGAAGGAACTGGAGGTAAAGGATGGTTTGGCTGCTGCTAGGTCCAGGTTGTTACACAGAAAATACTTGAACTCATTATGTCTGAAGAGCAGAACTCGCTAAGGTTGACAATTCTGTTTTATAGGGCGCATGAGGGAAACCTTATGGAGTAGCGTTTGATCAGTGTGTTTTGCTTCACTGTCCTTTTGCAGCCTACGGAAGTGTTTCTGAAGGCAAAGGTTCTGCCAGTAGAAATTTCTTGTGGAATTGCTGTTGTAATCCACAGCAATTTGATTTGCCCGTGAGCAACTTGACAGAAAAGGAGATAAAACCAGATATGCCACCAAATGGATGATTGCATATGGGCTGGACCGGGTTCTAGATGGCTGGGCTGGACCGGGTTCTAGATGGTTTTGATCTCTCAGAATTACACTTTCTGAAGCATCTGTTCAATTTAGAGAGATAAAAACAAAACATCCTGTTCCTTGCAGAGAGTTGTGGGGCTGGGCAATGATAAACTGTTCCTGGCTTGAATGTCTAAATGCAAGCAATTACTCCATTTTTCACGACAGAGATGCTTTCTGTTTTGTGTCCTCTCCAGATACACTTCATGAGCAGTCACCATTCTTTGTTGTAGAAGTTTTGGATAAAGTTCAAAATTAAAAACAAACATCCTGTCATTGCAGATGCTTCTAAGTATGGGTGCCGCTGATGTTGTATTTTGCTATGTGGGAACTCATAGAAGGAAAGTCGTAACTTGTACCTGCGGGTTTATTCCCCTTTATCTCCCCTAAAGGTGCTTCTGTGTGGAATGCAAGAGATTGATCTGAACGACTGGCAGAGGCATACCATCTACCGGCACTACACCAGGACCAGCAGGCAGATTGTGTGGTTCTGGCAGGTTCGTAGACTTTGCTTTATTCTCAGACCAGCAGAAGTTACAGAGCACAGCTACAGCTTAGTAAACAATAGTCACAGTTATTGAACAGATCTGTAGTGTGTAAATATAAATTGCTACTGCTAGTCCAGCGATTCATAACAGTCATGTAATTTGTTAATCTATGGAGGATGACGATGTGAAATCTGAATATCAAATCTATACCTAAATGCTTATTTCAATTATTATTTTGCAGTTTGTGAAAGAAATAGATAATGAGAAGAGAATGAGACTCTTGCAGTTTGTTACTGGAACGTGCAGGTTGCCAGTGGGAGGATTTGCTGACCTCATGGGTACGCATTAATAATCCCTCTAATTCATTCGGTAATTCTTTTTAAAAGAACCAAGTTCTATGTTTATGGACGTTTAAAATTAGTTTTATATTGAATGCTGTTTTGTAAGTCCTGCATATACTTGAGCTATGATGAAAAAAGAGATGGAGGGAGGATTTACACCTATTGTACTGAGTTTCAGAATCACTTCAAATTTCCGCACCTCACCGCACGCCTACTTGGGCCTAGGCAGAGTGGTATAGTGAGACAGATGTCTCTTCCCTGCAAGTAAAGGTCGTCTTGGCTTGAAGCCTTTCGTACCTCAGCTGTAACGTGTTACCTGATGATACAAAGGTAGCTAGACGTATGCCTTGTTTATTTGAATTTCTTACAGGGAGCAACGGACCCCAGAAATTTTGTATTGAAAAAGTTGGAAAGGAAAACTGGTTACCTAGAAGTCATACCTGGTATGTAACAAGTGGGAATAGTACTGTTCTGGTTTTGCTGGCAACAAGCTACTTGGAGAGTTTTGTAAATGGATAATACACCTAAATGGTTGAGACTGTGAAAGCGAACACCAAGTTAGACCAATAGCTTTGCTGTTGATTAGTAGCTGAACTTCTGAAAAACTCCTGTGGCGTGGAGTCGATTCCATTGTAAATTCCATGGATTTGTGTATTACTGAAAGTTTAGAGTACTAAACAGTACTGTCTGAAGAGGTTGGGCTTGATCTTCTCTTGTCACTGCACTCTGTCTTGACAGCGAAATAGCCACATTCATGCTCCCTCTTCCCTAGAGAAAAGGTAGCTGCTACCCAGTTCCTCAGGTGTAGCAGTGCTAAGTAATGCCACGCAAATTTAAAATGTCAAATGTGGATGATGACTCTAGTTAACCAGCTAGGGAAAGGCAGTGAAACCTTTTACCGAGTACACTGCATTTCTAGAAAACTGTCGCTGTTCAAGCGCTTGAGCTCGAACTTTTGCTCTCAGAAATACATTAATTTATGTCAGTAGTCAGCTTTTCACAGGGTATAAATCCAGGTATTCATCTACACAGCAAAAACTTTACCCATAGTTGTAATGGATTTTTTGTGATGGTTTAATTATTTTTCAGTACTCAAGTTTTTTCTTTATTTGCAGTTTCAATCGCTTAGACCTTCCACCCTATAAGAATTATGAGCAGTTGAAGGAAAAGCTGTTGTTCGCAATTGAAGAAACAGAAGGATTTGGGCAAGAATAGCTAAAATTTGCACCTTGAAGAATGTGAACTCAACACGATGTATGGTCTTCACTTCTTCTGCTTGTTGCACACTTCATTGTAAAGTAGACTTGACTTGGATTTATTTAACAATACTAATGTTTAAGTAAGTGAGTCTTATCCTGAGGTTTTATCCACATTAACTCTGGATTTCTACTGAGCACTTTCAGAAATCAAATGAACAATCAGATATGGCTACAGATGAACTATAACCTAAGTAGAGGTTTAATACAGCTTTGGGCTCTGCTTTGTTTTACCATTCATTAATTAGAATGCGTCCTTAATGACTGACAGGTTTTTAACAATAGTTTTGTCTTTCCTTTTTAGTAGCATTTTTTGCTACTGATGTACTGGGAAGTTCATTGGTAGCTGCAGTGCTGCAGCAGCATCATAAGCCTCTGTACAGCAGCGGCGTTAGAGCCGGCGTGTAACCATCCTCTGCCTGCCGTGAGCAAACTCATCGCTTAAGCTCTTTCTTCTAACTCGAATGTGGCCAGACTGTTTTTCCCCGCCTGGAGTCTGCTCACGTGCCAGCTGGACTCAAGCTGCTGTTCAGGGGATGTCAAACTGTGGCACAAATCCAGGGCGTAGCTGTGCTTTGCTTTTTCCCCAATTCTGCTAATTTCAGCCAAACAGACACCCACCCAAAGTTGTGGAAGCATTTCTGTGCGCTCTCAGAAGAATTCTGATCTTTTTCTGTGTAACACATTTAAATCAGTACTAACACTGTGGTACTTCACTTGTTTTGCAAAAGACAAGACCATCTGGGATTGCACTGATTCCATTTCGATTCCCGTTTGCGGACTGATGTTTCTTGTCGAAAGTGTTAATGGACATTACTCTCAGTGTTATTTTTACGTGCTGCAGTCAGTTTGCTCTGAAGACTGTACTGGGCTCTGGGGAAGAGGTACATAACAACTGGATCCAGAAAGCGATAGTAGTTGTCATTTTTGCTGATGAACTGATATGCAATACTGGCTAAGGCAAAGAGGATTAGAAAGTTCAGACACAGATTACAGATGTTTGAAAAGCTGGAGCATCAGTAAATAGTTCTATAAAGTCTGAAACTAAAGTTTCTGGGGGAGGTTTCTAAGCTAATTTACCCGAAGCTGCTTATCGCTAGTAACTTTTGTAGCAAGTTCCTCTTGGATTAATAACATCTTTTATTTCCTTTTAGAATCTGTTAATACTCACTTATCTTCTGGTTTACAGCAGCATTTTGCATTTTACTGCTCCTTTAGACTGACTGCACTTTTTGGGTCTGGTCAGCCCTTTCCCTGTCGGAGGAGGACAGCAGGCTGCAGTGCGGTGAGCTGTCGGCCGTAGCAAGCGACGTGACGCGACGCTTGAAATAGCGCGTGGTGCCTGTTAAAGCATGGCCACAGCTCAGCGCACTGGGACAGGAGCTGGTTTCAGGAGGCTCCGAGATACCAGCGCTGAAACGGGACAGGAGGAACCTGTAAAACTGACCTTCCAGTCCTGGAAAGAGTATTTCTTCCCTGCTGTCCCTTCTGTCTAAACTGTAAGAGGGGAAAAACTGATTCAGGCCTGAGAAAAACCAAGACACTAGTTTTTAACTGACTTCAGGAGTTTTTTCCAGTCACACGCCGTGCTGCGTGCTCACGGGAAGGCAGAATGATCAGACCTCAGAGCGAACAGCTCTCTCATCATCCGTATGCTAAGAAGGGCACGGAACAGAGTTTCTGGCGATACAGAAATTACCCTCTCTTACACTTTCATTGATGGTGAGAACTAGCCTGACTTCATAGTTTTACTAGGAGGAAAATCTGCCAATTTCAAAACATTTGATGGATATATTACTGTATGCAGCTCATGAGGAGAAAAAAAGCCTTATAAATATTTTCTGTTTGTATTAATTCTTACAATGAAATGTAGTTATCTAACATATTTACAAGAGAGATTAAATTAAGCAAGATAATGCAAGATGAAGCTATTAAAAATAGTCTGTGTTCTGCATAATGCTTTATGATTCATGTAGGGAACCTAGAAATATTGTTAATGTATAAATATCACCCAAAAGGCTTTCAGCCCTATATTTTTAAAATAAAGAATAGTTATAATTGAAATAGCCTTAGCCCTAGTTCTATAGGGTATGGCTGTTTAATATTTTTATGGTTGAAATGTTTAGTTCAGGAAAAAGGTAAATGCTTGTATATATTTTTGCAGTCCAGGATTCCATGTATTCCATTTTTCTTTCTTTAATTTAAATGGCATGTTTATATGTCTTTTCTGCTGTATTAGGACAGGGGAAAGGGGGCTGGATATCCCAAGAACCAGATACGATTTTAAAGTACACCAAATAAAGAATTTGTTGGAGGAAAAAATTAATCTGTGAAACATTGAATTTGCCCAAAATATAAAAAATTCAATGTGTTAAATTGGCAATATTTCTGAAGTCAGAGGTGAAGATTACCTAGGCATTTTACTTTGTCAGCGTTGGGAATGCTAACAGATCTGTTCAGTTTTTACAGCATGTTGTGGAGAAATAAAAAGGAATTAATATAAGCCACTGGTGCACTTTTCTGTTCTTTGTGGGGACCTGGCAAAAACAACCCTTGGGGCAGCCCACAGCATCTGGTGCCCAGACAGCAGGTTCTTCGGAACGGGACTTCCAGGCCAGATGTTCAGCAGAGACTGACGGCTTTGTCTCCCACTGCCTCAACCGGCGTAGCAGCCTGAGCTGCATAAATTCATCATATGCCACAAATGTATATTCATATGCAACTGCCAGTTCATCCCAGTCTTCAAGTATTAAAGTAACTTTTGTTTAGAATTTTGCCTTATGAGAATGATGAGAAAATCGAATGCTGAGCCGCGGATCTAAGAATTAGCAAAGCCTTATTGTTCTGGGTAGCTCAGGAAATGTTAATATACTAATGAAATGCACAGTGAATGCATCATGTCTTCAGCTGATCTAGTGTGGAAGTGTGGGGTTGTTTTTTTAATCCAGTTGCTTGTGTTTAATAAAAAAAGGGGGGGATGGGGGACTTGTCATTCTGAGAAAAGTAAAACAAAAAAAATGGTTGTTTAAATTTGTTTTGTTTGTTTGCATTTTAATACATGCTGCTCTGGATTTGTAATCTGCAGTCTCTCTGTTACGTTGGTATCTCCAGCCCCCTTTTAGCGGTGTCTTTTAATTTTCTTCAAGAATCACTGTTTGTGTATATGTGCTCTAGTGAACTCGTATGTAAACTGGGATCAGCAGCACTGGATTGTAAAATACTGTACTGAAATTCATTGTTGAAATTTCCTTGCATTGTAATTTAAAATACTCAGGTAACTGTAACAGTATCTCAGTAAGTCAAATACTTTTATAAAACTACTTAAAGAGCCGGTAGTCTCATCGTTATTGCTCCTGTGTTACGAAGCATCTGTGTGCAAGTGAATTGTCTGTCTGTTCTTCTCGGGGCGAGGGGGCAGGGGAGAGGCTGTCTGAAGGTGTCCTCCTCGCAAAGTTCCTCAGGGGTGTTTCTTTCCTGAGCCCTTTTTCTGCCATCTGCGGCACTGGGACTTCCTTAGGAGATTTCAGACACTGCTGCCTGTGTGACTGGTTAGAAACCACAGATAAAACAACTGAATTTTTAGTGCTCATAGGCCTGGGGGTGCTGCCTCGGGGAGAGGCTGAGGCTGCTGCTCTGTCAGCGGTGGTCCTCTGCGGGAGATGGCCTGGAGAAAGGGTCTGGAGGAGCCTCTTGTACCCCTGCTGCAGTGGTAACAAAAATGAGGTGTGACACCACAAGTTTGTGTTTTCTTTTCTGTTTGGGAATGACAGGGTGACAAGAAGGAGGGGCAGAAAGCTCGGTGAGGCTGACGAGCCTTGAAGTTACCCTGATCCCCCACCCTTGAAGGGAGCGGTGGTATTTACACCCTTCCTGCCATCAGGAACCTCTCCTGCTCGCCGTGACCTTTCGAAGGTAATGGGGATGGGCTTGGCAGTGACAGTGGCCAGGTCCCATCAGGTCTTGTGAACTTCATGTCCAGCTTGTTCCAGTGTTCCCTAAATGATCCTCCTCCACTGAGGGCCATCTTCCTTGCTGCAGCCCTTCCCGCTGGGTCTTCCCTCTCCTGACTCTCTCCGGTGTTCAGGCAGGCTCGGCTGACGCCATGTTGTTAGCAGCAGCAGCTCCCACGAGTGCTGGGCCACGCCACGCGAGCACACGCAGCCGTCGTGATCTGCAGCGGGGAGGCTGGGCGTGAGTTGCTCCCCCCATGCTTTGGGTGAGATCACTTGAAAGCACGCTGGGAAGCGGTGTAAAACCCCAACTTTGACACTGCTTTGGGTAGTTTGAAGTTAGCGCCGCTATGAGGATGTTTCACGTTTATCTGAAGTTAAACATAGCGGGGGGACGGACCCCAACATGGCCTCACACTGCAGTGGACGATAAACGCACAGCTCGGCTGCACCACTGCATTGGCTCCGTGCTGTTCTCTGCTAAGATGAAGTTGTAAAGTCAGCAGCGGTCCCGGCTGGGGTTGGGGTGGGTTTGTACGCGGCAGAGGGGAGCGCTCGTGTGGTTTAACCAAACCCTCGGCTGGCTCGGAGCTCTGACGGCAGCCGCCCAGGCTCGGCTCCCCGCCGGCTCTGACGGGGGCCGGCGCCGCCCCTTCCGTCGGGCTGGGGCACAGGGGCTGGTGCAGCCGAGCGGAGCCTCCCGCTGGGCCGCGCAAGGGGTGCGGCTGGAAATCGCTGCGGCCGCGGAGCTGAGTGTCCGCTGGGAGAGCAGGCGGCCGCGCCGCCGGGAGCCGAAGGGAGGGCTCGCTCCGGCCGGCCGGCGGTGCCTGACCGCGTCCCGCCGCGAGGGTCCCGGCGGTCTCCCTCGCGCGGTGCAGTCCGGGGTCCCACAGCAGCGCGGGGACAAACCGCGCGATCCCTCCCGCGGGCTCCGGGGATCGCGGACTCCGCGCCCCTCAGGGGCAGCCCCGCCCCCG
>Ga0181612_131908_pt1 | contig 14502 bp, 4 predicted proteins | sample HoacroProtozoa21_FD_119630 | JGI IMG/M metagenome (GOLD analysis project Ga0181612, IMG submission 119630) | Hoatzin crop microbial communities from Cojedes, Venezuel. Combined Assembly of Gp0051906, Gp0051904, Gp0051908 | reverse complement strand
CCTGGATGGGGTCCTGTGCGGCCTGCTGTAGGTGACCCTGCTTTGGCAGGGGGGGTGGACTAGATGACCCACAGAGGTCCCTTCCAACCCCTACTATTCTGTGATTCTGTGATTCTGTGACTACGAGGATATGAATAACTTTGTTTTTCACCAGCAAGAAAAAAGAGTAAAGTCTTAATGTCCATAGATCCAAGGTATAGGAAGTCTTGGTGCTCTTGGACTCAACAGAGCCTGGGCAGTGAGCTCTTCCTGGTGAGGTTCCAGCCAGATCCCCACTGGTACCATATGAAAAGGCGGCAAAGGAGTCATGCAAGAACATTTTCAATAACATCCACTGGATGTGAGAGTCATTAGCTTCTTTGAAGATTTCAATGATATTGTTCGGGTACCTTGAGTTATAAAATAAAAGTCATACTGAGTCTTGCCAAGTGGCTTAGAAATTCACAGTTCTGATTTTCAAGGTGAGAAAACATTTCACTTTTTCCATATGATAATTTTTCATTCATATATATAGAAGCTGAACTGAAAAAAACCCTCAAGTTTGACCTGTCTGGAACTGAGTAACTACTAGGGAACCTGGAGCTATGGGAGTGAGGAGCAGTCTAAATTAAAACAGATAGCAGCACAACCTTGTAGTTATTATGCATATAAATATTACATATATAAGAACATATAACAGTTTTCCTGTGTACCATATCCACCGTAATTTTGCAGACTGTTGGAAAGATGGGCCTCAGGCTTAAGTAATTTGGTGAGGATGGTAATATATATCTGGAAGAATGTTTTTTATGCATACATTTTTATTTGAATATTCTTCATCTTTATAAACACAAATCTTGAAGTTGCTTTGAGCTTTGGCACCTTGGAAGTTATTCCACTAGAGACAATTAATACACAATGTTTGTAACTGTACATATTATGATTGGATCTAATAACACTATTTGTAGTGAAGACATCCCAACATTTCTCACTTCAAGACACCTCTTTTAGTCACTTACAACTTTGTCAAATGGGTTTTGGACTGTAAAATTTCTTACCAGATGCTTTTCCTTAGCCTGATTATTTTCTTGGTTTTTCTCAATTTACAGATAAAATAATGTAAGCCTTTATGAGAGCAGAGCTAGACAAAAAGTGCGTTATGTTGCCCATGTTGAAAATGTTGTGGGTTTTTACATTGGAAGTTATACTCCATCCAGTTGTTGAAGTAAAAATATTAAATTTTACATGAATGTATGGGACTTATGCTTGGGAAATATCCTTGCTGTTCTGAAAATCTATCCACATTCAAAAAATTCCATTTTGCAAGCTTTCAGAAAAGACTTGCTAGAGATTTAGCTGAAAACTCTGAAGAGTCTGTCTGCTGCGGATCTACTCAGGGCTGCACAGACATAATTCTTCCTGTGATTACAGCCAAGCACCACAAAATGTGTGCCTCTCGGGGACCTTCCTGTTGACAGTGTGTAGAGGAGAAAACTAATTTGAAAGCAGCGTAGATAAAAGTGGAATTTAGGAGTTAATGATATATAGACGGAGAAAGAAATGGAAGGAGTATGATGAGCAAGAGGGTGGGACCATGAATTACCACTTGTATATGGAGGAGACAGGAACTGGGAGCTTGTGTGGAAGACGAGGTTTAGAGGATGACAAACAACCAAGGTGACAAAGGAGAAGAACTGAGGTTAGCTGAGCACAGGGACCAGGACAAATATGTGAAGAGAATTAGATGAGGATTTCAGGGAATGGGGTTGAAAATAAACACTAGCTAAACCAGGGGCTAGATAGTACAAGAGGGCTAACTGGTAGTTTGGGAGCTGGTCGGTGGTTAAACTGGATTATTTGTATAGGTAAGAAGACAGGAATGTAAAAAGAAGACTGTGCATAAGAGTCAAACAAAACATTAAAGCAACATTTTAAAGGTGCAATGCAAGGTTGAATGCAAGCTTTTAACACAGGAAATGCCAACATTGATACTGCTTTTGCAACTTGAATTTGAACCCTTGGGCGCAAGCATGATGATAGACTATTATGGCATGATGATAGACTATTTCTTCTACAGAAACGCAGCCTTACTCAGGAAAGCCCATTATAAGAAATTTCCTCTGGGTTTCCACGAGCTTATAAATTGAAGATTACAAAACTCCTGCCTCATTGGCTCTGGCAGTCAGAAGGTGTGAAATGCACTAAGCAGTCAATTGCTAGGAGGAAAGCCACCTGAATGGAGATGTTGAAAATCAGGTTTCTTCTTCACCTCTGACAGCTCTCATATGATACTAAACAAGAAATTTTAATCTAACTTTTCCAGATGGCCACTAATTACACATTTTCAGAGAGGTCACCCGGAGATCTGAGGTCTAGTTTGAAGTAGTGTTCGCTAGTCATAGCTGAATTCTGCTGGAACAACACTTCAGACATAAGGACTTGAAAAGTCGGGTTCTTGGCACCTTAGACACTGAGTATTACAAAACAGTTTTGACTTTAAGTTCTCACTTTCCCAATCTATGGCAGTTAATGCTTCTCACCTCAAACTGTTCCTTGGGTCCAGATGTCCCTCCAAATAGAGAAACATAATTTAATTTGGTTCTTCCACAGTTGATTTCAAGTTGAATATCTCAATAAACAACTCATTTACGTAAAACTACATGGATTTGTTTGTTTCAGCTTCAACATTTAGTTCAATCCTACAGGGCTTTTGGCACTTTTTTTGTTAGTTTGTGATTCATCTCACACAAGGGGTCAACTAGGTTCTTGAATTAAATACACAAGGAGAAAAAAACCAATAGTTCTGGAATGAGAAAACCATTGTAGCTTGCATTCACTGAATAAAACCCGATGTGGTTGAGCTTTGTAACTAAAATAGAACCTCCACTTTTGGATAGAAACCAGAGAACAGTTTGGAGTTATGGTAAAATATCATGTAGATAAATTAATTTAAGTGGAACAATAGTCTGAAGTGTTGCATTCATATTTTTTTCAAACTCAGGAAGCCCAGACTGTGATTCCTTCATACCGAGGCAGAGTTTATTAAATGACAACTAATGTAGGAAAATACAGAGCAAAAAACCTGGGGTAGAAAAGGAAAATTTTTTGTAGTAGTGTGGGAGGATGAAGCTCAGAAGAGTGTTTTGTATCTTTTAGTGACTCAGGTTTTACATACTCAGATGAGTGCCTAATGGCAGAACAGCTGGCTGTGTAACTTCCCAGGCTGGCGGACTGAAAGCAAAGGGTTACACCAGGGAAAACATAAGCGTGCTTGGTATAGCTGAAATCAAACTCAGGACACTCCTAATCCTGGAGTGGTGTTTACAGCTTGTGATCTAGTAATTAGGAAAAAACCCCAAATTCACCAACATCAGAACTGGAGATACCACAGAAAAATGTAAATGTTTTTTTTTCTCAGAGTATTAAATGGTGAAAACTTAAACTGGAACCTGTCATTTGCTAAATATGTGCTGATTTTTTTCTCTTTTTTTTTTCTTTTTTATTTCTTACACCCCACCCTGCACCCCCCATTTTGGACATATGCACTGTGGCACCTTCCATTGACATGTCTAATATTGCCTCCCCTCTGCACCAAATATCCAAATAACTTCGTAGTTTTATAGTAGAGGAAATACTATTCTCCCACGTAACTGTAGACTGCCAGCAGATACACAGGAAGGCTCAGACCTCCTAAATTCCACAGACAAAATCTATGGGAGATACAAGCAAACTCCTGAGACCTTGTTCTGTTCCTTAACATAACTTTTAACACAACAGAGACAACACTTTCTTTTCTAAAAAGGTCACCCAAAAATAAGGAATTGTTTTTGCCATTTTATAATTGTATGAGGATGTATGCACACTTTCTTGAAAAAAAATTTCGTTTTTCGTAGGAAAAATCAACAATCCATTACAGAAAAATGACTTCAGCCTTCTAGACTGTCGAGAGTGTTACTGCATTTGGATTACAGATCTAAAATATTCTCTAAGCAATTTTTTTTTGAGTGAGACAATGTCTTGTGTTGAAAACAAGTTCATGAAATTACAACCTGAGACACTAAATACTTTTAAACATTCATTTAATTTTATTTAAAAGAGTCTCTTGAAACCATAAAAGAGTTGATTTAACGTATGTACTGTATTCCCTTATCTTCTACATGAAAGAAAAGCCTAGAAAGGGGGTAAATTTTCAAGAGTAATTCATTCTGCAAGGAAAAAGTCATAACCGTATATTCAGGTCAATGGCTCAGCATTTTGGCCCCAAAATCTGAAAACATTGTTTCCGGCATTGCAATAAGGTGACCTTGCAAGTGTCAGCAGGTATGACCTTTTGTTTTCACAGCCTATAGCCAGCAGCTGCCAATAGACCCTGTAGTCTTACCTCCTGTATAATACAAACTATTAGGTTTCAGCCAGATCTGTTACTGTATTAGTTTCAAAATTAAGCTATTAAGTTAGATGAATAAGGTTTCAATGCCCAGAAGAGTAAGAGATTCATTAGCCGCTGCCAGAAAACAGGACACATAAGGTGACACTCATGCCCAAGGTCACGGCAAGAGCTGATGGCCCAATAGGTGATCTCAGCTGACGACCACAGAGGAAGGAAAAGTCCTCTCAAGCACTTGGCAAATCTGCTGTGGAGGTTATTCCTTTCCACCTCCAAATCTGGTAATAAGTGCAAATCTGAATATATGAGGAGGACACGTTAAGCAGGACTCTAAAAGAAAAGATCTTCGGCACAGTCTTAAAGCACGAATTCATTCTGCGGGAAGTCCCACAGCCAGGGGTGGTTGGTCTCTGGTACTTCATAGGAATATCAGAAAAACTTGGGATGCTTGCTTACATGGTGCTAATTGTTCATGAGGCAGAAAAATGCCGTACTGATTCTTGCCGGTGAGTAACTAATGGCCCTATGCATGAGATCCAATTGTAATGATTGCTTTACTGTGCAGCTGTAATTTAACAAGCATGCTGGGGGCACTGCTTACAATATGCCTGAGGCCTGTGAAGAATGGAGATAAACATCACTTCACTAGACATAGACTTGGCAAAACCAGAGGGAACTGCACACCTATCCAGTCAGTCCAGTGGACCTACTACATTTTTTCTCAGGAAATGGATTAAAGCAAATCTGCTTAGAATGAATCGTGCTTGAGATTCTGACATGTCCCCTAAACCCTCTGCATATTTTTAAATACTGTCAGTTTGCCACACCAATAGAAATCAAATCAGCGTCAGAACCCCAATTTTATTTTTGATAGCATAGCACCGGTAAACTAGAGTGAAAAATAAATCCCAAGTCAGAATTTCCAGCCTCATTCCATGAGAAAATCACAGTAAAACTGCTGATCCTTTGTCTTTAAGAACTGTTAAATCTTAAGCAAGCTAATTCACAAAATAACGTGTGTGAAAACTCAGATTTCAAATAGAAACTAATCAAAGATGGATGCCAACATCAGTTAATGGCACCACAAAGACATAACATTTTTATATATATTTTTATACGTATACATCTGGTTATACAAGAAAGCAAAATACAGCAAGCAAGATCGTTTTTGTCTAACTCCTGCTTTTAAGAAGGGTCTTTTTTTGTGATTGGTGGTGTCAGATCAATGCACAATAGAAAAGTATGCTGTCAGACGTAAGGCCTACACCAATTGTTTTTAACGTAGGATCATAAAATAATTTCTTGCATTATGATAGCAACAGTAAAGTGGCACTCCTGTAAAAATGATAAAAACAAGATCTTGAGTAGGTTAATGTGTTTTTACAAGTGACCGCAAATAGCACTTGTGAATGGAAATGTACAGCATCTGCTTAGAAAAGCCATCCATTACTGCAGCATTATGAGGGAAAAGGAAAGGATAACAACATAAGAGGTCCTGACTCTAGCTGAGGCTCTGTGTGAACTGATGGATGCAAAACTCTCCAAATCGCAGATTTGTGGCACTTTGAGGATCGGGTGCTGTAAAATGTGAGCGTTTACATGGGTCCTGTACAGCCAGGCACATATAAAGGGGATTTTGATTTTCAGGTCCCTTTTGTCTCTGTCAGCATGTGCCGCTCACTGTCGCTTAAGTAGCGTGGAACATACCTGGTACCTAAAATTGAACGATGGGCCCGAACTCTTGCATTTTTGCTGTGTGATGTGAAGTTAAAAGGTTTAGTACAACAGATTTGATTTAGACAAGCAAACAGAAACAAATATGATATTTACTTACTGTAGGCGCTTTCAGTACCTAAGGTTAAAGAGCCATCTGTTTCTCTGGTATAATTCCAGTGGTTTCAACGGGCAGGATGAATTTGATGCAACACGTTCACCTGGTCACCTAGCACACAGCAGAGACGTTCCCTTTGTGTGGAAGCCTGCAGACAAGCCTTTTGCCACCTAGTGGCAACTATTTTGAACACAGACAGTAGTTGAAACCAGTAGATGTTATTTTAAATACCGGGGTGTATTAAACCGTCTGAGGTGGATGAAAACACACATTACCAGGTAAAAACTATTTTGAAGCCTCAGAGGGTAACTGCACATATACCCAGCGTTGTACATTCAGACAGGAAAGATTTCCTGACTGAAGCTATCTAACACGAAAACATTTCCAATTGTGCTAATATTTTTTGTACAGCATGGCTGGACATACGCCACCTGTAGCATTTTGCATGAAAAAAGATGGAACAAAATACTGACAACTTGACAGCTTTTAATTCATCCATCTCCTCCTCCTGCCAGTCTCTCTGGGATTAAAAGAAATTATATTACTTTAAATTTTTACATAGCCAAACTGTCGTCCTACCTGAGTAGTCCCAATGACTGGAACAGCAGCTGCTCATGTGGGAAAAGCAAAGGCATGGCCAAGTCAGAATGTTTGTATTAAGGTTATGAGTTACTAATAGAAAGACCGGTCACAGCTAGCGACCACATGCCGTACCTCCTAATCCAAAGTAGCTACCAGAAACTCCTCAGGAAATGCAAAAAAGATGGAATTTTTGGTGGTGGATGGCCTGGTAGCACTTATGCACTTACATAAGTGCATTTATTTTCGCTACTTTTAATGCTAATTTGGCTATTATTGAGAGTAACTGGACATTTATCTACTTCTGGTACTTAAATTATCTCTGTTACTAAACTATTCATTTCTTTACTACTATTACCATATGTGTCGTGACACATGAAATGTGTCTGACATCGGGAAATGTTGTTATCTTGTTGTACAGATAAATGTGTCATTGCTTCAAACCCTGAATGGCAAAGACTTCTGCCCTTCCTTCTGTACAAGGAATTCCATAAATTTCATAAGAAGCTTAAAAAAACATTAAAACCAATGTCAGAATATAGTGTCCCTAGACCTGATTTTAAAACAGTAAAAAGATGAGTTCTGCATGTCTAAATTCTTCTGGGAGCCAATTCCACAAAGATGGAGATTAAATACTTGAGAGCCAACTGATGTCAGTCAGTCTAGAAGGCATGCCAAATAGCTAGCAGTAGCTAACCTCAGTAAATGACAGAAACCAAAGGGTGACAAAAGGTCAGAGATGAACACAGGCCCTCCAATTTTAGAGTATCCTGAATTCACAGGGGAATCCCCCAAACACAGAAAACTTGAGCAATGTGATGTGAAAAAACTGGATTTAGAGAAGATTTAGGTGGCTGAAATTCATATTAGGATGGTATTAGTTATTATCCCACAAAAAAAACATTTAATAATGAATGCTATTAAACTGAAATTGTACTAAAGAGCTGTTGAGATACATTTTGGAGATGTCATAAATACATATTTTTTTGTTTGTGTTCTGATGAATATCAGCTGGATCCAATGTCAGAGGAGCAGTAAAACTGAGTAAAAAGTCTTTAGATGGGAGAATCTATCAGATTTCTGAGCTTAATGATATGTCTGCTTACATTGTAGTAGTCAAAAATGTAAATATACATAGGTGTTTTACTGAGTTACTGAATGAATCTCTATTCAAGCTCCTATTCAGTGATCACAGACAAATGTTCAATTCATCAAAAATATACTCTAGCTCCAACTGCCAACCTAGTTGCGATGAAGCGACTTGCATTCTGTTCTGGGCCATGAATCATGGTCACAAGAGTTAATTACAATTCTAATGGCAGGGTCAATAAGGTCAAGTGAATGACTTTGTATGCAATTAGGGCAGAACGGAAGATAATGAAGTTCAACAGGTGCAACTGAGAGCAGAAGCTGTCTGTTGTATTAAAGTCTTTGACTTGAAGATTCAAAATTGCTTTTGGAGTGAAAATTTGGGAAAAATACCTTTTTACTTGTCAATGGAAAATTTTTTTCCCTAGAAATGACAGGTCTGAAAACAGACAATGTCCCAGCGCTGCCTTTACTCTCATTTACAAACCTGCTGAACTCAAGAATGTGAACAATGTGATTGTTTCAGCCACACATATTTTTATTTTCTAGGCAAATGCAGTGTATCTATGACTGCAGAAAAAGAAAGATAAATGAGAAAATTTTGTAGACGGAAATTCACCCTGGATGTGGTTTATTCTACATCAGATCAGTATTAGAATTTCTGTAGTTTCTCATATTAAGATAACGAGTTCAAACTAAAGATGGCAAATAAGAAAAATAATGAATTTGTGCACTTTTCAATCTAATAAGAAAATACATACTTTATCCTGACTTGTCTATACAGACATCTCTTGCTCACAATCTTGCTGGTTTTAAAACAAATCACTTTCCTCAGATACCGATAAACAGCAAAAGCGTACTCCGTGCACAGGACAAAACACATGCAGAATCATTTGCTGCATACTCCTAAGAACCCAGTGTAAAAGCACTGAGGCAGGTTTATTTAAACTCCCTCTTCGGAGAGCAAAGGGAAATGTGTGAACGTGTAAGTGTCCCAATAGTCCTTCCCCAGCAGTCCCCCAGCAGTTTATTAACACATTTATGATAGCTGTTGGCAGTGCAAATTTCTTTCTACCACCTTGCCAGCACTTGAATCAGCCCTTCAGTCAGAAGGTACACTTCTGCAAATGAAAAAGGGAGTTCAGTTTCCATACCCAATCAATCTCCTCAGAGCACCAGAAAGGGATGGCTAATTAGTGCCATGTATTACTGTGCTGGGGACACCTGCCCGCGACGAACAGGAATGAGACCATTAGGTCATTTCACAGAGACTCCACAGTTACATCTACCCCAGTAAATTAAAACAGCGGGTACAGAAATGGGATTACACATTAAATTAAATGGCGACGGAAGAGGTTCTTGCCCATGCCAGTGAGCACAACCGGGGTGGCTGGCGCAGGTCTGGGTCACACTACCTGGCAGCTTGTGGGCAGCCACCATGCCTGCTGGAGTGCACACCCGTCATGTCACGCCACGTGGCCCAGGAGCCTTCCCGGCACTTCTATGGTACTAGGATACACATAGTGTATTGTTACTTGTTAGGCTTTCACATAACGTACAAAATTTTATAGTTGAATCAATTATAAAATAGATAATCCTGTAAAATGTTGAAACATTCCAAACCCACCCATTATATCCTGTCTGCTAGATTTTGGCTTTTTCAAACAGTGGAAAACCAGGCTTGGTAGCTGTTAGGTTATGCGGTTAACAGCCTGTCTGCACACCCACAAAAGAGCACAGAGAGAAAATGGTGCAAGCGGATCCCAAATAATGGGCTGCTCCTTCTGAGGAGCAAACATCTTGTCCGGTCTCCCAGGACAGCTTCAGCCCCATTGCCCAGGTGTGAAACCCATCAAGACAAGGTTGTTGGTTGGTGTTGGCTGTGTTTTTGTGAGTACTCTCTGTGCCTGTCTGTGATCTGTGTGGTATATATGTGTATATATATATGCATACATTTGATGTATACGTAGGCTCTGTGTGTGTGTGCTTACTGGGAAGACATTTTCAGCCTTGCTACTGTTTGGACCTGGAGGCATGGAGCTGCAGCAGCCTTGCCTCTCTCAGACTGTTTGATCCAGCACGATAAATTTTCCTCTAACAGTAGGAGCAATTTTGCAGCCCTCAGTTTTTGTGGGTCTAATCCTGAAGACATTTTTCATTGCTTCACTGTGCTCATCAGAAATTCCCGCTAACACTAGTGGAGAAGCCACAATATCTTCAAAATGTAGGCTTGTGGTAATCAGCATATTAAGCTTCTCAGTAGAAGGCCAAATATTGATTTTTTTTTAAATATAGACAATTAAACTTTGTTCTTAGACATACAGTGGGGCCAGGATGGAAAGTTTACATTGCTGCAATTGTGTTATATCTTCTCTCTGGATAAACAGAAGACTTCATTTTAAGTTCTATCAATCCTACACCATTCACAAACAATAAAATTAATTTCTAGTTTGAATAAATAAAGCCTACTAAATTGGTTCCTTTGCCAGTACTTGCAAGCTTTATATTGAACTGGTTCACAAAGCCAACAGTGTCAGTTAACAAAACAAAAGATGTTGTTTTCTATTTTTGCTATTAATTAAGCCAGCTCCATAGATACAAGTAGCTCATTGGAGTTAATTATCTCTGAAAGAATCCAGTTCATTTGCAGTCTGCAAGTCAGAAAGAATTATACCAGTTTTTTTAGTTGAATCCTTTTAGTACTATGAACACTAGTTTTCATGAGCTTTTACACTGAAATTCAAGGAGACAACATTTCAGGAGCTGAAAGTCTCTAAAATTCACCTCTTCTTTAATCAACTATATTGAAAGCTCTTTTACATGATATTACCAGGAATGAAGGCATTGTTCAAAGCAATCCAACAAATTTTGGAACTAATAATAGACTGATACATTCAAAGCACATTCCTGCTTCCACTTAATTCTCAGATTTCCCATCCCTCAAAATTTATCCATCTGCAACCAAGGTTAAAGAAGGAAAGAACCTAATTTCTTTAATCCTTATGGAGGTAGAGCCTAGACCTCACACAATTCTAGCTACTTCCATATGGGAGCCAAACTGTCATATTAAGGCTGTACAATGCATATAAAATTGACACCACACTGTGTGGCCTGTCCTTCATAGGACATAATTAAACTATATTGGCTAAAATTGTAACACATTGTAAGTCAATAAATTTTAGTGCTTTTTTCTTTTAAAAATGCATTTTCATCAAGTTCTCTTCACTACATTGACAAAGTCTTCCAGTCACCGCAGTAAAAGAACAAAATAGTGGCCACTATTTATTTTCCAAGTGCTTCTATCCTCATAAACCATGTAAGTATAGTTCCTCCCTATCAGCAGATGGAGACAGAGTACACATGTTTTGATGTCATCATCCTTCAGTTAATTAAGAATTTCTCACCACACAACCCAGATAGCATAGATTTGGTTGAGCTTTCTGTTTTCTTACAGATTCCAGGATAATGAATCAACATACCTTGGGGGTTAAGTAATTTCCTCGATGTTAAGACTTTTTTTTGATTTTGGAATCACCTAAGAAATGTGATTCTGGGTCTAGCACCACTTCTTCAGGCACAGTGTGCTGCAGAGCAAACAATCAGCATAACAGCAACACAAATCACCTGTTAACTTCCATGAGGGAAATTCATATAGTGTTGCTCTATGTTATAGCTCTTCAATTTTTTGTTAATTACTATTGCAATGCTATTCAACAGCTTCACAAATTATGGGCTTAAATGGGAACATTCTAAAAAAACCCATAAGTAATAAGCTTAGGCAGCAAAACTTCACAGGGAGCTTTTATAAATATCTTCTCACAGCTCATTACTACAAATTTACTTTTTGGTTTTGTCCAGGTAGGTAATAGGAACTAGGTATTTCCTGGGTAGTATTTAGTGCTATTATCAGTTTCTTGAAAGAGATACTGCCCTATAGAAGTATCCTTAATTTGACTCTCAAAAGGTATCTTTAATTATTCTCCATTCTGCAACTGCACTTATGCTTTTGTCACTGTCTCTTAAATATCATCCATTACATATCACTACAAAGAAAGTGCAGAGGTACAGCTGAATGCCAAATAACAGTATTTATCAACTATTCACAAACACATGAGGGTAAGGTATCGATATCCTACCAAAGTAACTATTTCCTGGGTGTTTCCGTAAGGCAAACAGGCACATATTCCAGGGGTTCAAAAGTAATGGAGTACTATTTTCTCTCATAGCCTTAATAAAAATCTGTAGTGTAATGTTTCAGAAAACAGTCTGTATCAAAAAGCAGGGCTTGTTGAAACCCAAATAGATAATTTATTTTAACCTCTATTCAAATTTGTCTTCTGTCTCCCTCTGCTGAACAGGACTTGTCATATTTGCTATAGTTGACCCAGTAAAAAAGAATTTGAAGAAAATAACACAAAAAGTGGTTATTCCATTACCTTGGTATTTTGCTAACAGCAACACAAGATCTCTTCCATTGATATTCACTGTTGAGTGACTTAGTCAGTATTTTGGGTCACACAGATTCTGCAACTCCCAATTTTGATTTGTTCCTGTACTGGTTTACCACAATTCTGGTGCTCCCAATCTTGAAGCAAGGATGTAACAGAAATATTTTCCTTTCTCTTAGAACATTTAAAGTTCTCAGCTGTGCAATAGGAATGGGAGGAACCTCTTAGTCTCCCCAACAAATAACAAATCCATGCCTACATCTTCCACTACATTTCAGTCAAACTCGGTGACTTTCATTCTGTCTTTAATCTTTGTCTGGTTAAATTGACTCTTTGTGAAGAAGTCAGTCAGTGAACGTGTACTCTTGTTATGTTTAATAATGGTCTTAGATTAATGCAATCCATTAATCTTTCAATTATCTTGCTACTTAGAGTTACTGCAGACTTTTATGTGAATTAATTTTAGGTCATGGCTGTTTTCAGCTGATACTTTGGGGTAGACAGAATGCTCTTTGAATGAAACCTTTTGTTCCTTTTCAAATATTTTTTAATTACCAAAGCCAATATTTCTTCATTAATTTGCCTCTCTTGACTATTGCAACCGTTTAAGTAAATTAATTTTGTTCTTTTATTTTGCTTCAGACTATTCCTTTGACATCAATTCAGCTCTCAAAATAGAACTTAACTGATGTACAGATTTTTGTGCTAGCAATTTGCACAGGAAAGAATTTCACACAATACTACCAGTAATTTCCCTGACAGTATTCACAACCTGGAGCTATCGAATCCATGAGTGAAAGCTCTTGTTTGCTGAGTGCAGAGTGTATTTTAAAACAGACAATATTTATTTTGTATGTTTAAAAAGGCATAAAAAACCCTAATGAAACTTGCACATATTATGTTAGTGATAGCAAATATGAAAAAAGTTTGAGTGTGTTCAATTTCAGAAGTGATCCCTCATATGATCTCCTTTTTTCAAATAACACAACATACTGAATCATAATATGTCTGTAAAAAGCCAAATACAAATCCATTAAGGAACTGCTCAGTAGGAGCTGGATCTGCTCTAAAGTACACTAAACTTCATTCTGCTGAAGGAACAAAATTTTGTTCAGGAAAAGGAGAAGAGTCATAAAGTAAGTCTGGTGTTTCTTAACCTAATTATACCTAATGCAATGTGAATTATACTTGATGTAATAAAGTGATAGTCAGAAGAAAAATGTTAGTAAAGAGCATTGTGAAGAATGTACCACTCCACATCTTGTCAATAGAATTAATGTTAAAAATTGTAAAACTAATTAAAAGTAGGAAGGTATAATATCCCCAAGGAACTGTGATCAAATAAATGCCGAAAAAAGCAAATAGAAGTCAGAAAATAATATTAATAATGATATCTCTAAATAGCCAAGTTATATTCTAGATATGCTTTGGCTGACTCTAGGTACAAAAGTATGACATTAAATGAGCTGGTAGGATTTTCTCTTTGCTCTTCAGCGGCTTACAGTTCGCTCGCAGATGGTTTCTGTCTCAATTCAGTTTAATCCAATCAGCTTGCCTCACTCTGTCCTATGCTCACCTATAAGAATGTTTTTTTGGATGAAAAACAGCTGCTTCTTCCTGTTGATATTGGCATATGGAATATAAGAACAGCACTTCCTTTCCCACATCATGTGTCCATGGCTCTCAAGGTCAAAACTGCTGAAACCAAGGTAAAGGGAATTGAGTTTGTATAGTGTTGTATGTCACCAAATAGTATTTAGAGAATTAGACAGCTACTGCGGGGCTTGAAAATGCAGTTGCTTTTATTCTTATAGTAAGAGTGTTCTTCAATGTTCTCTTCCTGAAAACTGAAACAAAAAGGACACCTTATACTATAGTGTTGATGGAAAGTACTGCAAATTACATCTTATAAAAAGGATTTCAAAGTATGTGATGTAGCTCCATTTATAACATATAATTATTGGAAGCGTCTAATAAAATCCTACGTGTAATGACACCAGTGTGTTTCTAAAATTCCTTCTTTAAGTTGTTTTAACATATAATAAATGACCCTGTGGTTTTTAACTTGTCTTTTTCGCTTTGAATTATTTCAGGTGCTAGAAACTGAGAAAAATAGTTTGAAAATAAACAGTATTCTGAGATTTTAAAAATATATGTTTAAATGAATCTTTCATTATTTATTATATTTT
>Ga0181612_109647_pt1 | contig 14502 bp, 5 predicted proteins | sample HoacroProtozoa21_FD_119630 | JGI IMG/M metagenome (GOLD analysis project Ga0181612, IMG submission 119630) | Hoatzin crop microbial communities from Cojedes, Venezuel. Combined Assembly of Gp0051906, Gp0051904, Gp0051908 | reverse complement strand
TCCAACCTTAATGATTCTATAATTCTATGACTAAAAATAGCAGGTGATAAGACAAGAGTTTGCTATGAAAGAGCAATAAAATATAAAGTCACAGAGAAAGTGAGATTTTCTGTTTCCACTCTTTCTTTTTTGTTTTTTTTTCATTTGCTTCTGAAGCTTGATTACTTGGGTACAGCAAAGAAACAATTCCCATGAGCTATTTTCTCATTCTGAGAACATAAAGGAATAATATCAGGTGGTGAAAGGAAGCAAGGGTGGCTAAGGCTGGGAGTAGTGAGGGCTTAACATTTCATGGAACTCTCTAGGGTCAGTTCCCTTTGAAGACACTTACTTCTAGGTGTTCAGAATCTGTCTGTTGCTTTCAGTAAGAAAGTTTTCAAGAAATGTATTTGCTTTAAAGAAGACTATGGAAGAAATGAATGGCTTATTCTGTTTTGTCTCCCATGTCATTAACCAATTTAGAAGCCAAATTCCAGTTACAGCTCTTTATTGCTGGTGATCCCTGGGCCAGGATTAAAAAAACAAAACAAAGTAAAACCAAATCAAACCAAACCAATCTTTCTTGGCTTTTAGGTCATAAGCTGAGGTGGTCTGGCAGTTAGAATAAACTGTCCTTCCACTTGTACACAAAACAAATATTATCTGCAAATCACTGAGATAATAAAAGCTGAATGCCATAATGCTGTTTTAGAAAGCTTCACTCCAGGGTAGAGTGGAACTTTAAGAAAAGATTGTTCATGTTCTTTGTGATTTTTTTCTGCAAAGGAACTTTAACTTATTTCCTCTTGTTTTTTATCCCTTCTTGCACAAAAATGATGAATCTGTATATTTGTAACATACATTAAATATTAAATAACAATCCAAACATTGTTTAAGTTCCCATAAAAGAAACTTTATTTCATATTACTTAACCATATGTTAAGAAAAAACTGTTTAGAAGTGTTTTGTTCATGCTATTATTTACAAAATTGTTACAAATTTGAACATGCCAAGGAATAGGACTTAATTAGCTTGAGGTGTGGAAAACACATTCATGTTGAAGTTTTGACCTGTACTTGCATCTGTTTGAAAACCCATAGGCACGTTAGACTGGTCATGTATCTGTGTACTTGTACTACAAAAATCAGTTTGTAGACTATTAAGCATCTGCCCTTAATTTCATAGGGATCACAATCCAAGGATACTTAGCCAATAATCTGTGTATAAAGCTTTGATCCTCTCCCTGATCAGGCTAGCTTTACTATTGATTCCTTATTATAATTTATTTAACATAAAAGCTGTTACATAAGGTGGTTAAAGTTACTTAATGAGCTAACCGATTGGGGAGAAATGAATTTGAGATCACTTTGAACCCACTCTAATTTTCCCAAAGAACAAAAATTTATGAGGTTTGGGGTCCTGGAGGAAAAGAGTAGAGCACAGTTCTTTAATTAATAGCATCTTTGGGTAGAAAAGATATTTGCTACTGAACATCTTTGATTTTTTCATGGAACTGGAACACAGAATGATCCCATTCTCTGCCTTTAGTTATGCCCTTGACCCTGAGCAGAATTTGTCCCATGGCAGACTGAAAGCCCCTCACACTAACAGAGACTAAACTTCAATTTTTTGTTATTTTTAGTATAAGATCAGAATAGAAAAACGTAATCAAATAAAATTATAGAGAAGAGGACAGAACAGAGAATCTGTGCTTGAAAATATAAAAGGAAAGTTTGCTTATCCTAGTTTTTATCACACCTATTTCTGTATCCCATTTTTAAACCACTTGGACCAGAATAGATTTCACAATGCTTTTGCACCTGAATACATTCATGGACGTGATTTTTGATCTCTAACAAGGTAAATGAAATCACAGCTGAAAACTTTGCAAGAGGATGATAGGCAGAGTTAGCGGGGGAAAATGTTTAGAAATCAGCTCTTCATATAACAGCTATTAAATTTTTCAGTTGTCATCTCTATTTTTATGGCCTTGATTTTGTTTTGTTACTTCTTTTTCAATAAAGGCACAATAAGGGCTTCAGTAAGGATCCTTACTCCTATTTTGCACATTATTGGATTATAAACGGTCTGTGTTTCTGCCATCTTGACTTGTATTATGTGCGATTGTGTAACGGCTGAGGATCCAGCCAGTTAAGACAGTTTCAGGATGAAAAGTAACTTAAAATGGAAATATTCCCAATATTCAGTACCTCGATGCTTGGCAAAAGGGTAGCAACCTTTTATGTTCGTATGCGAAACCCCAAATTAATCAGGGGGGATATGCATACTACTTTGTTACGGTGGCATAAAAGCTGTCACAAATAGCCTTTGCTTATTTTTAAGTGCCATTGCCATCAGTAGGAAATGATGTAGACATTAGGAGAAAAGCAGAAATAAAAGCTAACTTGAAAATTAATTATATGTTTTAATATTCTTATCCCTTAGGAAGCCACTCTTCACTGGTAATTTATGAGAAAAGTATAGTTAGGTTAACTTTTAAATTTTTCTTCACACTCCTCTCACAAATGTTGGGATGATCCAGATTTGAAAAATATTTTTTTCTTCATTTCTGATGATTTAAATATTTTTTTCAATCTTTAAACATAGTTTGACTAAACTAAAATATACAGAAGTTGCAGTGGAATTATAGTTATCACCGTCTGGGATTAAAAAAAAAAAAAAAAGCCTGAAAGCAGTTTCAATGTCATTTAAGAGAAAATGGAAAACAGACCCAATACTTGCCTTCTTACAACTGAAAAACTCTCTGGAAAAAGACCTGAATTTCAAGTGAAACAACATATCTTTAAGACCATATGTCTCAGTGTGGTCAGTTGTTTGCATTCTTCTCCTTGAAAAAGAGTATCTTAATTTTCCACTGATGCATCATTTGCCTTACTGTGCTTTTGCAATTTAGAAGAATTAAACACAAAACTCAAGTATTTAATTATGTTCTATGACATTCAAATGAGAGATTTTAATTCTTGACAAAAATATGGTTTTTTTTCTTTCCAGGAAACAAGAACAATTTCAGCTTTGATCCAGCCTCCTAAGTTCATCCTCCTAAGCCATGAATTCAAGCTACTAAACTGGAGTTCAGTTCACATTGCAGACCCTCTTCCATGTGTTTTTTCGTTCTGAATTACCTCCATCATTTTTGAACATTTAGGAGACTGCTGTCTTTCTGCTTCCAGAGTACCCAACCTTACCTTCTCTGCTGTCATTCCACTTCAGGTATGACAATAAAGTCATTTGCTTGTTTCTGTATGAGCTTATTTTGTGTTGATGGTGGCTTTCACTTCATAATTATCACAAGAAATTTGTGTCGTCACCATGCTGAAGAAGGATAATCCAGCTACAGTGATTGTAACACCTGTGCTGTCTCAGAAAAGGCATGTAAATAACAGCCAATATACAGAGTAACAACTTGCTAAATGTTAAGAACAACAAATAAAATCATAAAGTACCTCATCCTCTAAATATTGGTTCACAGTTTCGCAGATGAATTTATGGAAACTTTCTTGGCTAGTACTCTTCAAGGCGTCTGCTTGACATCACAGGTATCTGCAGTTGAAAGCAAAGCCTGGTTCTGGCAGAGTTTTCTTAGGAATTTTGGTACATTTTGGTTTTATAATGGATTTATGCAGGGCTCAAGCTACTTTTGACGGAGAGGAGAAAATGCTAACATAACAGAAGACGTTGAGAGAAATATATGATGTTGGAAAAGATCTCCCTGAATTCTGTATGCCAATCAGGCACTCCCTCTGCTGTACTGAATCTGTTGATGTATTAGTTCTGCTAGAGATTTCTAATCTGCTAATAATTTTCATGGGATTCATCATCTCCAAATCTGGCCTTTTCTGTTAGAGGAATATTTCATCCCATCGAAAAATTGTCTGATGGCATTGTTAAGGTTAATGGGAACTTCAAGTATAATGGCTAAAAGGAGAGCTAAAATAGGAGCTTTTTTTTTTCCCGTGATAAATATATTAGTCCATTTTTTATTGAAGTTTTAATGCTTCAGACAACAATACGAATTGTCCTGCAAAATTATTTTAATCTTTCTTGCACCCCAATTTAAAATCTAGCTTCTAATGTTAATAAAGGTGATGATGATCTAGTCAAAGATTTTGGTGAAGATGAAAGTGATATATCTAGTACAATGGCTTTTATCAGTGAATGTAAAGTGAAAGAGAATACTGACAAAAACCTGATTTAAAGGGTAAATCTCTGCTCAGTCAGACTAGATTCCCCAGTGCAATGCCAAAGTTGAGGATTATGTTATGCTCTAATTCCATTAGTTAGCTAAAATCCTGTAGATAAGAACAGAAAAAAAGATTCAATATTGCTGTTGGTAATGGGGAAGACTAAAGTTTAAGTAACAGTTTGTTGAATAATGAGTCATAAATTAAGCAGCCCACATTTCAAATAACTCTGAGGATAATAGCTTAGAAACATGCTGGACATGAACTCTCTTTTAGATGAAAACTAGTATTGCTTTGCTCAAAGTAGCTTTTTGTTTTTTTATCAGTGACATTAACTGCCACAGAGACAGTTTTCTTAAAAGTGTAATTAAACTTTGAATGAAAAAACCTATTAAAACTTCTACTTAATAAATTAACAAGAATTGCACTTAAAAATAAACCTCTAATATAATTAGATATATACTAGCAAAGCAATTTCTAGCTGATCTTGAAGTACAAAGAATTATTGTGTTGTAAAGCAGCTTTGGAAAGCTCTACCTGGATTCATCAAAGAGTTTGATGAGTGAAAACCCCTACTTCCATTGAAGCAAGTAGGAAAAAATCCAACCCAGCATTACTCAGTTGGAGCTGTGTTTTCCTACATAATAAAATACATTTGGAAAGAGTTGAAACGTGAGCTAAATATTTAGCAATGATTCATGGGCTAGACGACACTCAGATATCATCTTTAGAAGCATAATTTTGATGTCATTGGCAAATACATTTCCTAAAACTTTCTGCTTTTATACTACATTACATTGCATTTTACTGAATAGAGGTATTGAAAGGGGAAATAAGGACCTGGTACATGTTAGCAGTCATTCAATACAGACACGGAGGGAAACCTGAAAATAGTTTTATTTTTTCATATCTTCTTATAAATATCAACAAGCTTTGAAGGGAAGGACTAGTTAGAAAGTGTACTCTTTGCTGCAGTCTGCGGTAGGCTAGCGTAGTAAAGTGGGGGCAAAGTGGCACGAGAAAGTGCACTAATTTAAAGATTCAGGCCCATCACTGTACAAAAGTCTGAAGCACTTTTTTCCCTGCCTCTGCATCATCTGTGAATGTAGGAAATGCTCCCATAGCAGCACAATCACTCAGAAAGTTCAGGCAAGCTGGGTGGACTACCAGCACAGCAAGACATTTCAAATCACTCACTGTGTCTAAGTTGCCCTCCTCTCTGTCTCACAGCAGGAGAAATTTTGTTTCTCCACACTCCCAACTGGATGTATCAAGCCTGGGATAAATCTTTTATACATTTCTTCAGCATTAGCTTGTGAGCATAATAATGAGAGATCCCCTGCAATGGAGCACCGCTGTCTTGAGGAACATACTTATAAATATTATAGAAAGCATGTCTCAAAAAGATAACGCTTACGTCAAGCTGATATTCAAATACTTAAGTAATTCAGTAGTAAGTGTCTTCTGAAGAAAAGCATAACACAACAGGAGAGAGCAGCAGTCAGAAGAAGCAAATATCTAAAAGAATATTCAAGTGTAACTGATATTTTGTAAAAGTACACAGATGCAAGTTCTTTCTAATAAAGAGAGCTGAATTCCTGCTGTGCACATTTATGGAGTTTTCAGGTTCCCAAAAGCATGAGGAAGAGTTGAAATTTCTAAAGGATTTCATAAATATTGGACTTAATTCAGAGGTGGAATCTTGGCCTTGTCAAAGCCTGTGGGAAAACTCCCTCTGATTACAAAGGGTCTGGGTTTCCAGTAACCATGATTGTTTCAGCACCTGACAGGTCTGTACGGAGACTGAGGGAAAGCAAGTCTTTCAGGTACAGGGGATTTTTAGTACTGTCACCAGAAGCTTTTTTAGTGGTGATTTCATATTGATCCATTTTTTTTCAAACAGTAGCTGTTGTGGAAATCAAGCATAGAGAAAGAAAATTTATTTTTGTTTCTGATATATTTAAGGTAAGATAAAAGGATAAACGCATGTGCTTACTTTCTTAAAATCCTTCTCTGTGCTACCAGTGATGTAGCCAACACAGATGCAAGACTGAATGAAAGTGGAGAAATGATGAAATGTTTTTTAATACCTTTTTTTTAGTTACATGTTTTGTGTTTATAAACATTGCCTGAAATTTTGGACTTCTTTTCAGGGTTCCTTACTTTCATTTTCTCTTCATTTGTCCAATACCATTTAAGAAAATAATTTTAAAATGTTGGTTTAAATAAAAGAAAGCAAAAAAATCTTCCTCCCATACCCAGTGGAAGCCTCTCTCACAAACTCAGATGAACAGCTCTGAATTTAGAACATTTATTTAGAAGGACATGCATCTTCCTCTTTCTATTTCCTCTTAAACGCTGTAGCCTCTCTGTTGAAAGTGTTGTATTTTTACCTACACAGGAGCTTTTGCCATGAAGCACAACCCTGTGAGGCAAGACTCAGAACTAGAAAATGCTTAGGGGATAATATTAAGCATACAGTCAGCTAGCCAAAAATTATGGTAGGATTTAGGATTTGGCACATACCTTTTATTAACATCAACAGACTGACTTAATCTAAAAGCAACTGTGTTGAATGATTTGAAAGTTAAACAATGAAATATAATTTGTTCTTCTGTATTACAAAACAATCAAATGCCTTTAGTGAATGGTTCGGTTAACATTGTGAATAGAGCTTTAAAAAAATGTTTGAGTGTTCCTAAGAAAACCTAACAACATAAATTTTCATTTTCTTTAACATAGATATTTTTTATCTAGTTTGACCTTAGCAGAGTAAAACGGATCATGAAAACTGTCATCTTCAGAAATTGTTGTTTTTTTCTGAAATAGTGATTATCTTTTGCCCATCTTCTTTTGTCTTGCTTGCTATTTAGGTGCGGTCTTATACACACTATGAAATTTTGTGATTAATATCCCTCACCATTGCATGATTTTCATGTAAACATACATATGCCAATTTTCTAAAAAGTAAAGAAAAAATTTAAAAGTTCAATGGCTTTTAAATGATGCAATTTCAGATAATTAAATAATTTAGACTTCTGGAGTCAAGGCATGAGTCTTTTTCTTCAGGAGTGGAGAGGTTTCAATGTGGGGAGAAAGTGGTATAAGGTAATGGACAGCAGACAGTAATGGGTTATAAAAAGCTGACTGACTTGGGTTGTTCTCTCTTGAAAAAGATGTTCAATTCACTGCTGCGGTGTATTCTTTACCTGTAGTTATCTTAAACTTCCAGGCTTATCAGGAACTTCAGCTGAATCAAGGAATAGTTTAATATGTACTGGCACATTTTGGATATTTTCATTTCCTGTATCCTTTGGTTTGCATTATCATGAAAGGCTGGTACACAAAAATTCTTGTAGTTAATTCTTGTGTAACTTCAAATGAGCAGAAACAATTTGTTTACCATTGCTTAGAAAACTCGTATAAAACCTCCAAGATTTTTTTTCCCCTTTCAGCTGTTTTTGCTGTACTTACACACTTGTATCATTATTGTCATGACATTTCTGTTTTATGGTATTTTTTGAAGTTAATTAGGTCACTAATTGCAAGGTCACGGGAACTTCTAGAATCTTATGAAAGCCTACATAAAATATGCACATGAAAATATAATTGAAATCATGATAAGACTTTCTTTCCTGATGTTTTGCAATTAGCTTTTTTGGTAGGGACCTATGGATAGAAGCATTTGATTTAAATTGACTTTGGAGGCCTATTGCATGTTTACCTTTACATATAGTTTCAAAATGTTGATGGATTAAGAATTAGTGCTTAGTATCTTGTACAAACTTAGTTCCTTGTTCAGCATACAGTTTAGACTGGTCTGGACCTTTTCATCATGCATCATTTAGCAAAAGAGAACAAAGCACTTCGAAATTATAATCTTCCCTGTCAGTTGTTAAGAAGAAGCATTTGCGTTACAGTTTGCTAATGTATGGAAGTTCCCTTCCTGGCAAAAGAGAGAAAGGAAATTATTCAACATCCTTGATTATAGATTCTTGCGAGTTTTAGGCATTCTTAAAGAAATGAACCCAAACCAATTGTTATAAATGTCAAAGAAATAATGTATGCATATTTTCCTACAAAAAACATTTTTCCTTTAGAATAAAATATGCTGTTCTCTTTTCCTCTCTTTGTCTAATTCTGTTGTAGTTATTTTAATTTACACAGGAATATTATATCGCAGATTTCTGTAGCTATGCTAACAAAGATAAATGGAAGCAGGGATTTCTATAAAACTTTGCAAACAATTCCATTATACCTTGTCAAATACACACAGAATCTCAGCTGTAAGTTGTTTCATTTACATGTCAGTTTTGTCAACATCACTGACTAAAAGTATGGACCCTTACATTCAATCTCTGCACAAAAGAATAAATTGACAATTCAAGTATAAAGCTTTTAACTATGTTTTTAGCTCTGATATTTCTTACTGCCATACAAGATTTTATACCAAAAAAAGAAGAATTTCTGGAAAAATCTGAAAGCAAACTTATGTGTTATTTGAATATTAATGAAGTATTCTAACAGAGTAGAGCAGAAAACTTGCATCATTTTGTTTCTCCTTTTTATATTATTTTCATGCAAGTTGCAACAGGCAAATAATTTAAAAAATATTAACTCTGATTTACAGATTGTTTCTACCACCTTCATGAAGCCACTGTGTTTATAATTTACAACTACTTAAATGTTCATGCAAACATTTAAAGGGAAAACATGGTTTCCAAAGTAGAACTCCTTTAGCTTCCTAGAGCTAGGAAATTATTCTCAGTGCATTCCCAAGGGATGGAGATTATTCATCATAGGAAGGAAGGCTGAATAAATACACATATATGCATATTAAAGAAAGTGTCAGATATAATAAATAAAAATATACGAAAATCAGAAGCAAAGCCTAAAATCTTTATGCTTGATGGCATTTCAAGGCACATGCTATTAGAATCTGTGTTGTAGTTCAGGAACTAAGGTAAGACAAAATTTTTGTTCCCTTTGTTGATAAAGAGTGTATGTTATTTATGAAGAAACTTACCTGTTCTTGCCTTAGACAGCAGGAGAACACACTTCTGTGGGTAAACTAATCAATTACTAAAAAATAAAAGCATTTGGCTGTGACTGATGTTGGCCTTGACAAGATGGTTAACTCAATTTGGGAGGAATATGGAACAAGTTTTGGAGATGAAAAATATTTTAATAGAATACAGTAAATCCAAAAGTCTTAGTTTAACAAATATAAAACAAGCTTCATTTGGGATCATTTTGATTTTAGCATATTCATATCTTCACTAATTTAATCCTTGCTGGTGTGATATAGACTAGAACCTAAGAGAATACCAGCTGGGGGATGGGATCCTGAGTAAGCTGCATTGGAAATATTCTGCCCTTATAGGAATTAAATCTAAAATGGATGCTTATAATATAGTTCCTTTTTTTCCATTTAAAACATCATATGATCATTTTTTATTGCTGATGGGTAACAGCCAATCAATGTCTTATGTTTCTTAGTTAATTATGTTGAGAACAATCTACATAACTATCATGTTATAATTGGTGTTTCTATTATTCTGTTGTTTTATTACTTTTATTAACCGTTAGCTTCACTAGCACTACAATTTTCATGCCAATAAACATACTAGAATATCTACATTTCTTCTTTGAGGTTAAATACCTCTAAGTTTAAGGCATTGCTTATTCAAAAACACATGATATCAGCTAATTAGAAACATTGTATTGCAGAATAGATCTATAATTTAGTAAGAACAACTGTTTCTCTTTAGTCTTTCGCAGCTATTATTACAATAGGAAAGTATTTCTCTCCTAATAACCCAAAGTCCTACCAGCTGAGTTGCACTTCCTGTTTCCTGCATTTATGGAAAAAAACCTAAGAAAATGCTGCTCCCATAGCTTGTTATCTAAATCACATAGTCTCCTGTACTAGAAGCTGGGCTTCTTGTGACTATATCTGACACCATTTTTGCAGATGAGCTACTCTTTCTCCATGACATGAGCAGATGCAAGCTCATCGAGTCTTACAAACCAAACAACAGGAGGCTGCAGTCTAACAGACTATGCTGCCCAGTCTGTTAGAAATAAAAGCAGAGAGATGGGCTCTATGATATCAGCATTTATGGTGTGTTAACGTGGTCACAGGGCTCCCAGTGAGGTCTGCGCATGGTCAGCAAGTTTTCCTCTGCATGCAAAGGGCCCTAATATATCTCTGTGTTTACAATTCAGTCTTTAGGCCTTTCACAAAGGCAAGCCAGATATACCATTTTCAACAGAATTAGATCATATGTTCCAATTGTTGTGGAAATAGGAGGTCTTAAAGTACAGGCAGTTGGAAAAATCCCCTTTCTGGAAGTTACTTACAGTATTGGACAGAGCAACTACCTGTAATCTGGTTCTGAAAATACGAAGAACATTAAGAATAAGAAAAACAGATCCTACTTTCTCTTTAAAGAAAATGTTACAGAATTTGAGCTGCAAATATTTTAAACCCCACGATTTGAATTAGAAATAATAAATAAATCTGTACTTACTACCAGACACAACTATAAATAAATGTTACTAAATACTCATGAATAATTGTGATTATGAAGCCACTAGAGTCATTATTTTTTCCCAGAAAGCATGTCTATATAGAAATAAATTCAAGGAACATGTGATTTGCTTGTGGATAAACCTCGAACAGAAGGAGAGGTTAACATTTTTAGTTAAATTATGCAATGCAAATGGCTCACTCAGTTTTGTTTCATTTGCATAAGTGGCCCTGGTTCAGAAACTCACTGCTTGCAATGGAAACAAATTTTTTTTAAACCACTCCACATAGGGCTTAAAACTATAGGACAGGGGGAAAATCAGCACAAAATGCCTTTTTAAAAACCACCTTACTATGCTTAATTTATATGGCAACATAACTGTTTTTGTAAATCAAGTTCTACAGCTGACCATCTGGAATAAAGAAGTTAGAATTTTACTGAAAGTGGAAGATAAACAGTTTCAAGTTGCAGATAGGAATCCTCACTACTAAGATGCAATGCTTTATCCCCTTAAGATATGTTTCATAAGAAGGAGAATTTCTCCGACAAGTGGTCTTTTGATAACTATGTATTTCAGGAATGTTGAAGCAGAAAAAACATGTGCCATTAGCGTGCTGACTTTGTTTCTGTTTAGGGAAGTGGTAATGAGTTGCCCAGAGGTTTGCAACAACAGGTTCTGAGGTGTGGAAGGAGCAAAGGAAGGGCTAATAAGTAATTTTTTGTGATTTTTCTGGATTATTTTTAAAACTTGCATTTTTCAGCAGCATTACTTAATCAATCACAACTGTTTTAAAACTGTTAAGAGCATCCTTGTTAGTCTGATGTAAAACATCAGCCACTGAATTACAAAACTCACCAAAACAGAAAGGGCTAGGTAATGTATCACGTATAAAAAAGTCAATCAGCAACTCAGATGCCTATTATTTCTCATTTGGTCAAATAATTCTGGAGATCTTATTGCGTGACCTAAGAAATAAATTGCAGAACTTCATTTTTATTTCATTAGCTGACTACAACATCAGTGAAAAAAATCAGATTCATAGTTTTTATCTACTTAAGAGCTGTGAATGGGATATTCTATTAATTATTATTTAAAACTGACACTTTCACAGGGCTGTGTTGAAGTTCAGAGCTCTACATAGATATGTCCTACAGATACTTGCTTTTATCTTGACTTCTTGTCTTCGCATTGTTCTTACCCTGACTTGCTGCATAGTCATCCACTGTTCATGAAGGATAATTTTGCTGTCAATATGGTCACAGTTAATGAATATATGAGAACATTTACAAGGCTCGTCAAGATTTATGAACTAATAAGGAGCCTAGAGTGTGGGGGTTAAGAAGAAGACCTAGCTAGCATGTTAATCCTGTCAAAGAATTATTCATTCTGGAGTCACTGTCATCCCTAATACGCGTTCTCTGAAGAAACATTGCTTGAAATATCCTCTTGGGATTTGCAATTTGGAAAATGCTCTGGGTTTTTTTTGTATTTCCCTTATTTAACTAGTTTTCTAGTTTTCTAGGCCTTATTGTGAATATTTAATAGGTAAACTCCTCATAGATAGGTGCAGTTCATTTATATTCAAAAAAGGAAACATCTTTTATATAGGTTTAGGTTTCAAAAGATATTCAATTCTGACTGAGAAACGTGAACTTGCAAGGGACTTCGCATGTGTATATAGAAGCAAAATTAATCTGTTTGCATATGCCTTGCTTCCTAAATTTGGCACAAAGTCAGCCAAAGCAACAAAACTTCTGTGAGTAAAACTGAATCTAATCTTGAAAACTTGATCTAATATAGATATTTTTACCAGGAGAATCATAATTAAGTATCCTTGAGGAGTTACTGCAGTGTAATTCTATTGTGCCACATTATTTTAACCTAAAGTGAGATGTGGATATAATTTACAATTTAAAATGAGCTGTAGGTTTGAGTCAGAATACCTACTACACTAGAAAAACTTATTTCTTGAACGTAAGATGGAATTTTTTCTTTTTTATCCACATTTATAAATGAGCACAAGGATATTTCTACAAGTTGGCAGAATAATCTAGGGTTTAGAAGCCTTGCATTGTGCTTTTGTCCATAGATGCTTTTTAGATAAAGTTGACTAAATCACTGACATCTTTCATGTATCATTGATTTAAACCCGTAAAATCAGCACTTTCTTCTCTGAAAAGGTTTTCTGGAAGATTAATATATTAAAAACATTGACTAATATGTTTAATATAACAGCAATAGGTGTCTTGGAACTTCTAGAGGCAGATATATTTGGAAAAACAAAGAATGCTTAAACTTTAACAAAATGCATTAAAAAGACATTATGATCTTTCACTTAATGTTACCATAGCTTAGGCATTGAGTCGATTATATCGATTGCAGCAACAGTGTAAGGTTATAAATAAGGTAAAGCTTGTAGGAAGATATAGTATCTTTTTTTAGATCAATCGTTACAGCTTGAGAAAGGAGGCAAGCTTTTGGATCCATAACCTCTTCTGCTATCAGAAATTGAAGAAGCAACCTTCAAAGCAAAATACAAGTTTTAGAACAAATTCTATGAATATAACAAGGTACGTTAGTCAGACTGAAACAAAATACTTCATACCAAAATTCTATTAAAGGAGAAAGATGAGATGAATTACCATGTTCCATAAAAGTATTGTCTCTAGAGTTCACAGTTTTGGAGGGCTGATGATGTTATTTTCCAGCCTAATCTTTTGAAGGTGGTATGTTTTGATTTTTCTTTCTTTCTTTTTAGTGTAGATTTCTCTTAAGAATGAATACTAAGATGACACAGGTGAGTTGACTGAGGGGTTTTTTTGGAGATGTTAGCACTTTTTCCATGCAAGCTTATTCTGGTATGTGACAGTTGTTTAATTGCATACCAGTAATTTCCATTTTTGTATGTATTGACACATTCTCATATGTTGTTCAGTTATAGTCAGGTTTGATTTGGTTCCTGATCTTGGAAATGTTGTCTCTCAGGACAAGTCAATTCCGAAGCCAAGACACTAGTTGAAGACCCATTTCTGGGAAGCTTTCTTTACAGGTAGGGTGCTTGTTTTGTATAACTCTTAATTGCCCAGTGTTTCTAGATTCCAGAATGAGTAAATAGGAAAAGTGTAAGTGAGCTCAACACTTGTTTTTTTCATACTCTGAAACCACTCTCTACCAGGAATTTGGACTTTTCTCTATAAAAGTCTTCTTGCTGGACAAAGCTCTCATCTAGATTATTGAGACAGGAATCACAATTACGTTCCCCAGAGCACACACAGGTGTTTTCCTGAGGGCCTATTAGTAACTTGATATATTAACAAGAGAGTTTCACAGAGTTATTACGTATGAAATACACATCAATCACAGCATTTTCCTATATGTTGTGGGTTAACTCTTTACGATAAAGTCAGTAAGAGAAAAACAACAAAACTTGCTTCACATGTGAGTACTGTGTTTATTTGCATGAAAGACCTCTGGAGAGAGTAGCCATTCAATTCAGTCAAAATTTCACTAAGTGCAGTGAAAGGCCACAGGCAGATTTATTCCACCATTACAGAATCACAGAGAAGGAGACTCACAGAATCACAGAATGGTAGGGGTTGGAAGGGACCTCTGTGGGTCATCTAGTCCAACCCTCCTGCCGAAGCAGGGTCACCTACATTAGACTGCACAGGACCTTGTCCAGGCGGGTCTTGAATATGTCCAGAGAAGGAGACTCCACAACCTCCCTGGGCAGCCTGTTCCAGTGCTCCGTCACCCTCAGAGGGAAGTTCTTCCTCATGTTCAGACG
>Ga0181612_105053_pt1 | contig 14503 bp, 3 predicted proteins | sample HoacroProtozoa21_FD_119630 | JGI IMG/M metagenome (GOLD analysis project Ga0181612, IMG submission 119630) | Hoatzin crop microbial communities from Cojedes, Venezuel. Combined Assembly of Gp0051906, Gp0051904, Gp0051908 | reverse complement strand
GCAGGAATAGTTTAAAACCAATTAGGGGTCAAAAAAAAGAAGGAATCAGAGGTCAAAAAGTAGATATTTTTGCAGTAGTCCAGGGGGAAACGTGCATAGTATATGTCAGTGCTCTTCCTGAAAGAAAACATGGTAATTAATCCCTCAATTTTCACCGTATTTTTTTCACCTTCAAATTTGAATATAAAACTTTTTTGACATAAAAATCAATTAGAATTTAAAATTGTTTTCATCTTTTAGAAAATGACAGAAACTTGAAGTAATTTTTTAAAACACTAATGTGTCAATCACAAGATATGCAACCTGCAATATTTGGTTGGAGGATTTTTAGGGTTTGAAAGAATAAAATGGATTCAACAGAACTTTTACATTTCAAAATATTAGTGCATCAGCTTTATTGGAAAAAGCTGAAATTGTTAAAATGACCTCAGTAAAACAATTTGGACTATGATTCCCGGAATGCTCATGAAGCTGACATGTCTACATGTTCTTAAAAAGTCATAATTCATCATTCTGATGCTAGATCGATGGATTATGACTTTCTGATGTCAGATCTATGAATTAAGGCTTTTTTGAGTACAGCCTGCTATCCAGTTATTGCCCCTATTCATATATTATAAATCATTATTCCTTCACCAGGTAGTCAGCAGTTTCTATTTCCTAACGTTTCAGAGCCTTCTTTTTTTAGCCATTGTGGCGCTCCCATTGAGCAATCAAAAACAGAGTGCTGACCTGAAAAATAAAGCTTCTATCACAGCAAATTGTTGAGGGAACAACACTCATTTCTAATTCTTGTAGTTTCTGTTGAAATAAAGGGAATTAGATTAGATTGAAACAAATCTCATCCCCTTCCTGCACAAACAAGTAATATAATAAATAAGCACAAAAGGTGTTGGCATGTATTGACTTCATTTTTAAGCACTCATGCCCGAGTTTCTTAAAAATTATGCTTTCTTCTGATAAGTTGATTTTTTTTTATGTGTATGAAGACAGATCAGCTTCTGATTTAAAGGTGAAATTTGCCAGCGTGCTACCTTAAGTGATTGTATCTGTTAGGTGCTGTTAAACTGAAGTTCCTTTGAATGAATTATTTACAGAGTAATAAACTTACTTCTAATGCAGCAGAGTATTTGATAAAAGTAGAAAATGCTTTACTGTAACCAGTTTAGGTATGTCAAATCAATATGCATCTTAAACAACTTTATTAAAAAATATTCAGAAAAAGAAGAGCTGTTTTAGGACCTATCATGCATCCAGAGAAGTTATTATATGAAATGTAATCATGCTATGTTGGAGAGTTATCTCAACGGATTTCTCAAGCCAAGGGAATTTAGGTCTAGCCCATATGTGGATGGAAAAAATCAATAGTGTGATCTTGTTGTTGTTCTTGATTTCATTTTGCTATACTGATAGTGCTTCATTAGGATGCAGTTTTCACACTAGGCAACTGTGCATTAAATACGTCCAGTTAGTACATTGCTAGCGGAGTTGTTGTCAAAAAGGATGGCAATCGATGAAAGGAAGGGTGGTATAAGGAGTGTGGTAGAGTTTGTCTTTTAGTAGCTATTTGTCTAGTCCTGAGTCTGTCGTGAGAAAACTGTCAGAGAGCTGGCTTGTGCCTCAGTTTCTCCTTTATTTGAGTGGCCACTTGGATTCTAAAATCTGTGTCTCAAGGACTGTCTCTGTGACACTTTCCTGAAAAACATATTTGCGTATCTCGTGTTACCCCTGTTGCTATTCAGTCAAGGATATTACCTGAAACAGCATGAGAAAGTTAACGTAGTGTTTTGCGTGCCCTGTCATCGAGTAGTCAGAGGGATAGTGCTTTAATATGCTGGAGTTTAATTCTTCTTAAAGGAAGGCATTGTCTTAGCATATTCATCTCATTCCTTATTGTTTATTTCAGGAGCTCTAGACTTTAATGGCATCCTTGCTCTCATCATCCTTTTCCTGTTACCTCTTTTACGTTTTCAAATTTTGGCCATTAAGACTTCCAGGCTGCTGCAGAGTGTTAGAAAGAGCTGGTTTCTTGGTAGAGCACAGAAATATGTATTCTACGAAGTCTTCTGGAGAAAACATGGTTTCAAGGGCAAGTGCCAGCAGACCGATGGAACCACCAGAGGGGCTTCAATGCCTTGCTTGCTTTAAATGGACTTCCAATGCAATCCAGCTTTAGAGCCCAGCTCTGCTGATGGGAAGTCTAGCGAAGCTCCTTTGGTGATCCGCGGAAGTAGTCTCCAACCCGTTTTCAAATTTCCTGTGAAATGCAGTTGCCCACTAGATGGAGGCATAATATTTTATACATTAGTGGATCTACAGATGGTAATCAAACCCACCAGCTGCTGCCTGCTCTTTCCAGGCACCTTGCCAATTTACTGGCAGTATGTTGACTGGGAAGCAGACAGTGACACACTTTGATCGAAAAGCTTGTATGATGATTTTTTTTTTGTTGTAATATTATTGTTTTTTTAAAAAATGATAAAAGAGATCAAGATGTGTATCTTGATCAAAGGGTACTGCTGTGTGCTTCCCCATCAGCAACTTCTAATTTATAGAAATCAGATTGCGTGGAAAGCAATCAGCAAAGGTTTGAGATCTTTCTTGTTCGCACTGCCAAGAGATGCTGACAAGTGAGAAAATTAAAATCAGAGAAGGTAGGGAGACAACTAGTAAAACATTGGATGAAATATAATTATTTAAAGTTCATAATTGTAATAATTTTAGGGCTGTAAAAAAATCCAGTTCAAGTGCTCATATTGGCTATGGCTCGTATTATAAGAGCGCCTTAGGATCTTTCTCTGATGGAGGATGTTGCTTTGAGAGTAGTTTGCCATTGAGAAACAAATATATCTGTTAAGTTACTTCTTGTCACAGGGAAATAACCTGTCTCTGGTTTTGGAGCCAGGTTTTCCAAAGGTATCTCCTACCAGCTCTATTTCTTCCACACAGAGCTGTGCATCCACTGTGATTTACTAGGGTGTATACATGATATAATGAACACCTGCAAAGAACACTTAAACCAGTCAGTCCTATAAATGTGAAGATAGTGTGTGCAGAGCGACTATACTGAAAATTTGTCTATTATATTTGGGAAGGTCTTTTCTCTTTAGGGTCTCTAGTAGGGTCTTTTCAGCTCTTGGTGTGCTTTCCTTCTTTAAAAGCCATTTTTTGTTTTGGATTTTTTAGTCCTTCTAAACTTAAATAACAATTAGCAATTACAGATTTATACATGTGTGTATATATGGATTGTGTCAGCTGGAGAAAGACTGTGATTGGTCCATAGGTGAATATTTCTGACCATCATAAAAACATAAACCCAGTGGCAGTGGTGAGAGTTGCTTCACATTCTGCCGAATGTTAAAATCAAGAATCGTATGACAGGAGGACCTAGGATCTGTGACATTTTGTCTAGATGGAGCAAGGGATTATTGGATGGAAATAGCCTGACGTAGATAAGGAAGATGTATGTAAAGTTAACTGTACTTTCTTTCCTCAGTGCAGCTACTAAAGAGTCGTTAAACACATGATGAAATTCCCACAGCAATACATTGCACCTTATTAACAAGCAAAAGAATATCAAAGTGACTTAAAAAAAAAAAAGCAAAGAGGAATTTGAACACAGTACCTGCTGCAGTGAATATCAAACACTTTCACGCTTGGTTGATAGGGACGGGGTGGATAGGGTAGGGACCACCTCCAGAAGGCTTTAGAGTTGCCATCTTTGATATGATCTTCAGGCTATGAATCTGTTGGAAAAAGAAGTTAAAATCTTGGTCTGGTGGCAAGAGATGCTGTTGAAGCACACTAGACATTGAGCTGCTTCGTGCAGTCTGGCACGCTTGGCAGTTGGGGCTGAAGGGCAGTTTGAGACTAGAATAATAAGCATCGCAGTTCAGCATCGCGCTGTGCCACTGGAGTGGCGTGGATGGGTCTGTTCAGCCTCGCTGCCTCTGCACCACGTGTCAGGCATTCGACTCTGTTGTTGGCTACTTCCCATCGCTCCCGCTCTCTTCCTCTGCATGTTGACCCACGCTTTTTCCTGAGCTGCTGAATAAGCCTTTCCTTCCACAGGACCAATTTAATTCCTGTGTCTCCATCCGCCCGGCCTTTCTCTCTATTGCCAGCTGAGCTTTCCAGCCATGAGTGATTTTTCTGCCCTCTCCTCAGCTGCTCAGCTTGGCAATCCAGACACCTTTGATGTTCCCGGTAGGTGTTTTCTTCTGAGGGTTGGATCGAAAGACAGCAGCTTCAGAGTAGGCAATGTCACATTTCTGGGTATAGCTGAGCATTCTTAAGACAAGGTGCTGCTGTTTGGCATTTGCTCCCTCTAGGTAGTTATGATGTTGCTAGTTAGGAAAGCTGCCAGGGAAAAGAGGCTGCTAAAAGAAATAAATAGATAAATCCCTTTGACATTGCTTCATTTTTTTTCCATTAAAAGCTGACCGTCACAGACACATTGTCTATCTCATCAGGCAAACTGTGTGCAAAGTTCGTGATCACATTGCCTATTCTTGTAGAACAGACCTTCTCAAAAAGATGAAACTCAAGGGGAGGAGAGGAAAGCCTACAGTGTACAATTCAACCCAGTACCCTTCGTATTCACTTATTCTGAAGCCGACTCAAGATCTTCACTTCAAAGTTTGAAGTGTTTGCTCTCAATCCTGACTTGTGTTAAAAATCTGTATGATTATGGAACCCTTCTTTGAACAAATGTCAGGTTTTTGTTGATGTTGTTGCTTGTGGATGTGGTAATTTTCTAAAAGATGAAGTTAACTTAGAGTTTATAAGGGGTAAGGAGTTAAGTGAGGGTTGGTTTGTTTGGAGTTTTTTTATTTGTGGAGAAATTATTTGGTAGAAATGCTTGTTTCTTCTCATCCTTTGTTTAAACAAATTTTGAAATATCCACATTTGATTATACGATTTGTCATGAGCCTCCTAACAAGTCAAAGCAGAATGAGATTTATGTGCTTTTTCACCAGAAACTATTTCATGCCCCAACAGAAATGGAAATAACTCTTCTTCTCAGAAACCTTCCAAGTCAAAGTGGGAGGGGATAATCTGTAAGGAGATGTTACCTTCTCAAAAACAACCTCACATCATCCAAGGTGTGGTTGGCTTTGGCAGTTTACCAAGAGGAAACATACTAAATTTCAAATCACCCACCAAGCCAAACTATGCTGAAACAAAGCTTCATTTAACTCTTGCATTCACCAGACTAACCCTGCCCCTATCCACAGCTGTATTTTTATTTAACGTGAATGACAGTATTATAAGATAGAGTTAAAACTAACCCCGGCATTCAAGCTGAGATCCAGTATAAACAGATTTATGAACGTGTACTGTAATAAGGAGAGCCTATTTACAATGGGATATGAAATTCAAGTGTGATATAAGGAAGTGGTGGTTTCTTTTGACTAACAGGCTATGGTGAGGATACTGCAGATTCCAGTTATATAGAAACGCAATTGTAAAGAAGTACTGATATCTTAGACTTTTGTGGTTTTTTGATCAAATATTCTGGTGCTAAAATAGACTAGTTTCACACAGAGAGGTGACTGAAAACTGTAACTCTGAAATTTGACAGAAAAATTGGCTTACTTCTGCATTCCCATATTGGAAAATGTATGTTAATAACTTAATTTTGATGATAAAAACATGAAAAATAAGTCCCTAAAATAGCGTCGAGTCAATTTTCTGATAAAGTAAATTTGTTTTCCCATTTGCGATTAAAATGACCTACAGTAAGATTTTTTTTCAACTAGGTGTTAATTAAAAATATGGAAATGGATTTAAAAAACATTGCAGTTCACAGTGGAAGCATTACCATAACTGATTCGTTCTCAGAGCCATGCCTGTTGTGAGATGTTTTTAAGATGTCTAAGTTACTGGTTGTTTTTCTGCATGATTGTTTCCAAAGCAAAATGTGATTCCAATAAAAACAGTAATTGAATTTACAGTCCACAGGACAAATTGTTGTTTTAACAGAAACTTACACACTCAGGCAAAGACTTTATGTTTTAGGTCTAATAACAAAGAACACAAGCTCTCCATTTTTATGTGACCATATATCCTGAAAAGATTTCTAATGTAGCATATTTAAAAAAAAAAAATCTATATTGTAGTTTTTAAATTGTGAGCAATCTTTTTTTTTTCCTTCTTAGTTCAGAATCAATATTCTTTAGGTTGTTGTTTGGTTTTGTTTTCAATACAACTTTTTAAATGTTAGGGCAGTTTTTTTCTGTAGCATCAGCCAGGGGTGAATCAATATAGTCAAGTCTATTCACATCTAATGCACCTGATGACTGAGAGGAGTTGAGAGAGCTTGTTCCTTTGTCAACTGGTGGTGCATGGGACTGGTGAGTATGGGACAGTTGTGTGAGGGGCTTGTCCATGAGCAGTCTTGTACGGAGAAAATGCTGGTTTCAGAGAAAAGGGATAGGAAGGGAAGGCTGTCCATGAGTGGCAGCGGGCAAAGGCGAGAGGTGGGACCTCTGTCCAGCTTGAGGCACTGATTACACGATGCTATATCAACAGCAAACGATGATTTTTCTGCTGTCAGACTTTCTCAGCAGGAGCTCACAATCACTTCTTGAATGCTTTTTGTTTCAAAAGTTTCTTTTAAAGTTTTCCTAGTTTTTTGGGGAATCTTCTTGGTGCCTTTCTTTTACATCCATTGTACCCATGTTTAGATAAAGCCTGACAACTGTGCTTGCTGAACTAAGAGAAATCTGGTGGGGCAACAGGCAGCTCCCTAGACACACGCCTGCTCTGGCTGGTGTGTACAGCCTGTGAGCCATGCCAGAGACAGACCTGCATGCTGGAGATAGGCATGTCTCCATTAGCATTTTTTTGGCAGTCTTAGGGCTGACCTAAAGCCCTGCGGAACAGTAATGGTTGTGAGACATTGCTGCATCTTGGATGTAACACCTGGAAAAAACAGCCCAGGATAGTGCCAACGGCTGTCTGACTTTCACCGTATGCTCTCAGGGCTGCAGGAGGAACGTGTGATACTGTTAATCCCTGCTCAGTTTCTACAGTGGTCCTTTGAATAAAAAAAGGGATTATTTCATATTTCGCAGTGCCAGGGAAACCAGGGAGCCTGAGTGAGGAACCCAGCTTTCCTAGGTTCCCTGTATAGTCAATGGGGAGAGGTAACAGGCTGTGCTTGCTGTAATCCGAGGCGGGTATATTAAGTAATTTTTAGGTTCTTAATTTATCTTAGTCTGACTGTCTCTCAGGAGGTGCAGTCTTCTTTGCGCTGAGTACTAGGAGGGGTTTATGGGATTGACAATATGATTATGTGATGAATATGATCCCCCTAAACAATTTAATTCTTATAGGCCATTTTGTTGTCACAGGCACGTGCTCTCCTGCAAATGGGTTTTCTGAGAGTATGTGACGGCAGCAAGTCTTTATAAAATGTATGAAGCCTCCTCCCAGACAGAGGTATCAAAAAGCACCTGGCCAAGTATGCTTTCACATTTTCATCATAATGTTTTCAGCATTCATATCAGATCTTTCCTGATTAAATGATTTGGAAAAAGAGATGTACAACAAGGAAATGTAAAGCTCTGGCCTGATAAGGTGGATGCCACCAAAAGATTAGACTGCCTGTTGTGTATTGGGTTCAACAGAACGTACTTTTATCATTTTCTAATATGATCACTTGACTAATTTAAAAAAGCCTTATTTTTTTTTAATATTTGTAGATCCAGCTAAGGGGTTATTGTGAGAAAGGCTTTTCTGGTTTGGGTTTTTTTTTTAATGGCTTTAGATCCCTGTTGAGTATAACTGTGCAGGCAGAATGGGAGCTGCCTGCTCTTTGGTTGTTTGATGGGTGCCCTTGAAGTGAAGAGTCCTGACGTGCGAGAGCTGCACTTTCAGGTACTAAAAAAAAAATCCTTCACCCCTCCTAAAAATCTGTATGCGTTGTTTTTAAAGGGTTTTGTTAACCTCAAACGTTTAAAATGGTGAGACAGATCCCAAAAAGTCATGAGACTTGCTTAAAAACAACTGTTGTTTGGTTCCTTTTGCTTGCAGTCTAGTTTTTGAGCTTTCAAGATTTATGTTTTCAGTCTTTCCTCTGCAACCATAAGAGCTAGACACTAACTTTGTTTTTAAATGAAAGCTGAGATTCTCTTGTAATCCCATAACTCCAGGAGATTTGGCAATGCTAAACACAATGTGAATTTAGAGTGACCATTCCATGGTGAATCATTTAGTGATGTGTCCTCAGCATAAAAGCCAACTGGGGATTTTTTTTTTGGAAGTCTCTTATTTTGTCTTTCTAAATAATCTGCAAATTGGCGGTAGTAACTGGAAGCTTGGTAAAAGCAGAAGTAGATGACTGCAGGTCAGTAAAATAAGTATTTTTTTTTTCCTGGTATGTTAGGATATTCTTACAGAATCTAGGTATTAAGGGCATTCTGCATTAAGATATCTCTAGAGAGAAAGGCTTTTGTTGTTTTCATAGAAGCACCCTTTTCTACTCAGTCAAGCATTAAAATTGGCAGCAGTTCCTGGAGTAGCAAGAAAATCCTGGTTGTTGCCCTCACATCGTTACTGAAAACTGTAAGAGGATATGTAAAAGCTTTAACTCCAAGGAAAAATATTTATAACTGTGACAGTGTGTTTCCTTACAATAATTTATGAGCAAAATGTAGGAAAGGAAGAACATAAGTTATAAATAATATTCCGTATGTAAACATAATGGCAATAGCAAATTCTTTTTATTTAAAAATTAATATTGATGTTCATTAATATAAATTACCACATTTCAGATGACTCTGATGTCCTTGAGGCCAGATGTCACTGACTGATTTATAGCTTCCTGGGGGGAAGAGTAGATCCTGTTTTGTCAATGTAGGCACCAAATTGCTTCAGATAGCTATTTTGGACTAGGTTAATTACTGATGTATTGTCAACAACGTTGATTCACATCTCAGCTCTAAAACGTGGAAAACTCTCTTTAAAATGTATTATCTTGAATTCTGAAATGCAGGAAAAAGAGCATAAGATATACTTTTGACTTGCTGAACTTTAGTCTCCTTTAAGGAATAGTGGTTTGAAAACTCCTGCCCAGAAATATGCTCACGGAATTTCCATGTGCATCGTTAGAAACTGGGAAACATACTTCAGAGGCCAAGCTTAGTCCCTCATCGATCTTAATTCTACTTTAAATATTAATATGAATGTGTACAGTGAAGGTGTTCAGAAGGAAGCTCTGCCATCTTAGTCACACTGCACAGATCGTGTGTCTGGATTAAGTTTCTGAGTGCTTCATAATATCCTTCAATCCTTTGGACCTTGTGTATAGTATTGCTGCAAAACAGGATGGCAAATGTATTTGTAGAGCTAGCGGCAACCTCCCAGAAACTTCCTCACCTGTGAGAACACTGATGGGCGATGCCTCAGAAGGCAAGCAGGGTGGATTTGTTGTGTTTGCATACGCTGGCAGGTTAAAGAGGGGGGAGAAAAAAAACAAAGGCAGGCTGGTTTGAGTCAGTGTGAGACAGTGCGTCTCTGTCCATTAGTTACTCATTCAAATTCAATGACGTGAAATACAGGCAGCTAACAAACCATAGCTTGTAAATGCCTTTTATTCCAGCAAGTGAAATTCAGCGCATTTGTAGGTGTGCAGCTGGGCATGCTTAGCATGAATGGCAAACTAGTGTAGATCCTCTATTAAATATTTTGCTTCATAGCAAACCTCACATATCATCACATGTAAGAGAGAAGTCTGTGCAGGTCTCTGATAGCATAAGGTCCTAAGGCATACGGTTAGAAACTACACAGATGATATGAATATAGAGAATAGCACACAAAGAACACCCTTTTTAAATGCATCTGTCATTCGTATAAAATCAAATCCATATCCATTGAAAGGCTATTGAAAGGCTTTGAAAGATGTTACAAGGCTTTAGGAATAGTCAATGCTGAACGTGGGATATTTTTTCCAATCCTTATAAATAATTATTTTTCTCTGTTTGACAAGATTAGCTACAGAGAATTTATGTTAAGACTCTGTGGAGAGGAGTACAGACCTTCAGATAATATTAAGCTGAAAAGGTGGTTTTAAAATGTTTCTGTGATACAAAAGCCATGCATCAGAGACAAATACACCACCCCCTCTGTCTCTTTTCTCATTTATGAAATAAATAAGCATAAACTATAAATTCTAATTTTCAGCTAGTATGTTAGTAAATCCAAACTGACCTTGACCTTAGTTTTGCTCATTTCCAAACTCTGATATTTATTCCCCGAGTAGGCCGTTTCCCTTCATACCATATACATAAATACTGCAAACCTTTCCAATGGCTTGAATTAGAGTGTAAGTAAATAGCTGCTTTTAATCTACATAATATTTTGAGAGCAGACGTTCTGTGCTGTGACTATTAAGATATACCCAGCAGCCATTTGTGTAATACTAAAACCTCTTACATATATTATTAAAAGTAATGCTATCAGCCAGGGCTTGTTTTATGCCACAGAAACTTAAATAATAAAATACAGTGTGGATAAAATCTGAAATAATAGTAACTTAAGCACAATTAATTTAAGTAACAGATAACATCTGGGGGAAGATGTAATGGTATATCGGTAAGTTATGCAAAGCTAATTTTATAATAACTACCACATCTGTGGAACTCATTTATTAGAACACTTTACCAATCTTTTTTCCTGCCATTATTCTGTTTTAGAAATTTTCCTGTACACTATTTTATTGTCTTTGCTCTGCCTACATTTGTAATAAGGTAATTTGCTAGCTCTCAACAACAAAAAAAGTATGTGGGTTTATGTAGAGAACAACATGATGCTTTTTATACTGACCTCTCTTTATGCACACTTTTACTAGAAAGAATTCCAGAGGAAAGTTGTGGCGTGGGGCTGTACACAGAGAGCAATGTTTGAACACCAGCTACAGTCCTCAGCTGTGACTGCACCGAGGCTTGATGCAACTGGGGTGGGAAAGTAAAGGTGATGCTGACTGATATTTCCTGCATTAACCTCGGCTGAATGTTAGAGCAGCTTCTAACCTGCTCCAACTTGTCCAGGTTCAAGGGGCCTTTTGACACCCCACCGCACCTAGGAATTAGTAGGAATATTGCATTTAACCTCTGCTCCCTCCAGTCTCTTTCAGAGCATCCTTTATCTGCAGCTGACACTGATATGCCCTCTACATTTGTGCAACTGCCTTATAATTTCTTTATGTTTGAATTCTCATGGACCCATTGGACTGCAATGTGCAGGAAAATATTGCCAATTAATTTTGAGGCATTATGATCTTGCCAAACTTTCTCACATTTTGATAGTTATATTGATTCAAGAGGACACTTTGAGTAATACATCTTTGTCATAGTGAATAATGCTCACATAATGACAAATCTTCAGGAATTAAAAAAAGGAGGATGAATTTTTTAATGTAGGTCAGTGGAAGTAATTCACCATAAATTTACTCAGACTTCAGAAACCAGCAGCACTTTTTTAAAGCTACTGTAACTGTATAAAACTTACTGTGTCTCCTTCTCTGCTTTTAAATAGTTTTTACTACAGAGCCATTGGTGCTATTAAACATGAGGTTTTGTTCAAAGGAAATACAAGGACTTAATTGTATTTTTTAAAGGAGAGTATTGCATCAGAAGGATTCATTTAAATACGTTTGTTGGCTTCGTGCTCTCACCACAATTCATTCGTTCTAATTTTCCCCTGGACTTGTTAAGGACACAATGCATAGGAAGGAGCAATGCAGAGTGGCATTTCTAGGTCACTATATTTTGGCTGTAAACTGTAGTACTGCTCATAAACTTATTATTACTAAACAAAATACTTCATATTCTACATTGAAGTTTCACAATCTTTTAAAAAAACTTTTGACTGAATGTTGAGACTATTATGGCTCATTAAAGTGACTAGTTCTGCTGTAATTTAGTTATTTCTTAGTGATCAAGGGTTATTATTAGACACGGAACAGATGAGTAAAGAATGGCTCTCTTTAAAAGGACACAGTGAAGGAAAAATATTATTATAAAACAGCTCATCTGAAAATCTTATCCGTGCTGCAGAAATGTATTTGATCAGCCAGGAATTGATTTTAAAAACCCAGTCTATTTTTTTACATTATTTCATTTTTTGAAACTTGGACTGGAGGAAATAAATGGAATAATGATTTAATCTAAATAAAAATATATATTTTGAGTGAACAGTTAACTAACTAACCAAAAAATGTTATTTTAAAGAAGAAGAGAGTAATTGTAAATTCTCATCCAATTCAGCTAATATTTTTAGTAAGAAAATATAAGGTAAGAAATCAGAGAAAATGGAAATATTTGCTAAACTGAAAGAGCTCTAGTTTAAAAGAAAATAGAATTTTAAAATAAAGCTTGCTTGTATTTTAGAAAGAATAACATTTAGCTCTCACTTAAGGCTTTTTCATTTTGATGCAAAAACTAAGCTTCCTGACTATTCCTTTTGCAAGTCTGTAGGCACAGTGCTGTAAAATTTGAGTCTCAAGTGATACAGAAAAATGCTTCTATAAAATCTGATATTCTCCTCACTTAAATTCTGGAAATCCTTCTGTCAGCCTTTTGGGTTCTTATAAACATAGGCTAATACTGTCTACCTTTTTTAGCAAGCTCACACATGACAGGGAATCTTCAAGATAATGACAGAGTCCAAACATAACTTCTGAAAACCTTTTAGGACTACAAAAGAGATTTGTAATGCAGTAAAGTATAATTGCTATGTGCCACTGTTTATTTTCAATTTTTGCTATCACTTTTGCAAATGTATAGAACCTTTAGTATTCGCAGCATGTTTAACCATAGCAAGTAACTAAATAAACCAAATCTCAACCTAGCTATGATTTCAAAGGTATGAGGGAATTAATTTATGGGAGCTGCAATTACCATGATGTGAATTAATGTCGTTGACTTACACCATCCAAGCAAAATCATGTTTGTAATAGCTGACTCAGAACTGGAACATCTGCCTGATATTCTCAGTGGGCACATCTTGTTGTAGAGGGCCCAAACGTACCAGGGTATTATACCCTGTTCTTTGCTAGTTCAAAAAATGCCTTTTTGTCACCCTATTTGGCATGAGTGTTCTCTGCCATCCATTTTTTAAAAGAAATGACACAAAACCTTGTGCCTTTAGAGGACTCAGGGCCATCTCCTGCATCACTCATGAGAGCCCAAGCAAGGACCGAGTGCTACATCCAGCTACTCCAGGGGAGAAAGGTCATTTCCTTGTCAGATGATTCCTGGAGCCACACAGTTCATACGCCAGCAGAATACCAGTGTGGTTCCCATGCTCACGGGAAAGAGAAATGGGAGCAAGCTGACGAAGCAGCAAAACTTGGACTGTTAGCAATTCTTAAATTATAGTCACACATTTTTTTAAGGCCTTATTTGATGCAGTGTCACTACAATTTTATTCCAGCTGACTCCTTTGAAAAGAACACCCTGATGGTCAGTTGGGCCCTTTAATTCCAAAAAGCAACAAGATCCCTGTTCAGAAGTGATGAATTTGCACTGGGAAGACTGCATGTTACCTAAGCTCTGTGTTTTCTAAACTTAATTATCCACATGAGTAAGAAGCTGTAGTGTTATGAAATTATGAAAATCATCTGTTCTTTCCAAGTATTATAAAGAGGGCCCCTTGAAACGCAGCTGGAAATTAAAGCTGATCTATAATCATTTTCAGTATGCTTTCCAGTTCTGAGCACCTGGATAGTAACAAAAAAGGTATTGTTTTTTGCTGTTCGCCAGCCATTTCATTTCCATTTTAAAAAAATCTGCAATAAACCTCTGAGCAATAATTAAACCTGAATTACATTGGTTTTTTGGGTTTTTTTTTAATACTGCCAGTATGTGATTGAACTTGCCCAACCTGAAGTTCCCCCCTTCCCTGCTCTGCTGGAAGAAGGCATACCTTCGGATATCTGTTCGTCAGTCACAATATCACCAACAGCTGCAGAGAAAGAATCTAAGGTATAGAGTTTTATTCCTTTTTTATTTTTTTAAAGCTGTTTTTCTATGAGTCTCCTACCTCATTTATTCCTATTGGAGCCTGGTCACTAATGATATTTATTCCCCAGAACACAGCATGCATTCTCTTCTAAGATTGAATGAAGTTGCTTTTCTTGCATTAATCGGTCAACACAGGACATCCAAGTCAGCACCTCTGGGCTCTTGTCCAATGGGACTTCATAACCTCAGGATCTGCCAGGCCTGGGCAGTGAACGAGAGGCATTGACGGTCTCTGTCAGAGCAGAAGTTCTCAACAGCAGGCTTCGAGTATTGTTGCATGTCTTTGGGTGGATGCTGTTTGGTCTTGTAGAGAGTGGGGGGATGTTCTAACTCACGTATTTCTTGTGGTTGGTTGCTGCTAGGGTTCTGATCAAGAGGGTTACCTAGAAGAGCCCTGTCCAGAGGTGGAGGCAGATGCTGTGGCTGGTGTCACTGCTGAAGATCAGAAGTCCGCAGTAGGTGAAATCCCAAAT
>Ga0181612_132472_pt1 | contig 14506 bp, 8 predicted proteins | sample HoacroProtozoa21_FD_119630 | JGI IMG/M metagenome (GOLD analysis project Ga0181612, IMG submission 119630) | Hoatzin crop microbial communities from Cojedes, Venezuel. Combined Assembly of Gp0051906, Gp0051904, Gp0051908 | reverse complement strand
CAAGCTGGTGGGTGATCACCTATCAAGTCATAGAAACTTGTTGACTTACTGCATTCCCACTGATGTACTGAGTAAGGACTGAGCTGTGTTTGGGTATTGTGCTGAAGGGGCTCTGTGTTTCGCTACTTGCCTGCCCTTATTACCAGTGTGGAATGAAAGCATGATGTTGATGCACGGGCAGTCTGTTGTCCACGTTGCAGCTGGTGCTGCAAGTATAAGTTTAAGTCTATTAGACATTGCATTGTATTTTTAATTGCATGTAGGATGTTTGCAATCCAATTGCTTTCCAGTGTTAGCTCACCAACAAGTAACAGCTAGTAAGGAAAATAACCATCATCCATGAGCCTTGTGGATTTTGCCCCAGTATTGCTATTCTAAATCAACACTGTGGTTACTGAGCACTGAAAATGTAGGTACAAATCTCTTAAGGCTTGATGGAAATATAGTGACAAATATAAAAAGTCGTGATCGAAAGACCAGAATAATTGCTGTCATATAGCATTTAAAATATTTAAGATTTACTTAATGAATATTTAAAAATATTAAAGCCTTCGATACTGAAGTGGTTGTGCCTAGCAGAAACTATTCCAAGGGTGGTATCTGAATTTCAGGTCAGTCTGACTCCAGACTATGAATTTGCACTCTGGGTGACTGCAGCTGTTTCATTCCCTGCTGATCATGGCAGCTCTCATCCTTGTTGCTGTCCTGTAAACTGCTTGGCTCTGTTTGCTCAGCTTGGTTGCTGACTTGTTCAGATCTTAAGATATGAAACAGGTGTAATGAAAAGAAGCAGCTGATTTCAGGTAGAGTTTCAAGCAGAGTTGGAGGAAGCTGTGCAAGGAGAAGTTCCCAGCTGAGCCAAATACTCTTCTAACTTTGTGAGAAGGTGATGGCTGTACCAAAGGCATTAGGTTGCTTGTGTTATTGTATACCCTGAAGTTCATTAATGCAAATTGGGACTGGAAGTCCACCTGAAAGATAGGAAGCAGGCAGTTTAGCTCCGCTTTATGACTGCATGAGTAAATAGCACGTTGCTGATTCTTATGAAAGGCACAATAAATATAGAGGACACTTTTAAAAGCTTTGTGTTGTTAACATGATGGGAACTGGAAGAATCCTAGAGATTGTATCTTTTCTTATATTGCTTGGGTGGCTGGTTTTTGGAGAGAATGTAATTCCAGAAGGAACCAGCTGGGAAGGAGTATGGACTGTTGGAGGCTGCACTTTCACAGTCTGGCTCTTGTCCAGAGCTGTAGTGAGCAAGCGGGGGAATCTGACTTCGCTACTGCTCTGGTTTCTGGCTGTTTCTGTGGCAACAGGTGTCAGGTCTGCTGAAGATGAAGTGAGTGAGAGTTTGGAAACCATTGTTGGTTTAAATTACTTAGTTTTTGCAGTCTGACAACTGTTCCTGTGGCAATAGCAGCAGGTAACAGAGCAGTTAGGTTCCCAGTCATCAGGTCCACATCCAGCTGCTAAGCGACAGCTGACAAATCACGTTTTGTGAAGAGCACCCCCAGACTCGTGGATCTGAGAAATGGGAAGTGGTTTTAAACTGTTTATTAGACAAAAAAATAATGTGTCTGTCTCTAGAACAATGTAGAAGAGGAATGTTAAGGAAAAAAGGGTATAGTAATACTCCAAGAAATCCTCACCTTTCTTGGTGGAAAATGAGCAGAGCTGCTCTTCATACACATGCTTACAACTTGGAATCACCATGTGTTCAGCTCTTCTAAAGCTAACTGCAAGATTTCAAATTCACACACTCTTCAGGTTTCAAAGATAATCACTTAATGCCAGTTCTTCTGGATTCCTGTTATATCTTGCTGAGTCTGTAGGTAGTGGAAGCAGGAGGAAAAAGCTTAGAAAAAAAAAGGAAGTGTGTTTATAGAAGACATAGCAAGGGGAATCTCTCACAGTAGCTAGCTTGAATTTGCATTACAACAGAATAAATACTGGCAACACTTTCAAGTGTTTGGGAAAGGAATTTGTAATAGTTGCCTATATTTGTAGCTCCTATTACTGCAAAAATGGATTCCAAGTATATTTTTTTTTTTACCTGTGGACTGAAACCTCTATTGCTTCTTTGTCTCCAACATAACCATTGTTCTGGTTTGCCTTTCAGCACCTGGTCTGCATAAGTAAAACTGAGAGGCACGATGCTGGGGTTCAGTCTCCAGAAGGTTGGAGAAGCCTTGAGCTGGCCGGAAGCAGCAGTGGAGGCATTTTATAGGAGGCAGACACAAACCCAAAACTTTGTGCAGGAGTGTTAAGGCTGCAGAATGTCTTGTTGATACTGTAATTTTAGAAGTGTTGTAGTTAAATTGTGCATAAATGGCAGTTGATTTTTAGAAATTGGAATAACATTTTGAAAAGGGAGAACATCTTAAAAATAACACCAGGTTTCTTTTCACTGCTTCTGAATTTTGCAGTGTGATTCTCAGGAGCTTATGTCCTATGGCAAACCAACGCTCATTAGATTCCAAACTCATTAGGTGCAGTATCTACTTGCCAGATACCTCACTCTCATTCAAATCCCTCTCTAAAATCCACACCTGTCAGAAAGCTTTAGAAGAGGCAAACTAATTAAAATGTTAGTGAAATAATTTTGTTCCCCAAACTGCCTATGATTTTCCATAGGCAGGAAAGTCTTATCAGTATGGTACTTCAGAGTTTTAAGTTCAGCTGTCTATCATCTCAGCTTGGAGTTCCTGAGTGCAGAGGTCACAAGTCTTATGTGCTTTGTGAGATACCTAGGGCATTTGCGGCCAAGGTATGATCAATAGCACTGATTAATAAAAATTTTGGTAGGCATTTCAAATGTAGTTTTCTCTTTATTAATGTTATTCAATTAATATCAGTCCTATGCTGTATGTAGCTTCTTCGACATTTTTTGTACTAATTTACTATAAAAAGACCAATGCTTCTATATTTCTCTTAGTTTCTCAACTCTCAATCTGCCATTCTAAATGTAAAACTTTTTTGCTCTCTATTCTCTTTATTTCTTTGACCTTTGTTCTGTTTTGCAATTTAGAAAGTTTTCATTCACTTGGATAACAGGCAGTGTTATCCTTTTTCTCAGTAGATATGCAGAATTCTTTTTACAGGCCCCAGAACAATTCTGCAGAATGAATCTGACAACTCTGTGGAAATGCCAAACCTCAGGTTTGCATATCATAGGATTCCCTCAGTTTTGTATCCCTAATATCTTGTGTTCACAGTGCAATGACTTCTATGCAAATAGTATGTTAAAATGCAGAAGGCAAGTGAAATAATTGCCATTCTGAAAACACCTCCAACCAAGAGTCAGCCTTAACTCAGTGGAGTAGCTCCTCAGGTTGTCTTAAATCCACTGCTTAAAATTGCTAGAAACAAACATAAAGGCATTTGTGGAAAGAAGGGAGTTTGATCTTTAAAAAAAAATTCAAATGTTAGTAAATTAATAATGAGCAGGCTGTTTTGCATATGGAGAAGCCTACAGCCATCTGAAATGAGCAAATCTTAAATCCCTGTATATTTCCCCAGCTTGATCATGGGAATGAGTGTGTTTATTTGACACGGGCAGAATTTCAGGGTAGAGACTTCGTGGGTGTCTTCAGCACTGGGTTATTCTCGAGACCTGATGCTGCTGCAAGGGGAAGGAGGAATTTCCTCTGCAGAAGGGAAGAATGTGAAATCTGAACATTTAATGGAACTATAAAGCTGCTCCTGTCCTGGCTCCAGTAACTGTGTTTTTAGAGTAAAGGAAGTTGTCACAGAGGTGGTAGAAACCTCAGATAATAAATCTGTCATTAGAGGACTAATTAAAAAGTTCTGTCAAGTGCATTGAAAACTCTTACCTGGTTTGTATTGAGAAGAAGATGAGGATGGGAAGCCCATTATTTTTCACTTCCTCTTCCAGCTGCGCTGGTGGAATTTGTAACAGCAGAGGCTGGAGCATTCAAAACACAAGATTTTGGAAAATGCACGTGAATCTGCTCATGGGTTTTGTTGAGGTTTTGTTTTCCATCACACGACTGAGCTTGTTGGTGTTCACACTGTAAGCTTTGTCTTGGTGTGAGGGAACAAATACTGCAGAGATGCTTTCATAAGTGGCACCAGTCTGTATCTCAAGAGGTGTTGGCTTGCCCCTCACAGTATTCTGAAATGACACATTTTAGTAGTTTTTTATCATCTGTTTTGTATATTTAATACAGAAGCCTGTTCTTCTGTATGTAGTCCTAAGGACAGATGTTTCACAAGTGAGTGACCATCTGTTTTAAGATGTTAAGAGTCAAAGATTTAGAAAATAATCTATGGATCTCTGTTGGTGGCTGTTTTGATGTTGATAAGAATTTGGTCAATATGTTGATAGTACTGATTGTTTTGTAGCACTTAGAAAAAGGATATTATGAAGGGTGGCCACTTCATCTCTCGGTTTTAGGCATCTGGTATTAGAAAAGGAATATTACAAGGTAGCTTTCTTTTCAGCGTGGGCGATACAGCTAAATATTTGTTTTCACTCTTCTTGGTTTGGGGTGTGTTTTAACGATAGGTCCTATTAGCATGCTATTATTTCTTTCAGCCAGTAAAACTGTTGTTAATGGAGAGGACAGAAGCATGGAAGAATGAAAGCAAACTGTAGATAAAAAGCACATTAAACTTAACTTTCTCTCCTAGCTATTCAGGCTTGATGTTAGCTACATCTTGCACAAGGGTTTCAGATAGAAAACTTAGGTTTTAAAAATGGATCTTATGAAGAATAGGATATTTCTGTAACTACAGTGCTGTAGGACAAGGAATATTCCACTGAATAGACTCTCATAATAAAACTCCTTATTTTTGTTGTGAATGCTAAGCTATATATTATTCTTCCTCTTTGCCCTGCTTTCTTTACTCTTGTTGCTTTAGTAATCTTAAACTTGGTGGAAGCCAAAAAAAAAAATAAAATTTTGATGTAGGTTTCTGAAATATAACAGTAATGGCTTCTAGAACAAACACTGGGTAGATGATGAAAGGAACTTATTAATAGCTCTGAATACTTGAAGTGAGGACTAATAGCCAAGAGCTGACAAAGTGATTTAAAAATGAAAATGAAGCCATAATATATTCAAAGAAGTGAAATGGGTATTACTCAAGGGCAGGAGGAGTGGTGATGTATTACTTTTGACTTCCAAATAAAAAAAAAAATTGGGAGCCAATTATCACCCAGTTTGCTCCAGGCTGGATTTCCAACATGATATACAAAAATGGCAATTGTACAACATTATATACTTTTAGAAAAACTGCTTAATCAAAGATCACTTCTGCAATTGCCTGCAAGCTCTGATGGTCTGGATCCCAAGTCCAGCATCCATGAGGAAGGCAGCGGGGAGGAGTGGAGTGGATTTATGCGTTGTGTTAGCGCAGTCAAAAAAGATATGGGGAAATAGAGGCTTGGTTCCCAAATCAAAATTGTGAACTGTGCTTAGTATCACAGCTTACAAGAGGTGTTATCTGCATGTTGGGCATAAAAAAAAAATATGGAATTTTCTTTATGGAACCAAAGGGAAATGACCTGCCCAGTAAGACTCCAGGGAAAGCAAGGGCCAGGGGATGAAAAGCCACAGCTGGTAATCTTCTTCAGAAGGATGATCTGACTGGAAAATGCTTGTCTATTCTTTGGAAGTACAGTATGGTGAATCTTTTTCAAGTGGCTGACAGATTTCCACTGGAAATCATGTTAATTTTCTACCACATTGGCTGGGAGTTTGCTCAGGAGCCTGAGTTTCTACGAGCTGCGGTTGCAGTCGCATCTTGCCGTGTGAACAGCCACAGAGCCAGCGGCTCCTAGCTTCTGGGCAGCTGGCATGCAATGCTGCTGGTCCTCAGTGCCTGGGGAGCCTGCTGGACCCTCTCACGAGAGGCTGCGGATGTTCTGCTTGCAGGGAAGCCCTGCGGGGAGGACGGCGCTAGACATGTGGTGCAGCAAAAAGTACAGAGAAGGAACATGTTGTAGTGGACTACCTGTGGATGATGTTCTTTTCTGTTGCTGCTGTCCTTTACCAAATAATTAACTACACAATTCTAATAGTGTGTGAGCTGGAGTTATTCAGCCCTAGAATTACTGGAAGTCTTTCCCATTCCTATGATTTTATGGGGTTTATGTGAATACAGAGAAGAAAAGACTGAAGCTCCAGATAATACAGCCAAAGAAAACAGGGATTTTGTTTGTCATATCAGGGAAGGAGACCAGGCTAAATGGAATTGCAGCTATAATTGAGCATTGAGAATGAATGTCACAATTAAGAGCTGTTGACTGTAGAATGGACTTCTGAGGTACCTGGTCTTGGTATGACACAGTGAGGTGTGCCCCTGGCTCTGTGTTGGAAACTACTGGCATTCTTCACCTGGGCTTTGGAGTCACGTTGGGCAATCCTACACCAACAGTCTGTTCCCCTGTTCATTGACACAGTGCAGAAGTGTGGAAACTTGCCTGGGGGCTTAAGATCTTCATCATCACAAATTCCTTAGAATAAAATTATAAGACAGTGGGCTGCTGGGATTTAGTACCAGAGAGGTGGTACTCAAGGGAAGAGCGACTACAGTATTTGTGCTTATAGAAGGTAGAATTTTCTCTTCATTTGCCCTGGTGCTGTACTTGGACATTGCCCCCCACCCAAGCTGATGATACACAACATAGGAAGAGTCCACTTGCATTGCATAGGCACCATTCTGATTCATAGAGAGACAGTAAACAAAAGTGAAGGCTTGACATATCAGTCAGCTAGTCAACAAAACATACACTGAAAAAAGCTGCTCATGGTGAAACAGATGCTGGTCTGTGATTTGGGACAAGAGAAACAGTATGGCAATGCCTAGCACAACAGGGGCTGCGCCAGTGCAAAACTTGGTTGTGCTGGATCATTTCCACTATGGTATATATGTTTATTAAATACCATCATATTATACACAGTGGGAACTGTGACATTATATTCATAGGAATACAAAGATTTTCTGCTACTTATACTACCACACAACAGTAACTCTATAATCTGTATGCATATTCAGATAGCGCTGTGATAAAGTGCACACTTGTGGAACTAGGAGAGCAGGATTTGATGTGTTTTATTGAGGACAGGAGGTTGCACTGCTTTCACCAGGCCTTCTAAATCAGTTAAACGTTGGAAAATGGACTTGTTTTCTTGTGGCTGGGCCAGAAGATCCAATTAACATTTCAGTGACTTAAGTACATCTTATAATAATCCATCTCCTGGAGCTGCCTTAATTGCTCATAGAAAAATAAGTTTGTGCCATAAAAAAAGGTATTTTTGGGCTGGAAGATGATGAGCCTGGCAGTTCAGAATGCTGAACAGATGGTGGTGCAGAGTCCTGGACTGCAAATTCAGCTGTGCTTTGGCGTGTCTACAGATTAGGCCACCCCTTTGGAATGCTGCAGAGCCAACGAGGATCCATTCAGGACCCTTTTATGATAGCTGGTGTTGCATCCTATGATGAACCACAAAAATAGCAGTTGTTTTCATTTTCGTATAATAATAGTGCCACAGAAACTGCTGCTGCATCTGCTTTCTAGCTGTGAATATAGGTAATCAGATGCTACTTAGCAGCTGTGCTTCTGTGGGAAGTTACTGTAAATATCTCAATTAAGTATTTTCATTCTTTGGATAAGTAGTGGTTTTTGAATAATGCTAAAATATATTGAGACTTCATGTTGTTAAACTGGAAGCAAACGCCTGTATTTAATTATGTACAAAAGTATTCTGTTAATGCAACATCGTAGTCTATGCTAAATAAAATAGTTTCTTTGGACTTTATGTAATTACTGTAAGTGTTCAATACTTACAGACCTTAAAAGCCACTAGTTTATAATAAAAATGAAAGTCTATAGCTACGCTGTTCACACACAGCTGAGGCTTAGATATTATTCTCCCACCAGTGATCACTTCAAAGTGCATCTTCCTGAACAGCTGGGCAAGGGCAGAGAGGAAGAATGTCATGGACATTATAGTACATTCTAAATGTCAATACAACTAGGTTATTTCATGCAACTCAGAAGCAAGGATGGAACAGGTCCGAATCAAATACCTTTCAGGAGAATGTTATCCTCCCACCTTGCTCGTATAATTAAAAGAGCATCCAGATCAATTGCTTCTGTGGATCAGAACTACAGTATTTGAAAGAAAAGGGCCATTTCTTAGCTTAAAACCAGCACCATATCTTCTGTACCCACAAAATCTGAGAAGCAGGTCAAAATCACCAATATAATGTGCTTTTGACAGCAGCCTCATTTTAAAGACAGGGCCTTTAGTTTTGCCTTAACCAAAAGTCACACCCAAGGAGCAATTCCCTAATAAAAAATGATGCTACATTCTCTGCTACCTCTAGCTAAGGAGTGGGTTTATGATATATATGCCCATATAGAGTGTGTAACACTAATTTAAAAAGGTCAGAAACTCAAAGCTGGAGTTCTGTAAGCAAGTGTAACACCAATCTGTCTACAGTTGTGTGTAATGTTTTCTATTTAAGGATAATGACTTTCAGGGACAGGTATTTCCTGGCAGTTGCTGACTGGCTAGAGGAGTCGATGCTCTTGGCATTGCCTGAGGTACTTAACCTGGCTCGTCATTAAATGATAGGGATTGTCTGGTCTGGAAGTAGTTATTGCCATTATAAAGAGAAATAAAAATATGACTTTCATTGAAAATGAGAACATTGACTATTACATCACCCTAGGTGTGGATTTTTTCATAGTTTTGAGTTTTTCCTCATAGAGAATCAGCACTAGTAGAAACCAGATTGTCTTTTCTGGTGTCTATTAAATTTAGAATTCTGTTTAGGTTAGGTTTTATACCCTCAGGTATAACAGTAGCACACAGAAGAGCATCTGCGTCAGATGGCACCTCACTACTCGGAGATGCCATACAGAACCACTGTAGTGGCACTCTTCTCAGCTTAGGCACGTTTTCGTTTTGTTTCGTTCACTCCTTTCAGCACTGACCCACCAGGACTGCTAAGGGAACCTTAGCTGCAGCGATGCTGAGTGGGGCTGACCCCAACAGTTGTTGTCATTCCAGAACAGAAGCCTCTGTATCTAGAGCGTGTGAGCAGGGGAAACACAACCTCTGAATCACTGACGACAACGCATTTGTAGCCGGGGAAAGTGCTAAAGCCATTAAGCAAGCCTGCAACTAGTGTGATCAAGCGAAGATTTACTGTAAAATTTTTAGAGTCTTAGCTCTAGCTGCATTAAAAGAAGGCTCTCAGCTCTCATCACTAGTGTGGTTTAGAACAATACAACAACGCAATCTGATTTTTGTACTCTGAATTTCATCTGAACCAAAACCTAGTGGACTGGGAAGGGAGCTTTTCCATTTGCTTCCCTTGACTTTGTGGACAATATTGCCAAAACCAAACATACAGCTGAGGTGAAAGCAGTAGCTTTGTATTAGTGCTTTGCGGCTGAGTCCTTCTGTAAGATGGTGCGGGTGCTATAGTCCCCTGTTCTCTTCAGACAGGCAGTAGCAGGAGCCTTGAAAACGCATGTAAAAACACAAGAGAAGGGATAGAAACGGAGAGATGCAGAGAAAGAACTTGATTTGCCACAGGTTAGGCAGCACTATTGAAACAGAACTGAGTTCTACTCAAGTCCTCTTTCTCTCAGTTAAATGAGCTATTCATTAATCAGTCATGTCTTTTTTTTTTTCCACTGATGGCACATTCGTTACAGTTTTGAGAACTTGCATCTTCGCTGGGAAAAAAGGGAATTTGGAAATGAACTATTTTACTCATTAAAACAGACAAAAAAGAAGGTTGAAAGAGAGCAGTGATAAACTGGACAATCAAATAGAAAAAGACCTTAAAAATAGATGTGCATGCTACAGGTCTGTGTGCAGTCATTAGGTAAAGCATTGTATACAGATGCAAATTTTTCATCCTGAGACTTTTTCTTTGCAGAAAAGTGGCATGTATCCATCACTTGAAGCTCGTGCGCACAGATTTCTTTTGGCTGAACATATAACCTGATGGCTAGGGTTGCATCTGCCTGTCATCTAGATTACACTGCGGATTTAGATACGTAATCAGATTTAAAGCTCTACTCAGGTACTTGAGAATACAGTTAAAAAGAAATGGCATTAGATGTGTGCAATCTGCATATGTACTGAGGTTTTTATCTTCAAATTTATGACAGCTGATGAAACTCACAGTGACCTTTTCAAGAAACTTACGTTTCAGGGTGATATTAGCCCAAGAAAGAGAATGCTGCCAAACGTAACATCATGCTGTTCATCGGAAGTTCACAGAAAATCTCAGTTTGCACATGAATTATAGATTGAGCCAGGACTGTGATCATCTGGTTTAATATAAATCTGTTTCTCGCAGTTACATCACAATGTGTACAAGAATGCGAAGTAATACAAATCTTGAAAATGCTATATGGATGCAGAGATCTTTGGCAATGTGCTATGTGATTTGTGCACTAGTCACATGATGTGCTACAATACTGATGGGTTAAATTAAGTGATTAGAGCTCCATGCTTCCAGTTTTAAACTAGGTACCTTTAAACCAAATGTGATTCACCAGAATTAGTTTCATTACTTTCACTCTCCTTGTTACAATGCCCCCAAAATCATCATGTTCCAGTTCAAGTCTCTCAAATAGAACATTTTAACCTGATTTTGCATGTGTATATATAGCGGGAAAGAGTCAGCCTTCTGCAGCACTTCGTAAGCTGATGTAGTGCATCTCAATCTAAAGAGATTGTGGTGTTCCTGGTATTTCGCAAAAATTTTTCCAAAAAAAAAATCTAATTGACAAAGTTAAATGGTAAGAACAAGACATTAATACAAAAAGACAAAGAACACCTTTTCTTATTTGAATGTTGTTACACTAAACAGGTGGAGATGTCACTTGAAAAGCAGCAGGATCTAAATATGTCAATCCTCTAACTGTATTGCAGCATATTAAAAAGCGAACCCGAATGCATCCCCATGTGTATGAAGGACAAACCACGGACGTCCCAGCACTCAGCACCTTTGGGGAAGCTGGGAGGAGAAATACTGTGCATCACTACGCCAACCTAAACATCCTAGCCTGAACACCCTGTTCTGGGACCACAGGACAATGTTTTTAAAAATGACAGTCAATGCTCATGAGGGAAAAGCAATTTTTACTATGGGTTAGAGGAAAAAGTGAAAAACAATTCCAAGAGCTCAGCAAAAGACAGCAGATGAAAAGGCATCCCATTTAAGTGGCTTGTGATTTTCATGGGACCTGACTTGCAGTGTCTGAGTGCTTGATGCTGGCAGTTCTTCATATTCTGTCATAACTAGTTTTTGCTCATTTTGCTCTTGTTCTCAGCTACTCATTCTGTTACTGGCCACAGCTTATTTGCATTCAGTGCTTCATATTCTGTTTCAGTGCCATTTTCTCCTGCAGGAGATCTTCCTTCCTCGTTCTTCATTGGCCTTGTGCACTGAGGAGGACCTAGCCCTGCCGGTGGTACCTTATCTTAAGCAGAAAGTGGGTCACTGGCTTTTCATAAAACTGAGGATGGTGCTTCCCTAGATTTTATCTTCACCCACTGCTCCTGCATTTTTAAAATCGTCAGACACTTCCCAGCTCCCTGCGAGATACTTCCATATTATTTCCCTCAAGCAGGCCTCAGCTGCATTTTCATCCTCCAGCTGGGAAAGCACAATGAGACTTTCCCCAGAAGTCTGTCAATGCAGATCATTTAATTAGACCAGATGGGATCACTCTAGCAGAAGTGCAAAGCTCTTTTTCCCCTTGGAACTGCTAATGCTGCCTTCCCAGCGTTCAGTCTTGGTGGTTGGAGACATAAAGTTAAGACCTAATGCATCCTTCTGACTCTGGTGCATGCACTGTGGCTTGTTATTATGGGTCTAAAATACTCAGCCATAACTTCCTGCCCTCCTGTGCTTCAGTGTTGTCCCAGGTTTCTACGTGGCGTAAGAGCAGTGCCATTATTCAGCTGTACTTGTAGAACTCAAAATATTTTCCCAGGCAAAAGAAGCTGGTATTGTAGTTGAGTACATCTTGATAGTTGAGGATTAAACATGACAAAGGTTTTTCTGCATATCCTAAACAAGTATTACAGTTGAAGTGTATTCAGAGTTAAGGCTGTATTCAAAAGACAGCCAAACAATTCAGAAAAGATACGTAGCTAAGGCACTCGTACAACTTCCACAACCTCCCTGAGCAGCCTGTTCCGGTGCTCCGTCACCCTCAGAGGGAAGAAGTTCTTCCTCATGTTCAGACGGAACTTCCTGTGCCTCAGTTTGTGCCCATTGTCCCTTGTCCTGGGGTGCCTTCTCCCTCCACAGGGATGAGGGTATCTTCCCACCTCCCACAGTCACCCTAGGCCCACTGCAGGAACGCCACGTCGAGCGGGACTTTTCACTGGGAGCATAGCACACGACAGGAGCTGCGTCCCTCAAAGGCTTGGTTGAGGCAACTCACATCGAATGTCACCAGGGCCTCAGTAGCCAAGAGCAGCTTGTTAGCAGCACAGTCCACACACCCCACCCTCCAAACCCCAACACAACAGCTCAGCTTTGACTACACAGTTCTGATTCTCGTTTGCCAGCGAACAATTTCCTGCCTCTGGCAAAACGATTGTCAGAAACACCCAGGAATATGAAAAATTGACAACAGTTGCTGGATGCTAAATATTGTTCATGCTTGACTGCTGTAATGGCACATCACCGGCTTTGAGAGACAGCTAGGCATTTGTCGCCATCATTAATATGGAGTGAGTTTATCACCCAACCTCCAAGCTCCCTTTCTCATTCTCCCTTCTGTTCTCTTACTAAGCAGCCATTCATTTCCCATTTGCATTTTTTTTAACAGTACAATGATTTGCAAAATTAAATTCATTCAAACTTTTTACTGTTCTCATTTTCACGTATCTTTCACTGTTTTTATTACCATGACTGGGCTGGCTTTGGCTTACATTGCATCACGAAGCATTTTACTGATCTCAGGAGCACTCTTGTTTTTCATTTTCTTCCTCATTAATAGATACATAATCACCACATGATAGTGTTCCAAACTCTTTGTTTTTTATAAGCTTATATTAAAAAAGAATCTCTGTTTTTTGGCAAAAGATACCTAATCCCGTGTCTCCTGATGGCTGGGTGAACTTGGCGAGAACAGCATCAGGCCATCTGCCTTGCGGGTCCTTATCCTCTTCAGTGCAACAGACTGAAAATTTGAGCTCAAAATTTCACGCAGCCCCAAGTACTTTTTCTTCACCTGTTATTTTATGAAGACGATGATGCTGAGTTCAGCACAGCAGCAGCTTTACTTTAGTGCTTATGTAAGGTTAGAGAAATGAAATTATGACAATGATTTCAAGTATTTTAGTGCTGTATATTTCAATATTCTACCAAGGACGGACACACCAACATACAAAAAACCAAACCCCAAAACACAGCTGGAAAAAAGTTCCACTGCGTAAGAACAAAGTTTTCAGCTCAAACCAAGTCCCATGAATGCAGGAGAGTTTTCAATGTGATTCGAAGGAACAAACCAGGAAGCCCAGGGAGAAACATGCTGACACTTTTAAGAACGTTCCACTACCCAGAGCATTCAAAACAACTCAAGCTTGTAAAAACACAGCAATCACCCATAAGGAGGTTACAAGAGACACAAAAAACTGACATCCTACCTCATCCAAGGAGAGGTTAAAATTAGATGTTCAGGAGCATCTAAGCCACTAACTTCTTTTGAGAGTCTCAACATGTATTTTGGAAGTTTAAGTAAAAACTAAACTCACCTAAACAAAAAAACGCAGTCCCCAGAAACACCACATTTTTCCTCAATTTTCTGCATTCTTAGTGGCTTAATTTTCACAAGAAACTGAAACCAACTCAAACAGTTGGACATCTTTCAAGCACCAACATGTATTTTAATGACACCCCAAGCATGGGATGTTCTTCATCCCTGGTTTGCGACAGCAGCTCTGACCGACCGGGCACAGCGGAGCATCCCTGACTTCATAGTTGTGGGATGTTACAATTTTCCACCTGACCGTGGAGGAATCAAGCCAAAGCTCCTCTCCTTGCCATCTTCCAGAAGCTCCAATGTTCTTCTTGGCTGCCCACAGATTCCTACATACCTGCACTGAAATAGAGACTTAGCTGAGCTTGACCTCCCTGGTAAGAACCTTAACTTTCTGAAATCTAGCTGAGGTACGTACGCAGTGCATGTCACCAGATAATATTGATGGGTCTGTAACAGAAAGGCCCTTAATGTTGCCGTTCCATCTCGAGCCACCCTTCTTCCATGGTTCCCAGGCTTTCCTCTGAAGGTCTTGCTGTCACCTGTGAAGTCCAGCACAGCTAACTGCTTGCTCTGAAGAGACCTTCTCTCCAAGGGCTGCAAAGTTCCTGCTCATTCCTGGTGTCACCCCATTTCAGCTGGGATAGAGTTAATTGTCCTCCCAATAGATGCTGTGTTTTGGATTTACTATGAGAACAATGTTGGTAACACTGACGTTTTCAGTTG
>Ga0181612_134413_pt1 | contig 14509 bp, 6 predicted proteins | sample HoacroProtozoa21_FD_119630 | JGI IMG/M metagenome (GOLD analysis project Ga0181612, IMG submission 119630) | Hoatzin crop microbial communities from Cojedes, Venezuel. Combined Assembly of Gp0051906, Gp0051904, Gp0051908 | reverse complement strand
CTGTTTCGGCAGGGGGGGTGGACTAGATGATCCACAGAGGTCTCTTCCAACCCCAAACATTCTGTGATTCTGTGATCTTGTTCAAGCCACCACTCCAGCTGAATTTTTGTTTGTTACACTGTTTTGAGGAAACTGGTTGGTGAGAAGAGTCTGAAACCACACAAAGCAGTATTATTTCTCTCTCTCCACTTTAATCAGAGCAGGCACAGGTCCAACACAAATCCTCAGCTGAATCTCCTACAAGCGAAATACTGGACAGAAAAAAAACCTGCAAGATCGTGGTGAGCATTTATGACAACAAGCTCATCAGCAGCCAGCATTTTGCATTTGCATCATTATTAATCTGATCTGCCAGATCTGATTCTTGTCAGATAGTCCTCCTGAAGAGCTGCTACACCATACAAAAAGCACACACTGTAAATCACAGAAAATGATGACAGTTTTCATCAGTGGTGAAAGAGGGGAAGGAAGGGCAGATTCTGTAGCATGCTGCTCGTACTTGTTGCACAATGTGGGGATTTTTTTGACCTGTATCACATTATAAAAGAAGAGAGGTCTAAATAATTTCCTCCCTTTCAAAGACAGTGGGCCAAATTTCCGGCCAGCACGATATGCTGCATATCCACTGAAATCGATGGAGATACGCCAGTTCAGCTGAGAACTTGGCTTTGCCTGTCAGTTCATTCAGCAATGATTGCACTTGACACGCAGCACAGAACAAGCATTTGTTTTTAAAAAGAAAACAGTGGAGTCTTTCAGTGCTAACACAGCCCATAAATAGTCCCACCTCCAAGAACTGGATTAACTGTCCTTAGCTCAGGCTTCTACATATTTGTGCGAAGGAAGAGTAAGGAGGAGGAAAAAAGCACATTCTTCCCTCTCGGCACATTGATGGTAGGTTTCACCACTCAGGACAAGAAATGATGGTCTGTAGAGCAGGGCAACTTTGCTTTTCGTCAGAATCTATCACTGACATACGCACTTAATGTCCTCACAGGGGCTTTCACCCCCCACCTGAACACCACGTAGTCGCACCCCTCACCTTTACCTCACCGTTACCAACCCAAGTGCCCAAGGTCAGATCACTAGTGTCTCCCAGCGTTCAAAAGGGCTGTGTCAATCTCAGCTAGAAGTTGCTAAAGCCATTTTCCTGCCAACTCTCTGGTGGCACGGCCAGGCTTACCCCGGGCATCCCCAGTGACTGAGGCAACAGCTGGCACAGCTGGGTCAGAGGGAAACAGGCGAGCCAAAACACGCTCTGGTGATCGCGGACAATAAAGCGATGCCCTTGCAGAACAGCTGAAGATCAGAACAAGTTGATACAAACGCACTGCATCTGTAAGGCTCCCCTTCCCCTCTCGTTTTGAAACCCAGGATGAAATTAGAACAATCACTTGCTGTCCTCCTCTTCCTCGCATCTTCATGCAAAACTCTGGCGCTTCTCCTTGCGTAATTTCTATCCAGTAAATTAAGTTGCAACCCTATTCCTCCCAGCTTTCTTTTCAGTTCACACATTTTCACTGAATAATTGCATGAGACAAGTCTTGCTTTGAGGTTTCATTACCAAAAAAACTACTAAATATCTGAAATGTAGGTTTATCTCACGTAACACAAGGCATAAGTTGAACTAATCGGAGAACAGAAATAGCAGAATTACGCTGTGAATTCAGACAGCAACATATTACAGAGTTTCTTTCAACAAGTGTTTTGCCCTATTTGCTTAAAAGGCACAATTTCAGGATTTCTACCAACAAACTCCCAAAAAGCAGACATTATTGTTACACCTGTGGACCTGGCCATTGCGAATACTCTGCAATGTGTACACGTATCCCTGCATAAGCACAGCACAACAGGTCACCACCTGCATAGAGGTTTTCAAGTGCAAAAGTCGAGGCAGAACTGCTGCTGGTACAGAAAGGCAATCCCACCAACGTCGGCGTGGGGACGCTGCAGGCTGTGCGGCTGACGCTGCTGTATGTGGCACACAGGACACCACCAAGCTGTCCACTGGCTTGGCCTGGGGAAACTGAGTAGCAGCCCTTTCCCTTTATAGTCTTTCTTACCTGTACATGTCGTTTCCTGCCTGCTTTAGCGCTGGGAAGGCAAAAAACCACAGAAAGTAGGAAAATGCAACAGGAACTGCTAAACTGTGCTTCGGAAATGAAGAACAAGAAAGGCAAAACTCAAGAAAATACAAAACTACGCTTCAATCCAGATTTCGGCTCCAGTCGAATCAAGAAATGACCCCCACCTCTTCCCCAGCGCAGCTTTTCAGCATTCAGAGCACAAACTCCCCGTACGCTGCCTGAAAAGCCCAGGCATAAAGTTTATCCTTGAATTTGAGGCTTTGTCATTTGATGGGGGGGAGGTAATCAGGACAAGGCGCTGGACCATGCTGCTCAAGACATGACAACAGACACACCAAAATTCCAAGCTGGCTGCATGAAGCAATTAAAGTAGTGTTTACTATTCCGTGACAGTTAACATGTTGGACTGACCTTTCATTTACTGTTTAGTACTGAACATTAAGCTGCAAAATTACTCATGCTTTGCATTTAGTACTGGCATCAAAACTAACAGCATTAGATAGCTATTCCCACGGCGAGACATGCGTTTCGCCTGCCCAGTTGTGCGTGTACTTTTATAAGCACTGTATTTAATATTTAACATCACTTCTGCAGGTTATATTCATCTGTTGCCGTTAGGAATCATTGGTAACACTGCTCCAAAATGTAAAAAGCATATGCAAAATGTCCAGTGTGATGCAGCTGGTAAAATTATGTCCTTTCTTTACATGCTGGGAGAGATAAAAAGGGAAGGCTGGTGTACGCCCGTAAGTCCCCGTGGCAGCTCCCAGCCAGATGGCACAAGTACAGAAGCTAGGGAGGAAAAGTTTCTTTGTTTCCTCTCCTTCTAGCTGCTCACAGCAGCCACGTTACAACGGGAGGCACAAGACACGCGTCACAAGAGCCTGGCAGCCCGGTGGTTGGGATATTCTCGCCGGAAAGGGCACCTTTCCCTGCAACATGCTTCGGCTGAAGGTGGGCAGGAAGGACCTGGAGTTTCCATTCCCCAGGGCCATGCTCTCAGGGAGAGGCTACAGATGAAAGGGAGAGGTAAACACTCTGGAAAAGCAGCTTTGCCAGTACGCTTTTGCCTGAATTTTGTGCTAGGAGCAGGTAAAACTATGGTTATTCCTACCCTTGGCTGTAATTTGCCTGGTCAGGCACTTGGCACGCCCAGGACTCTGCATTTTGACTGTAGAATTCAGGTTTTTGGGTCCCAGGTTGCCCCATCCAGCACAAACACGGGTCTTCTCCATTCGCCCTGAGTGCTCCTCCCAACTTGTGGAGCCGTCCTGCTGCGGGCACTGCATCTCTCCCACCCCCCCTTCACCTCTGCCCGGAGGCTTTTTCATCACACACTTCTAAACCTCTATTTGTTACGTCTTCTTTGCGACAGCGATAGGCACTGTGAATGGACTGTCAGTGAATACCAGAATAGCACACAGTTCATATGCAGACTGGAACATTAATAACCACAAATATCATATTATGGCATTACGCGCCGTCAGTGTTTTATTCATAGAGGCTATTTATATAAAATCTCTATTTTCTGTATCGCAACTGAAGTTATCTGGCTTATTTCCCCCCAGCTCAAATATTCCCACTGCAGATTCCAAAGGGCAAATTCTCAAAGGCTGCTCAGCATCCTAATTATGACAGAATCGCTGCCGGTTTGATCTTGCCTGCTTCTTTTTTTTAGTATTTCCAGACAGATGTTCTGTGCAACCAATATGCCAGCTCAATGGTCAAAATTATTACAAGATTGCTGATAGAAGGCAAGTTGGTGTATTTTAAAAATCAGTATAATATCTTAAAGAAAGAAGAAACCTTTCAAACAAGGTTGTAATTGTATTTAATGCACATTTTGCTTTTAATAGCAATTTCCCAGTTTAAACAGCATAAACCTTACAATGCTTAATTAGTGAAGAAGTTATACTGCTTATAAAGTTGTATCTAAAATATACCTTATTCATTCTCTATTGAACAACATTTTTAAGACACTCTAATGTCATAATTACACACTATACAGTAGCAGCATGTTCACACCACTACAGTTAAGGCCGTGTCAGCATTCTCATCATGAACCTTTTTCAGGGTTTGAACACATCAGCCATAACATTACAATGCAGTTTGGATACAAGATTCACATCTTGGATGTCGTATTTTTTCACTTTAGTAAAATAAGAATAAAAATAATAGAACACATATAATAAAGGACTCCACCCAAATTTATTTTGGATGATTGCTGCCTTTGCACAACATGCTCAAAATTTCCAAAACGAAATTTAAAAGAAGTTAGTGGACAGCACAGCCTGATCAGGTCTAGATGAATTTGAGTGCAAAGTGTTGTAAAGTGGGTGCCACAGATGTACAATAACCACTTCTCACACATTGCCCATTTTAACATACACAACGCTTCTTCTGTGTAAATATTTAGGCTGGCAGGTACAACAAGTTCCACCACCAAGTGAATAATAAAAACTACTCATCTCCAGTTGCATACACTTCCTGGTCACGATGAAAGTCAATTGTTTCACAAGTCAGCACACTGGCTGCTGAGGTACCATGTTAGGGTAAGAAACATCTGAATCTTCATGCCACTCATGCCCTGATAATTCAAGAGGGACTCATCACGCCGCCCACCAAGCTGAAGCCATTTGTTTAAGAAGGTGGACAAGGCCAAATACTGTACGGAAAGGGACCCAACTGCTTCTTCCGTGAAATGCCAGAGCTTGTCTAAGGAAATTCACCCCTACTTCATGCCTTAACAGCTTCCTGGCTTTATTAACAAAATGCTTCTTATTGCCATATGGTTCGATTAAAAGAAAATCTCTAGTCAGGGATCTACTTAAATATGTTCTACCTCTGCTTAAAGCAAAGCGCCTCTGTAAGCGCTCTCCTGAAACACTGCCCGATGAAAGTGTGCTCCATGGAACTGCGAGAAGCTGACGAAACTTCGTGCAGCTGCAGAACCACACTCTTTATACATCATTTGCTCATTTATTGTTTTTACACTTCTTCTTTTGTGACCAGCTCTTTCGTTACAATGCTTTTGGAAGCACTCCATTGCATACTTTTCAGACTTAGAGATAAGCATGCAAGACTGAAAAAGAGTTGCCTGTTTCAAGCTTTGTGTACAATGCACACACATGTTTATTAATAAAAACGTGTCTATACATCTATTTGTTCTTTGGACCAACTACAGCCTCCCTAGGTGACTGTAACATGTCTTACAAACCTTTCACGGAAGATTTAAGAAATATTACTTCAAGATAAAAAAAAGAAAACAAATACATTAAAACATCATCATCAACGAGACAGAAGGGGGAAAACAAAGCAGAGACATCCCATGCCAAATCCACTGCTGGCACAGGTTAGCAGTGTCATCTTGAAGTCTGCTTTCTGCCTTCTACAAGTTCTTTTATGTCATGGTCTTAAAAGGGAGCTGCAAAGCCATGAGGAAATTCCACGAATGCCCCCAGGCATGGGCCAGATGCTGAAATCCTTCTTCTTAAGAAGGGAACAGATTAGCACACAGCCTATTTCAGCTCTCTGTCCTATCAGACTTTCTGTGCACAGGCACCTGTAAAACAGGGGTAACAGTATTTCTCCACCTCAGAAATCTGCTGTGAGAACAAATGCATTTATGGTTGCCTGGACCACAGCCACAGCCATGAGGGCTACATCAGTACCTAAAATACAGCCTTGCCTCCTCCTGCCCATCCCCGCGAACACAGCAGGCAGTAGACAAGAACTATCAAGAGTAACATTGGTAATGGAGGGTTTTATGACACTATATGGTAGTGGCTGATTTAGTTCAGCAGAATTAAGTTTCACAATAAAAACCTCCCCAAGATTTTTTTTTTATAAGGGATCAACACAAGTCAGCTTAAGAGACTGTACAAGAATGACCTGAATTGTATCCCATTACTCAACACAACGTTTCAGAATCTGTCTACATCTGATGATGGTCCACATCAATTCATACACAAACGTATACCGGTTGTACCAGGGGAAAACAGCAAACAGTGTCCAGCCTCAGTTTCCATTTCTGTATTCTGTGATACTGGGCACGTACAACAGACAACTGAAATGATACCGCAATAACCCATACAATCCGTTTTAAGTCTCCTCGCCTGTGATGTAAGAAGAACGATCCTGTGTGTTAATAGGCAGCAGTTACTTATTGCATCAAGGCTCACCTGTAATCCATTAATTTCATAAAGATATTACGGGCTATCATCACAGAACGCGAACACCTTCATTCGTAAACTGGCATTCCCTGTCTTTCACTGAGCTATTAATAAATTCCTCAAAACTTTCAAGATAAAGTGAAGCAGAAGTTTCAGCTACAGAAAGGTAGTGCAAAGGTTCAGTTTGGCACTGCAACATTATGGACAGACAAGTATTCATGGTAAACTCAGTTTAGATTTGGAAGAATGCATCCTATAATTGAACCAATATTGTCAAATGTATTGCATACTATTGTAACTTCACAGTAATCAAAATCAGACATCAAGGTTTCTATAGAAGCAGCAATCACAGATTGCAGTAAAGTATACCACTCAAGGGAAAAAAAAATTGCATTTTGGCAATTTCATAGTCAAGTGTTCCTTATGCTCCTCAGACAGTCATGTCAGACATTTTCCTGTTTAAAAGGTGCACATTGTTTCTCCTCAGTCCTCGTGAGACTTCTCTGCAATGACTTTGCATTCATACTGCAAAACAGAAGTTGATAAAATTAGTAATATTCATTTACATAATGAAAAAGACTGCTATGCAGGGGATTCTTCTAGAAAAAGCTTAGCTTACACTTTAACCACGTAAATTTGGTGTCCCTAAGTTCTGTGTGCGCGCTGGCTGCAATTTCTGTCTCCTTGAGACTTAGGGGATGGTATGACTTCTCCCCAAACATGGGAGCTTACTTAGCTCCTGGTCCTGAAAGGGCTACGATAATGTGACTGAGAGTGTACAGAGCACAGTCACGGGCTGTGCTCTGAACAAAAGTACTAACAGTTTGCTAACGAGATCAAAAAGCAACGATTACTGATTTCTTCCTTCTCCACATCCAGAAGTCAAATACCTGGTTGGTATATATGCAGGAAGGAATGGCATGTAGATTAAAACTTTTATTAGAAGGCATTTGATACACCTACTCCCCCTCCCAACCTTACCATTGCCAGCTGCCTGCCGATATTGCCCATAGTTATTCCACCAGCAAAAAATATACATGGCAACCAGGAACGAACATAAAGGAAATCTGGAGATGTGTATCTGGAAAAGAACACACATTTTTGAGCTCAAAGTTATCTGACACACAGAGTCCTCTAATCAGGAGACAAATCCACAAATTTACATATTAGGACATTTCAATTTGAGAAGACCCATATTATATAATTACTTGCAGCATATAACAAAGAAGGCTTCTTATTGATTATAATCCCATTTGTTCAACTAAAAAATCAGCACATTACATTGTTGGTAAGGCAGCAATTTTATTGAAATAAGCAACTTCCGACTAAAAGTCTCACTTACAAACACTGAAAAGCTTTCATGAACAGTCCAATTTACTTTACACTCAAAATTAAGTGCTGCCAGCTTTGGAAATCACGTCAAATTCTACCCTTTTAGTTATTCCGATTTTATGTTATAGCTTCAGGACACTATCATTCAACCTTAAAGGAGTAAATACTTACTGATAAACTCCATTGTAGACCAGAAGTTGTGACACCAACGTGGCCAAGAAAGCAATTCCCACGCCAAGCCCAAAGCCACTTCGTGATCTGTCAAATGTCCACCACAGTCCAATTGACAGGGCTGCTAACGTGAGAGACAACTGAATATTGTTGGCAAAATCCACTTTCTGTGTTGACTGTTAAGGATAAGCTTGGAAATAATCACATACAAGTCTAAAGCAGTTTTCTTCATTCTGTTTGTCGTACTTGGGCACAACAGAAAAGAATACCTTAAAAAAAATACAGCACTAGCTGTATCAGCTATCACACAGCTATCGAGTATAAGGAAAAAAGCCTTTAAGTGTTGCCAACCTATCAGGAAACTAAAAAATTTATGACACTTCACATTTTTAGGGTCTTACAGTGGTACAGGAGTGAAGAGATATACACCTACCAGACAACTGAGGTGTTTCATACAGACATACAATGCACATGCTACTGTTCAGAATAAGAACATCTCATCCTTATCTGGTCCTTTATTACACTAAGCATGAAACCTTAAATCTAGCATTAGACTTCTCTGACAAGGATTTGCTGAAAAAAGGTATTTGTTAAACAAAATTGCAATTTTGTTTAAGTTACATGCTAATTTACATTCAGCTAAATATTAAAAATGTTAGTGTTTTCTATAACACAAAATGTGAATAATATCACTGTGAAAGTATTATTGTAAATCAACATTGAAAAACAGTTTTGTCAACTGTGATAAAAGTGTGAAGTCACTCCAGGTATCTTTGGAGTGTTTCACATTCTTCAAAATGTTCTGGAAATACTAACTCATCCTCACTAGTCCTGCCCAAAACAGATTATTAAAAAGCAGGCTGTCAAGTTTCGTAAGCCTGAAAGCAAGTTTATGGGATGACAACACAAAAACACTGCTCTGTGTTCTCACAAAGACCTGGAAAGAGACCTAAAGGAAATGAGAAAGAAGTTCAACTATCTGAAATAAACGATTACAGGATAAAAAGCAATAGCATCAGAAAAAATCTCAAACAAGACCAAAAACGACACCAAATATGGTAATGTGCAGAACTGGTAATAAGCTGAAAAGAAAGCGGTCTGGAGAGCTGTCAAGGAGGAAATACAGACATTCCATTAATGATGTTCTGGAATATGTGTAACTGCTGTTCAAGAACTGCAAGAAGGTTTGCTGTAAATAATCTGACCCGTGCAGAGAGAAGCTGTCAATTCTCTTGTATTTCTTCAAAGCAGCAAAGCTGCACGTACTTCTACAACAGGTGCAATCCAGGCCAGTGAGAACCACAGGATGAGGTTAATGCATCTCTGACAATGAGAGCACGGTTTGTGAGGGACAGCGGGAACGGCTCGGAACCTCGGCAGCTCCAGCCCATCCGCCCACACTGGATAGGATGGCTGGTGCGACCAAAACCGAAAAACAGTCCAACCCATCCGAGGGCCAAGCCACCTCTGTAAGAATTCAGCCAGCTCTCACATCTTTCACTGACCTTCCCCTCTTTCCTGGAAACAAGGAGATTCAGCAGCACGCAGTCAGAAATTCTTAGCATGGTTTCTGCAAACCGTGTTGGAGCTGACACTGAAGCAGATGAGAGCTCCGGAAATGATCAGCTTTCTATCCAAATAGTTTACAAGAACCCAGTTTTCACACACAGATCCTGGTTTTACCTGACAGGAGGCACTAGACACGACTACAGAAAACCACTGAGACTCACAGGGCTGCCAGTAAGGTGTGTCAGTCCATGTGAAAAACACCGTCACCCAGCATGTCGCCAGCTGCTTCAGAGGGAAGGGATGCCAGTTCCGAGCACACTTGTGCCAGCATGTATATGATTAGCTGCACAACCAGGAGGAGCATAACGTACTGCAACATGCCGACTGACTTCTAATTGCTCTTCCTGAATGACCACAGGAATGGTAACTACTCATTCAGTATCAAGGCATCATTCGTAGAATGCCTAACTGCCTTGTAAAATGCTTTGCGTAGCCCTGGGTATTACCTGGTCCTGAGTTTTCCCCATTCTCTGCAAGGTGCATGTGCTTCACTGATGACCTCATCACTGGGCTTCAACCTCTTACTACAGTGTTAAAAGGACATCAACCCTTGAAATGTCTTAAAGCACTTTTCTGTAATACCTACCACACAAATATTTCCCCACACTTACTTTAATTCTTCAAAGACAATAAAGACTAAGTAAGACAAAGCCCAATATTGAGACGTTTCTAATGCAATGATTTTTCAGAACAAAAAGATGTAAGACTTGTCACCTCCCATACCGCTATGACAGTTCAACAGTAATACATATTCTGCGTTTCCCCTGCAAAAATTCTGCACATTACATCTTTAACAACAATTCACCATGACTATGTGAGCTTTGTTTTAGTGGAAACCCATTTGTTATCACCCATTTCATTAGAATATAGGATACAGCGCTGGCATGATTTATTCCCACAAAGACTGCTACACATCGCATTACACTGGACCATTCTCTCTTAAATTTATGTGGCTCTCCCAGATGTCTGTCCATGCATGGGTACAATAACCCAATCACAGCTGTGGAGACAGGAAAGAAAAAAGGCCCAGAAGTTAAAGCACTGGCAATATTTCACTAAAATACAGACTACCTGGACTTTGACAATCAGTGTGACAACCAAAACAGATCTTTTAAGGATAAACAGTACAAAACATACATTGTAAAAGAAGAGGAATTTCAGACAATTTCATTATTTAAAAAAGCCCTGTAAAACTTCAGCAGCATCTTCAACCACTGCAGCAGTGACCTGGCAGAGGTAGCAAAACAGAGCCAATTTGAACTAAGGGCAGAGGACGAGAGTTCTGCACCCTACTGATACCTGCGGGCTCACATTGTAGTTCAAAAGGTGCAGAAATGGCTTGCAGGCTGGCACTTCTCAAAATTCCACATATCAGACATACATGTTTAAATAACTGCAAAACAAACACACCAGGGTAAGGGCAGAGTGTGGTTTGTAACATCAGTATTTTGTGCCTGCTTTTGTTGTTGTTACAAGCAGGTTTTGTTTGGATAATTCTTTTGTCTTCTTCAATGCTACTATAAAGGCCCGCACAGAAAAGGGAAAGCCAAGAGCCTATGGAAACTGTTGAACATAGAAAGCAAACAGGACTTTCAACACCAGGGAACTGCTATTCTCTCTGAACATTTCTTCACAAACGTGTTCCCTACTACAGTGGCAGCCAAAAAGACTGTTACCACCACCGCTGAGGAATAACGCTGGTGCTTGATGTTAAACTGGTGCTGCAGGAGAGGGACAGAGCCTGAGTCATCGGTACAGACTCCAGTGCCCTTGGTCTGGCGTGCTGTCGGAGGTATGTCATGGCAAATGCTCTTAATTCTGCCAGAGAGGAAGCTGATCTCCAGGATTCGGGAAAATACATCACCAGTAATGCTGGAGAGGAAAAAAAACTCCCTGAGCAATTAATTTTCTTGCCAAAGGCATTGGGCCAAACTGATGACTAATAACAGCGACGGATGAACGGACTTCTCTGAAAGCAGCCTTGATCACCACTGATTATAAATACACAAAAATACCTTGATTCTGTTCGTAACAATAAACCATACTGCAGAGAAATGTTCATGTCAATTCCAGGAAGGCTGTGGAAGTACAAATGGTAAGAAAATGGGTGAATTACCAGCATTTACCACAGAAATTCCATGTATGTACACTAGCAGAGAAGATAAGGAAAAATGGAGAAGAGAACACCGATAACGAAAACGAAAGAACTCAAACACCTCAACAGGGGTCACTCCTACTGGGAAAAGCCAATTAAGGCAGTAGTATTTTTAAATCAGGTGGCTTTAAAATTAAGTAGTGCAAATACCTAGCAGGTGACTGACTACACTTTACAAGACAGACCGAGCCTTTCCACCAAAGCCACCAACCCATCAGACCCAGAAAGGCCCACAAGTTTCTTCCGAGATGACGGCAGGACCCAGCCTTCGCAACTCCCCCGACGCAGCTGCAGACAGTGTTCTCAGGCAACTCCAGAGAGCACGAGGTGCAGCCTGATGCCAACAGCTGACAGTGCAAACATTACAGTCAGCATTGCAAACCTTCTGTGTTGCTGCTGCAAGCTGGGATTCTGTCATTTCAACCCCCACTACTCCATGTATAAAAGACCAAACCTTTACCAGACATGTTTGTTAAGAGAGTCAGGTTAGAGTATAAAAGACAGCAAATGCAGGATAGAATCCAGTAAGTAATCCACAATCTCAGCAGGGTAACAGAAAGACAACTTGCAGATAAAGCAGGTATGTAACTGCCACCATAACACACCAAATGCATTTCCACAGCAGAACAAAACTGACAGGTTCAGAGATATCTGGAGGATTTCCTTTCAAACCATGCTCCTCTATGACACCTGGGGTGTAGTATCTCAACAAGGTATCGAAAACTAAGCAATTGGACAATTAGGAAAAAATAGACTTAAATATCATTAGCAGAACAATGATGCCAACTCAAAAGCTAGGTTAGTGCCTCCTATTTATCTATACCCAGAAATGTGAGCTTCTCAGTCTTACTAAAACCGACCTCTAGGAGGATACTGCCTTTACTGTAAAGGTTCACTAAAGCAGAATCCTCCAGTACTGGCTGGTAAGAATAATCCCTTAGTAAAGCGTAAAACTGACCATGGGATCACCGATCTTCAGCGCCAAGGAGAAAGCCGAATTTCATCAGCCTTGTAACTTGGAATCTGCCTTGATACTTGAAGAGGAAAAAGGGATATTTCTTACTACCTACAGCAGACATCTCACATAAACTAGGCTCCCAAATCCCATGCAAAAGCCTCAGCTGCCTATGCGGTCATGGCAGAAGTGGAGCATATTCACATCATCTGACCTGACATACGAATCTAAGCAAGGTGCTCTGCTCTGCAACACGACTCTACAACAGCAAACTGCATGCCTGGCCTCAACCCCCTGAGACACAGCAAGGTCTCCCAGCTTTACAGAACTAAAGACATACCTTGAACTGGAAGGAGGAACAAACAGAAAGCTGGCCCACGAAAGGGAGCACTACTCAGGGTGGTTTGCTGTGCTCAGATCAAGTTACTGCATGCTGCACAACCTGACACTTGCAGGGGATTTTCCAGGGCTGCCCGTAGAGCGCACTCCTGTAATCCAGCCTCAGGGTTACCAGTGGCACCACCTCCTAAGTCTGGTAAACTTGTACACTAACCCAGCAGAAGCCGCAAAACTTATGCAAGTTAGCAGAACAATTTCTGGACACGTGCATGCATATTTGTGTATATACAAGGAGATCAGAAGGATAACAGCAGCTCAAAACGGGCAGCGATGCTGAAAGAGAAATTTTTGTCTTCCACACCTTTCATACAGTTTTTTGTAACTATATAACTAGCCATCCACCCCTTCAACTCCACGCCAGGCATACGTACACGACTGAACTTACCTGATGCTGTGCCACAGCAAGGTGGTACCCACCAAGCTGAGGAGAAGATGCTTGTGATCACATCAGGGGGGAAGAGAGTAACGTTCCTCTGGATCTGAAGCAAGTTTAATACTAATGCAAGAAATACGCCAATAAAAAACAGCACTATGCCACGAATTACCAAATTCATGCCACGACTGGTTACAGATGAAATGTATGGGCCACACTTTTTTGGTAAGGTTGGCATTGCGTCATTTTCTGCCATGACTTCTTATGTTCTCAGAGACTTCCAACTGGCTGACTGAGGAGGGTTCACTTGCAATCAGTATTTTGACTCTCCTCAATTAGGAGATATCCAAACCCTGAAAAATAATAAAAGAGGGTGAAAAATGCAGATCTAGGAAACATTAAATACATCTCTCAAATAATTTGTAATGAGGTTAAAAATATGGCTATTACATTTTTCAGAATTTTCTGAGGAGGCAATTGGTCATTTGAGAGCAGAACCAACCACAGCTGCAAAAATGCCTTACAAAGAAAACAGGTTTTGCAAATAGCCTTGTCTACCAGGAGACAGAGGAGGAGGAAACATGTGGGATGGGGCAGCTAAGAATGTGAAACCACAGAGAACGGGTGAAGAGACGAAACCGATATCAGACGGAAGAAAGGCTTGCTTTGCATTAACAAGAAATTGTTGTTCTCCCCTCCTTTAAGCAACACCTGGAGATCATGTAATTCAGATGCAAGTAAACACAGCCCTTAGGTTGAAATCAGCCACAGAGGTTCACAGATCTCTCTTCCTGAAGAAACGCCAGAAAACATTTCTCAACCGGCAAGTGAAATGTGAGAAATATTTTTCAGGATGGAGTCAGAATTTCAGCAATCCCGCAGCGCATCCATTTTCGTAACCCCAGGTAAGAGCAAACAACTCAGCAAACCAGAGAAGTTATCTTAATTCAGAGAAATGTTTACTGAAGTAACACACTTTTGGTGAAAACCGCCATACGTTATTACAAACCGTAATTGTAATCAGGCACAACAGAACCCGAGGGGGAAGGGAAAAGGAGCTCCCGTGCACCAGGCAGCGTCCCACATGAGCAGCTCTGCCAGCACTACAGGAATGGCAGAGTTCCCATCCCAATCACTCTTTTTAAAAATACCTGTCCATCAAGAGTCTTGTTATACATGGATTCAGTGCCACATTCATGTATAACACGGATTTTGATCGACAGCTTAGCCACCTGGAACTTCAGAAAAAAAGCCCTGACATTGTTTTTAAATGTGAACTGCCAGCCGTTGGCGGCT
>Ga0181612_181581_pt1 | contig 14510 bp, 6 predicted proteins | sample HoacroProtozoa21_FD_119630 | JGI IMG/M metagenome (GOLD analysis project Ga0181612, IMG submission 119630) | Hoatzin crop microbial communities from Cojedes, Venezuel. Combined Assembly of Gp0051906, Gp0051904, Gp0051908 | reverse complement strand
TGTGGAGTCTCCTTCTCTGGAGATATTCAAGACCCGCCTGGACGAGGTCCTGTGCAGCTTGCTGTAGGTGACCCTGCTTCGGCAGGGGCGTTGGACTAGATGACCCACAGAGGTCCCTTCCAACCCCGAACATTCTGTGATTCTGTGATTCTGTGATTGTTATTGTAAGTGTGACGTTAACAATCTAAAAAGTTATTTTGGCAAAGAATTGTAGACCAGTAATGACTGTGATCTCAAAACTGGGAAATACTAAGGACCCAGAAGGCTTCTGAACGAAGCATGGAAGATCACTCAGAAAATCAAAGCAAACGAAGGATGGATGTGATGCAATGTGGTGTCTTTCTCTAGAAGAGATTGATTGTGAGTGGTTGAAGTTTACTCTCTTATTTGTTCCTTTTCTTTAACTGCTTTCCCCATTTCTTTCAATTTTTTAAGTTCTTCTGTTTATTTCTGTTCAACTTTGATTGTTTCTCTCTGGCTCGTTTCACTGTTTGTCAATAATACTTTCAATGATTTTCTTTACAAAAAAGTAACAAATAGAAACCAAGAACTCCTCCATTCCTTTTAATGCAATCTTTTATTTAAGTGATAGCATGACAGATTAGATTCTGTGTGAGTTTGCAGAAGGCATACTCAGTAAGGCCTGTTTTCTTCCATTCTTACTCAAGGTTAGTGTAACCTTTCCTTACACATAATTTCATTCATGTCAGTGGAGATGTTAATGAAATTTTGCTCAGTTGCATAAAGATAAAGAAATCTATCTTTTGCTGATTCTATATTAAAAACACTGAAAAAATCATTAGACACAATAAAAATCGGCGTAAAGGAAATCATGCACATATACACAAAGAACAAAATGTAGATATCACTGTTAAAATTAGACAGCTCCAAAATCTACAAATTCTCTAAGTAAAGATCATCTATTATCTTTACTTGGCAAATGAAAGGCAATAACAGTAAAACGCATATGAGCACCAACTGTGATGTGAAATTTAAGGCTCTAAAACTTCATTAAAATCAGACTGGTAATGATGTACCATATGCACTGGGCTGCGTTTGCCTGAGGATCTCCAACCTGTGGTTCATTTCTTCTGTCACACCACCTCTTTATAAGAATGACTCAGAGTGCTTTGTTGAAGTGCTTAGGGGCTCACAAGCAGGGTAGGTGTTTCAGAAATAATCATTTGCTTCATTATACCCTGGCGGATTATAGACATTTTCTGTTTATAGGAGAATCTTAGGCTTTCATTTCGAAAGCTAACTGAAGGCATGAAATAAGGCTGTTAACAAGTATTCTGACAATTTATTCTTTCTGAATAGGCAACTGATTTTTTTTATAGCAAGTAAAAGGGGGGTTTTTTAATAGTCTTTTACAGAAATAACTGATAATGAATTTGGATAGTACATTTCAGAGGGATTACGGAAATATATTAACCAGGTAAGATAGATGAGTAGACATCATAGGTGAAGGGCTGCATATTACATTACCAGTTCTTGGGCAATTTAGTCCCCATGTGCTTATTTTATTATTCTGTTACTTCAGTCACTTATTTGTAGCTCACCTTTATAAATTATTCAGGGCCTTTTCCTTTTTCAATACTTTCATATATAGCTCCCATTAATGCCACAGCAAGCTATGGTTATATGTGGAAAGTAAAACAAATGTTTTTATATGAGTCTTCAGCTTATTATGATTAAAGATAAAAGAAAGCCCATGCCAAAGCAACATTAAGCTAAATTCTTTATATATTAAGAAAGGTGAAAAGTTGGTCGTACCTGAGAGATATTAATTAAGATGAAATTCATTTGATACTTGGTCATACCCTACACATTAAAAATTAAACTTTTGAACATAAGTGGAAGCACCTCTAAACACTGACATTTAGCAGAAGTGTCCATGTTCTCACAAGACAAGGTCTGGTGGGGATGCTTAAACTGTCTTCAGCATGTCTGGCAGTCACAGACACTCAGAAATGCAGAAAAAAAAAAGCAGTAGTTGTTCCTGGGTTGTCTGGTTGGTTCATTTGCTTTCAACATAAGAAACATGCTGACCAGGCTATATACCCAGAGTAGGAAAGCTGGTGCTTAATTCCATTTTCTGAACAAGAAAGTGCCTTAGCCACTTAAAGAAAAGCCTGGGCAGAGTGCATGCTGCTGGCCTCGTAGGGCAGTAAGCGAAAAAAAGGTGATCTTAACAGCTAACACACTCAGGGAAGTATAGAGCCTTATTGGGCACAGGACCATCTATAAGATCACCTTTCCTTTTTCATGTAATAAAACACCTAGTTAATACATTTTATTATTGCAGTATTTTCGCATGTTTCAAGTATTTTGTATTGTAAAAAGGGTTTAAAATACTTTTCACAAGTTTTTTTTTCAGGTGTGTCTGTGGTCCCATTTCAATACATAAAATCTAGCCTTTTACTGAAAAATTAAATTTCAGATTAACTTTTGAAACTTTTGTGATCACTTGGCATAACAGGGACACCACAGGTGAATAATAACTGAGTGTGCAATATATTGTTACTGGTGTCTGACCTTGAAATTTGAACTGAATAATGACTGGTAAAAAAATTTCTTATACTGTAGGATGAGAGTGAAGAATCATTGGACTACTTATTTTCCAGTTACAGTTTTTCAGCCTTCTAGAAAATAATTCTGAAACACTTCAATGAAGTCTTTAAGTAGCTTCATACTTTGTTACACCTTTCTGCATCAGTTCATAGTTTAGAGAAAATAACGGAGCACATAATATTCATATTTTATTTAAGAAGTGTATCCAAGCAATGGTGGAATGCCTTTTGCATTTGACTCTACTGGCTAGTTAAAAGTGAACTAGCTGGTCAAATTAAAAGAAAAAATCAGTAATGAATATTTATACTTCAACTACATTAAAAACATTTTTAGAAAATGATGAAATTAAATAATTTCTATTAACGAAAATCAAATTTTCATCATAGTCCATGCCTGTATTGTGGTTGCTGCCATGGAGTCTAGCATTACCCAGCTGGGTAGAAACTCACCCAACTGGAAACCTGGAGCTCAGACTACAGGACCTCTATTCCGAGTACAGCTAGGTTGGATTCTGAGAGACTACATTTCTGTATTTGCTGTGTAAACACAGAATTACCCAAATGGAGGTCAGTTACAACAGGAAGAGAGGCTGTTCCTGAGAGCTGAAGTTATGTGGTGAAGGAAAATAAACATAATACAATTCTTGATAGTTAATAATATATTGAAAATATAGAGGTGTACTCATGACTGAAGTCTGGAATTTCTTTGCTTGGAATGCCCAAGACACCAGTTTAAATAGTCAATAAATTAATAAACATCATAATCCAGTTTTAGATTCTTTGACTGGAAAAATATAAAGTATGGCGAAATTCTAGTTCCACTGCCAGTTACCAGCTGAGCACTAGGTTTAGGAAGAAACAGCTGCAGTTGTAGACTTACTATAGATTAATATTTGCATAGCATAATGTTAAGTGTTCATGTAGCTGACCTGAGACCTTCAGCAGTGATGCCACTTGAATTTCCTGGGTTAAGCATATGTAAACTGATGACTGGTTATTTTAAAGATGCAATAATATTTATAGGCTGGTTTTATATCCTTTAGAAAGCAAAGTAGGTGTCGTCCATTTCCCGGTACACTGCAGGCTGAAGAAGAAAATATTCCCAATTTATTTGATGGTCCAGTTTTAACCAGCACTGTGTCTTTTTAAACTTGTGCACTCTTTCTGTGAAATGAAGAGTTTCATATTAAGTCATATGAAATTAAGAGTAAAGCTTCTCTTTTTAATCAAGATGTAGTTTTATTTGACTATAGCTTCACCTTTGTTCTGTTCTGTATTCACAAATTAAAAAAGACTTATTATGTTTTTTCCTCCAGTGCTGTTTCCACAATCCTAGTAAGCATTTGGCACTGAGTTCTGTTGGAGAAAGGATGTCGTAATAGCTGGACTTGGAGTTTGGTCCAGAGTAACGAATATTTTGTATGCAGGGCTCTATGGCTAACAGCATGAGTGAAAGCGTGTCGGCATCATATAAAGCTGCACCAATGGGAACATTAGTAAAAATCTTGTATATGACATTATTTCCAACAGAAAAAAAAAGAGGAAAGGTTGAAATAGTTAAAATAAGAATGAAGATACAATTTTTGCGTAAATGCATTCCTTTATTTGGTCTTCCTTTTCTTAATGACTTTAATAGGATTGCTCAGTTATAAAGAAAGAATCCTTCTAAAACAGTTATTTTCATAATGACAATAACATTGTTCAGTTGCAAATAGACAACATCTAGACACAGCTTCCATATGTACTAAAAGCCCTAGTAATGTACATTTTTACTGCATACTTATAATGGTTTAAATGACAACATCTTAAATAGAACATTACTGGAGGCAAATTTTAACATCTCATGGCAGGGTTTCTATTGCTTATAGTATATCCGTCATTTAACAAGTTCATAGGAAATGTTCATTAATTCTTCAATTAATTGATTGATTAACTTTCAAACATAGGATCAATTTCTGAGCAGCTACACGCTATAAAAGTATTGATCCCATGACTAAAACAATTTTGCTTGAAGCAAATAGTCTTGAAAAGGAATCACTGTATTTTTTTTTCTTCTGACAAAAATCTATGATCTCAGGAAAAAATACATTAACTCACATATCTGCTGTAACGAGATATTTTAGTTTTTGTCATGCATTTCAGATGCTGAAGAAGTTTAATGACTGAATAGGTAATCAAAGAACATCACTTTGGGGCTGCAAAACATTCTATTAAACATTTTGTATTATTAATAAAAAATGTAAGTTAAGTCTTGATGGATATATTGTTAAATGCACAGGCCGTATTTTAAATAGTAAATTGCTAACATTTCAACATATAGGTGTCCTGATTTTTGGCTGGGATAGAGTTAATTTTCTTCCCAGTAACTGCTGTGTTTTGGATTTAGTATAAGAAGAATGTTAATAACATTGATGTTTTCAGTTGTTGCTGAGGAATCAAGGACTTCTCCAGTCTCCCATATTCAGCTAACGAGCAGTGGCTGGAAGGCAGCTTGGCCAGACAGATAGCCCAAGATGACCAATGGAAATACTCCATACCATAGACATCATGCTCAGTTTATGAATAAGGGTTGGCTGGAGGGACAGGAATCTTTATTTTTCATTTCTGTGGGTTCGAATCCTCTCTTGTCCAGCAGTTCGAACTTTCCTGGGTGTGCAGTCTTTTCCGAGAGTTTTGCAAAATTTGCAAAATCTGCCGGTCCCGGGTTCTGTGATCGCTGCTCAGGGACTGACTGTGAACTGGTCACTGGGTGGTGAGAAAATTGTGTATAGTTTGTTTTGCGTATTCCTTATTGACATTATTAGTGGTAGTATTAGTATTTTTTTGTCTTATTAAACTGTCTTTGTCTCAACCCATGAGTTCTGCCTGTGGTCCACTTCTCCTCCCCATCCCACTGGGGGAAAGGGGAGGGATGAGTGAGTGGCTGTCTAGTGCTTGGTTGCTGACTGCCAGGTTAAACCACGACAGTGGGTTAATATGCAATTGAGATTGGTTAGCTTATTCATGTGGGTTACTATGTGCCGATATCTTTCTTGGGAGAACTCCTGTCTAGCAAATAACACTGAGTTTTTCAGCTCATCTCATCTATCATTTTGACGAATGCTACAGATTATCTCAAGCTGCAAAATTCACTTCCAGATCTGGAACTGCATCTCACCAGTTTTGGAAAACTCATATTGCTAATTTTTTCCTTCCTTATTCTAAATAAAAGAGCAAGCTCTATATAAAATATGGTTTGTATTAAATGATGTAACTATGGAGCTGTTTAGTTTCATCTTTTTTGTTCATTCTCATCTCAAATATAAAATCAACAACCACTATCCCTGTGAACTAATGTCACTTCAGAATGTAATACAAATAACTGATGCTTATCCATTACCTCATGTGGCATATCTTGGGGGCAGCACAAATGAGGATGTGAAAGACAGACTCACACTGTGTGTTACCAATCCAGAAAAAATGGTAGTTTGATGAGCTGAGGGAAAATAAGTTTACCTAGTAAATATAACTTCATAGGCAGATCTTCAGTGCTATCTATTTTAAAATGAGTGCCCAGAGACTATCTGTCCTCAAACAATCAGATGTCAAGAGGAAACAATAGATTTGAATTCACCTCTTGTAGATAACAGGCCATCCAGTTACATCCAGTTGTTCCTGCAGAGTCTAACAATTTTTGTTGGGTAAAAACTCTTCCCTAAGTCTAGTTCCCAATTCAAATGGAACACTTCATGGTACAGAAGATCCTCTGCTTCCCAGTACTGTTTTTAAAAAATATTAATTATTCTTTCTGTTCTTTTTCAAAATAGAAAATAAGGTTATAATATTCTGGTTTATTTCTTGCTGAAATTTTTTTAGCTTTGCTACTAGACACTAGTTTGGTTTTTAAACTGTGTTTTATTTGCTAGAGCAAAAAGCCCATTAGAACCCACTGGTTTTCTTCCGCAACTGTCCTTACTCAGGATAGTCAATTTACATGTCATTGTTTCGGGTAAAGTAAGTAGATTGGGTTCTTTTAAGCTTATTATGGTATGGTAAGGTATCATCTCCAGCCCCTGAAATATTATGTGTACTTCTTTCACAGACACTGGAATTTCAGTATCTATTATTAAATGTAAATATCGAGACTGAATGTTATTCTCTTGTTAACATTTCCAGTGCCAAAACCAGAAAAAAGTTCTACATCCCTGTCATATCTCTTTCTACCCCCTGTTTCCACAGTACCAAGTGGAAGTGGATGATCAGTTGCTAATTTGCTATGACTTTCAAATAACAAAAAATGCCCCATGAAATGAAACTGTTCCTTGGAACCACCTCATCCGTTGATCTGCACCCTTGGCCTCCTCTCTGGTGAAGTAGAAAAAAATTTTATATGTTTGTCTACCTAACTTGTAAAAGCTTTTCCAGTATGCCAATCACTACGACATGTATTTGCAGTTTTTGCATATATCAAAGCTTGAGTGAGTCATGTTTATCTTTGGAGTAGCACAAACATGGCAAGAAATGTGACAGCTGTCTTCATCCAGGCAAAGGTCAGCTCAGCTTTACTGGATCTTTGGATGATGTCAGCACCATACACAGTTAAACAAAAAACAGCAAGACCTGATATTTTTCCAGGCATTCATTGTTCTTTCCACCTTGCAATAGCTGTGATCAGATTAAAACAGTAAAAGGAAAGAGACTTAGATAAGCAATTTCTTATGAAAGACATGAATATTATTCTTGAGGAACAAAACACCGTAAATAAATAATTGCAACTGCCATGTTTTTGTGCTTATTTTGGCATCAGTATGACATAAAACTCCCTGTTTCCTCCTCTCTGAAGCAAATTTGGGCACACCTACTTTTTGTCCCAGGATCCACTGCACGCTTGATTGGATAATATAGGCAAGTGCATCCAACTGGCTTTTGAAAATATTGGTGCAAGCTGTTATTAATAATGCTTCACTGTATTGCAAGCAATCTGTAACCAGCATGTAGAAGATGATAGCAGGTTTTTATAGCGTGACTTTCCCACTTTGATTTCTGCATGCATTTCTCCTAAAATTCACCAAAATAATGGATAGTATTTAGGCAAGTATAAGATTCACTGGAAAAAAGAAAACAAAGCTGCTTAGATTTTATGGCTGAGATTTTTTTTTTTCAAAAATATACAAATGAAAATAACCTTTGTAGACTAGCTTTTCTTTCATTTTCCAGTACAATCTGAATGACACTTTCATAAACATTGTTAAAAGCTCTAGTATTTATTTGTGTCTAAGGTATCTCTAAATGGGACTAAAATGTACTTCATAGCAATGGTAAGTTTGATTTTGCTGGTCATTTCTATGTGGATAGATACTACAGATAATACAGAGAAAGAGAGCAACATGGAGGATAGAAATAGTTCATTTATCATTAAACCAAAATTCATTATATACCATTCCATCCTGTGGATGAATTCACACACTGGCTTTCATTGCACAAAATTATCTGAACGTTGTACAGTAACTAAACAGCCCACACAGACACCCACATGCGAGATTAATAATATCTCCCCTAACCTTCCTCTCTTCCTTTTCTGAGAGTCTAAAAAAATCCTATATGTTCTTCTCTGCTGCTTGGAGAGCTTCACAGAAAGAAATCAGTCTGAGAGAGGGTGGACAAGCAGGTGAAGACTAACTTGCTACATTCTTCGTTGCCAGGGTTCTCTAGAGACCATAGTATTTTTCCATGGGCACAGATATCTTGCCATCAAGTCTTATCATCTCCCTTTGCCAACTCGAGCCTCCTGGTTCTTGTGCAGTCCTTACACAAACATAACATGGTTTTGGGGAAAACAGCGGTGTGGTTTCTGCACGTGGAAGGTTTTCCTATGATGCATCTGTAACAGTTGAAGCGCAGGTAAAGGGCCTAGTGAACCTATAACCAAAACGATAAATAACATAATAATAAGTAATAAATAACCAAACCCAGCAGTTTCATACTGTATTTGTAAAATTCATGTGATTGGTCAAAAAAGAAGTGTCACTGCTTAACACATATATACATGTGAGTGTAGGCATTGCGAAGTAGATCCTGGTGAAGCAGACATCAGACCTCTGGCTGATTACTATTACTGAACTAACTGGACTATGCAGTCGGACTAGAAACTGGACTAGAAGTCAGAATGTAATTTCTGTACAAATCCTGGTTTCACCCGTTTCATTTTATATGATTCTATGTATTATTTATATTTTAGGCAGCTCTAAGTAGTCACAATGCTTATATTTTGATCTAATTTCTATGTGCTCACCTAGGCTGATGAAATTAATTGCCTTTTTTAAAGCAAACTTTACAGATGATTCCTTAAAATAACATCTAAGATTGAACTCCTTAGCACTGCAGAAAACTGATTTAATGATTCCTCTCATTAAGGAGAAGAGGTACCGGTTTTGGAGGGGAAGTAGCAGTTTGGAGAGCTCTTATATGTTGGAGATACTAGGTCAATTGTCACCATGGCATGTCAGAGGCAATTAAGAGACAAGTGAAGGAAGGAGCTGTAAATTAGAGATAAGAATGAGCCCAACTTCACAGTACAAATCTGTTAGCTGGCAAAAGTTAGTGTGCCTTAAGCTACAATAGCTCATGCTGATCCCCGTACTTTTTGTTTTCTTGGAAAGAAATGTACTGTACTTTTAATAGGAAGGTGGTCCTGCTCCTAAAGAGTCTTACTCATATGTGTACTTGTGAGTATACGAGAATTCCATGATCCTAGACCCCATAGACAAGGTGATGATTTTAAATCACTTATTCTTCCATATAAACAAAAGATTTCTTCAATTCAGTTAGAAAAAAACAATGCACATTCTAGGTTTATGGAAATGAAGCTAGGGTGAAATGCCAAGGGTAAAAAATAATCCTGGTTTTTGAACTTTTCTTTGCCATGGAAATAAAAATGCACAATATGTAGTGCATTGGCTAATGCTGGTGGAGAAGGGGATAGGTAGGTCCTCTGGGAAATTGTAGTTAACATCCATTGCTCTTCCATGAATGTACAACAGCAAGCCCACCCATCGTGGATCTCTACAATCTTTTCTCTGGTCTTCCTGTTCTAATTTTACTCCTTTCACCTTTCCATGGTAGCAGCAGTCAGACTTTTGATCCTTATCCAAAGGAAGGTGAAATTAGTCCATCTGGCTAAGAAGTCTCAGGCCAGCCCTCATAAAATTAGCATGTTCTATTACAATTCAACATCCAAACAACATGCCTATTATTTTCTCATGTGCTACAATAGTATTTTCTCATCTGAGCCTAAGGAAATATTTTCTTTAAATGCCATGAAAAATGAGCAAACAAAATTGGCACAGAAATTGATCATACTGTGAGTGGCCAAGAGTAATGTCCTTTTATATCATTGTTTTCTAACATCATTTTGCTTTATAACAGATAATAGCTCACTGAGTTTTACTGAAGCAAGTATGCAGATTAAAAGGAAGACAGAATAGCTTCTATGCTTACACCAGGCTGGATAAAATTTGAAGGTTATCAAACCTGCTTATAGGATATATACAGTGATAATCAGCTAACATCAAGCACAGATGCTGAAACAAAGAATCACACATTGCAATATCTGAGGTATTGTGCATCCATTGTAAAGCGGTGAACAGAAATGTACGCTGAAAGCACATGAGCTCATATACACACTAAATACACTTTATGGTGAAGCATTTTGCTCGGGCTTCTTTAAGGGAGAAAGAATCAGCTTATAAAGAGCAACTGTGCTTTCATATTTCAGGAGTTAATTTCTCTTTATAATGCAGTGATATCTCACTCTCCTTTTTTAGCGACTGGCTAAAAGTTGCTGCAGGCGTGAGACTTAACAGGCTGTTCATAATGACTGAGAAGTTCCAGCTGGAACACAGAAAGATAACGAAGCACAAATATAATAACCTTAAATAAAGAAATAACTTCCTTTTGTTGAGATTAGAGTGGGTGAGGTGGTTAGTGCTTTGGAAATGAAATGAGACAGTTAATGTAAGATAGAATTTTATTATATTTTATTTGGTTTTTCATTACAAGATAGAAAAGGCAATAAACATATCCATATGTATCTGTTATTTGGCCACTAGTAACCAAATGTAAATTTTGAAGTTTGAAGGAAAAGGAACATATATTTCTGTCAAGGGTAACTTCCACTGAAATTAGTTTTTCAGACTTAAGTCGGTATCTCTTCCTTAGTAAATGTAACTTCACCTTTATTTCTGTGATATTTTTTCATGAAAAGCCATTTCTTATATTTACAGTCCTTTGCAAACAAAAGAGCTTTCAGCTCTTATAAATCTGATGACTACTTTTATCCTCTTCATCCAGATTTTTCCGAAGGAAGTTAATAGAGGTCATCTAAATAAATGATTACCCTGCAGAATTGGTGGACCTTTTGATCAGTAAATAGAGCTGCAGAGAGAGAGATGTTATGGGGAACTCTAGCCAGAACATGGAACAGTGTTATCAGGAGACAACAACAAGTGTGTCTCAGGCTTGAACCATAGCTTTGCTACAAACTTTGTGTAAAAATGTTGCATAGATAAACTACTCCAGGAGGTCATCATGGCACATAATTGCTGCAATATAGATAAAAATTGTACAACATGTAATTTATTTGCAGCTTTCTGTTGTGTTACTTATGGTAGTATCTAAAAACCAAAATCCTATTTTGCTAAGCCCTGTAAAAAGTGACAACTAAGGAACCTGTTTGCATGATTCCGACTAATCTCAAAATTAGATATGGACATTAGTGGGAAATATTCTTAGAAAAATATTAAAATAAATGTTTATATGCAGTGTGAAAGATGATGTAGTTTTTCCTTCTACACAACTATTTCATTTCCAAACTAGTAGTTCCACAGAAATCTTTTTTCTTTGTTAATTATCACATTGCTGTGGTTTTCTAATTCTTTTGCTTCAAACTACACTTTTGTCATTACGAGACCAAACATAGGCTATTCAACTTTAAAAACCATTCACTTTCTAGCTGGTATGTCCTAATCAGTATCCAAAAGTCATTATCTCCACAAAGCTGAGCAACAGTGATGGTCATATTTATTACTAATAGTTTTTCAAGGACTAAGCCTTCATGCTTTCTCCATCAGCACCTAAATGTTCCCCTCCCATATCTTTTTTGGCTAATACCATGATCCTTCATACTACATTGTCTCTTTGGTCTTTGGTAGCTGTGTTTGCATTTGAGATTGAGTTCACAGTGGCTTGCTTTCTAGTAATACTCTACCTGAGTGATCTTAGAATATCAGCTCTTTGATGGAGAAACTCTGTGTTCTGAATTTGTACAGTGTTATGATGATAAAGCAGAAAAAAAGAAAGCTAGTGGACTTGCCGCAAATATGCTCAGTGGAGTGAGTTGGGACAACAGAGCTTTCAGAATCATTTCACAGAACAGAAATGATACCACATGCAGTTTGTCTAGGCCAAAGACGGAAAAGGCATCAACAATCAAGATGTCTGACAATTCATAGTTCTTTATCATTCTTCGGTAAAGTACTACTTCTTTCTTTAATATTTTCATTACTTCTACAAGCCAGCACACACACAAATGTGTGCTTCTTTTGCTTTGTGCCTGCTCTTGCTGGGTGCTGTGTACTCCCTGTGAATAGGGAGGTGTCTGGATGATTCAGTCTGCAGAATTCCCTGTGCCATTTACATTTGGACCACAGCTTTGCTACAAACTCTATGTAAAAACAGTGCATAGATGAACTACTCTAGGAACAACCTAATAGATTGAGCTGAAACTACAAGAGCTATCTAGTTTGTTTAGCTAGAAAGAGAAGATATGCCAGATGCATAATTACGATTGAACATGCCTTCAAAATATGAATGCAGATCACTCTTAGGTTCTTTGCCTAAATCTTATAAATGGCTATTTCAAAAGCAAGATATTCAAAGCATGCCAATCAGAAAAAAAACAAACCTGAAAACGTACTGAAGATAATTTCTACTTTTTGTTGTTAAAAAAAAAATGAAGTAAATATTTTCAATAAGGTCTCAAACAAGCACTTATTTAACCTTGCGCAAAGAATGCATACAGACAGCGTAAACAATGCTCATACCATGTATGCAGGGCAGAAAAAGAGGAGAAAGAGTAGATAACCCAACCCTGAATATTAGTCAGGTAAATAATACATTATTAGAAAATGCTTAGACATAGTCATTAATGAAGGTTATGCACGTTAAGCACCTCTTCTATGAGGCTGAACCAAATGTAATGATAGGACAGCTTTATGTAGGGAGATAACATAGGGGCTCAAGAATTTCCTTCTTGTCTCGTGTGTTCAGTCATTAATAAAGTCTCAATCAAGTGCTCAAAGTGTTTCAGGCACTACAAAGAATATTTCATATCAGCTGGTTCATTCTGATAAAATCCCATTCATTTTGAAGGTACTGCTTATTAGAGCTATGTGCTATGTCTCAAACGTATATCCCCTGTACCGCAGGTTTAGGATTATTCATCTACTATTTTAGAGAGAAAGGCATGTATCTTATAAGGGTGAGAAGAGCAGTTCTTTCACTTGGCTTGGAAAATGCTGCAATCTGTTCTTGGCATTTCAATACAAGAAAGATGTAAAGACACTGGTAGAATTTCAGAAGAAAACAAATACAGCTAAGGGGTTTCCTCATTCCCAGTGAGGAAAAGTGAAAGTTTTGTCTTCTACAAGTCGAGTTTTAGCTGCTCTTCCAGAGCAGAGCTTTAGTTGAAGGCATATGAGAATATGCAGTACTGCAAAATATAGCCATCCCACAGATCAAACTACAGGGTAGTAATACCTGTATATTAGGAGCAGTCTGGCTGCAGTAACACAGGTCCCTGTGAAGGTGAATTTATCCTGCAGCTAAATTAACCATTACAGAGAGCCTCACCATTACTGTAAGCTTTAGAGAGCTGAGCTAGCTAGATATGGTTAAACTAAATCTATGCTTGAATGAAAAGTTGGAATATTCTTCATTCTTTGAGGGAGATATTCCAGAACATTTTCCTTGTCATTTCATGACAGGAATGACTTGTTTGGGTTGGGATTTTTGTGTGAAAAAGAACTGAAATATTTCAGATCTGTGATATTGATTCATTTACTTGTGTGGAAATACAGGCTAACAAAATGGGATAAAAGAAACCTTAAAATGCCAACTTTTGCCCTTCATAAAAAAATACAAAATGTGTAGCAACATTCAGTTTCTTAAATATCTTTAAAAACCGTTCTAGTAGTTTCTGAAGACAAGAGAAAAACTCAGGAAATTATCAGTTTTATTCTGGAACAGACATTTTAAGTATCTTCAATTTATTTTAAAAAATTAATATTGTGGAAAATTGTATGAAAATATTTTTCTGACTAAAGCTGCCCACAAAAAATATTTGAAAACCAGTGCATTCAAAGATCTGACTTTGAACAGCCCATAAAGATTATTAAGCTGCAAAAAGCACTGTTGGTGTTTCGAAAAGGCTACTTCTTTCTTGACTTACTAAATGGCATTTTGTGCCTATGATGTGTGGATATTACATCAAATTAACTTCCGTTTTCCAAAAGTTTTGCAAATTATGTCCCAAAATATATCTAAAAATCATTCTACTATTGATTTCTTGTTCTTCAGAAAAATTTGCCACAGCACTGAATTAAACATAACAGGCTGTATTGCATATTTGCTGCTTGTTTTTTCATATAAATAGAAAACTGGCCAGCTTGGGGCTAGTCTGCATGGAAACGATATGAAACATTAATGTGAAGCAGTGGAAGGCATGATGATATAGCCTAGAAGTTATTTAGGTTAACGCTCTCACTTCCAACCATGAGTGCTTTTAGTTAAAAATAGTTATATGAATACTGTATCTTAATTACACTCCTCTGTTTGGGAGGGTGGGGGGGGCTGTCTACAGAGAGGTTTAACTTAATTTCCAAGAATATTCTTTTCCATTTA
>Ga0181612_141027_pt1 | contig 14510 bp, 7 predicted proteins | sample HoacroProtozoa21_FD_119630 | JGI IMG/M metagenome (GOLD analysis project Ga0181612, IMG submission 119630) | Hoatzin crop microbial communities from Cojedes, Venezuel. Combined Assembly of Gp0051906, Gp0051904, Gp0051908 | reverse complement strand
CGGGATGCGAGAAGCCCTTGTCGCCGGCAAAGCCGCAGCACCCTACCCCCTCGGGGATAATCACCTTGCTGGAGCAACGGCGCGCCAAGTCGATGATTTTATCGGTAATGCCCATCAAGCGCGACGAGCAGGTGAGGTGCAACGCGATAGGTTCGTCGATGACGTGGAAATTGAGCGATGGAGCCACCTCGTCGTGGATAAACTCGAGCAACTCGAGGGGCTTGAGCGTGGTGAAGTGCTCACGCATGCGGTGCAAGCAGGGACTCTGGTCGCACACGATGGGATACTCGCCATTGTTGGAGACAGCGAGCAACGCCTGCTCGAGTTCCGCCGTCTTTTCGTCGGCGAGGTCGGGCATACCCTTGCTTTCCCAAATCATGCCGCAGCACAGCTTGTTCATGTTTTCGGGGAAAATCACGTCCCAGCCCGCTTTGCGCAAGAACGAAACCACCTCGTCGACGAGGTCGATTTTAGCGCCCTTGGTGCTGTGCCCCATCATCTGATTCAGGCACGAGGGGAAGTAAACCAGCTTGCGGCGTGCACTGCTACTGGGCTTGAGGGCGCTCATGCGGTGCGCACGCGGCAGCGAAGCCGTCCACAGCGGCAGGCCCAGCTTGTGCAAGGCGCGACCGGTGCTGTTCACCGCGTCGTCGCCCATCACCTTGTGAGCCGCGCTCGCCACATAGAGCAGCGACTTGAGGCCGCTCTTGACGCCGGCAAAGTGGTGTGCGGCAAACTCGCCCATTTCGTAGGCCCAGCTGCCCTGCGGATGCGCAGCGTTGCGGATGTGGTGCGTCATCTCGCCCACGTTGATGCCCATGGGGCACGACATCGAGCACAGGCCGTCGCCCGCGCACGTCTGCTCGCCCAGGTAGCTGTATTGCTTCTCGAGGCGATTGAGGCGCGCCTCGTCCTCGCCCGTGGCACGCAGGCGTGCAATCTCGCGCTGCACGATGATGCGCTGGCGCGACGAGAGCGTCAATCCGCTACTCAAGCAATTCACCTCGCAGAAGCCGCACTCGATGCACTTGTTCACCGAGTCGTCGCACAGCGGCATGGGCTTGATGCTCTGCACAAAGCTGTCGGGGTCCTCGTTGAAAATCACGCCCGGATTGAGGATATTCTCGGGGTCAAAGAGGGTCTTGATTTCGCGCATGATGCCGTAGGCCTTGTCACCCCACTCCTTGCGCACAAACGGTGCCATGTTGCGGCCCGTGCCGTGCTCGGCCTTGAGCGAGCCGTCGTACTTGTCGATGACGAGTTTCACAATCTCGTTCATCAAGTTGCGGTAGCGCGCCACGTCGTCGGGCGTCTCAAACGACTGCGCGATGATGAAGTGGTAGTTACCCTCGAGCGCGTGCCCATAGATGCAGCAATCGTCGTAGCCGTGCTCGTTGAGCATGTTGGCAAGGTCGACGGTGGCATCGGGCAGGTCCTCGATGTGGAAAGCCACGTCCTCGATGATAACCGTCGTTCCCAGCGGGCGCGTTCCACCCACCTGCGGGAAGATGCCGCTGCGTATTGCCCAGTACTTGCCATAGACGGCGGGGTCGTCGGTAAACACAGCGGGCACAGCGAGTTCGTAGGGCTTGAGGATATCTTGAATGGTTGCAATGTTGCTTTGCAGCTCTTCCTTGCTGTCGGCAAAGGTCTGGATGAGGACGGCGGTGAGGTTCTCGCCCGTGGTGTCGTTGACCGAAGCCAGCGACTTGCGGTCGAGCAACTCGGCGCAGTGCACGGGACCCTTCTTCATGTCGACCACAGCCTCGCAGGCGCGACGCATGTCGGCAAAGTAGAGCATCGCACTGGCGCGGAAGGGATAGAGGTGCGCCGTGCGCATCGTGTACTGGCTGCCAAACGCCAACGTGCCCTCGCTACCCACCATCAAGTGGGTGATGATGTCGAACGGGTCGGTGAACGTCACCAGCGGCAGCAGGTTCAGTCCCGTCACGTTCTTGATGGCATACTTGTAGCGGATGCGCTCCACCAGTTCCTCATCAGCCATGACGCGGTCGCGCAGGGCGATGATGCCATCGAGGAAGGGCTTGTGGGTCTTGGCAAAGCGCTCGCGGCTGTCCTTGTCGCCCGTGTCGAGGATGGTGCCATCGGGGAAGACGATGCGCGCCGACACGAGGATGCGGTCGCTATTGGCATGCGTGCCGCAACTCATGCCCGAGGCGTTGTTGGCGACGATGCCGCCCACCATGGCCGAGTTCTTCGACGCAGGGTCGGGCGAGAACGTGCGGCCCAGCGGGGCCAGGATTTTATCGACCTCGCTACCCACGATACCTGGTTGCAATGTGATGGTCGACGCGTCGGGGGCGATGCTATATTTTTCCCAATTCTTGCCAGCAACGATGAGGATGGAGTCGGTCACCGTTTGGCCCGACAGCGAGGTGCCCGCAGCACGGAAGGTGACGGGCAGGCCCAGTTGGTTGGCAAGACGCAGCAGTTGCGACACCTCGCGCTCGCTGGCGCTACGTATCACAATCTGTGGCAGGTGGCGGTAAAATCCCGCATCGGTGCCCCACGCCAGCGTGCGCAGTTCATCGGTATAGATGCGCTCGCGCGGAATAAACTCAGCGGCGCGTTCCAGGTATTGTTGATAGCGTTGATTCATGTGCTGTCTTATTTATAAATGTAGTAACGCGACGAGCGCTGCTTGAAGCTCTCGACGTCCTTGTTCCAGTAGTCGGCCATGTCGGCCACGCGATAGTTGCGCGTGAAGCGCTCGCGTATTTTGTTGGTGCCACACACCTTGTCGAACATCGCAAAGCGCTTGGGGTTCTGTTCAAAAATCTTCACATCGGGGTACATCTTGTGAACCACCTCGAGGAAGTAGAACTGGGTGAGCGTGAGGTTGGCAGCATCGACGTCGGTGATGTAGGTCTGCACGCCGTGCACCTCTTTCTTCTCTTGGTTCACGTCGACCGAGGTCACAAAGAAGGGCTTCACGTTGATGGGACGGAACATCAGGCCCGGCAGGTTGAGCGCGTTCATCGCATCGGCGAGGCTATCGGCGTCAATCCAGGTGGCTGCAAACAGCTGGAACGGCAGCGTGTAGCCAATGCCCGTGTTGAAGATATAGAGCTCGCCCAGGATGCCCGACAGGGGATAGAAGTAAGCCACCTCAGGCGTGGGAATCTGCGGCGACGGCAGCACCCAGGGCATGCCCGTGTCGCGGAATTTCATCTCGCGCGTCCAGCCCTCCATGGGCACGACCGTCAACTTAGCCTCGCCCTTAATTAGGTGCTCGCCATTGAGATACATGGCAAACTCGCCCGGCGTGAGGCCATAGAGGTAAGGCACGGGATATTTGCTCACAAACGACTCATAGCCATCCTCGACGAGGTTGCCCTCGACCTTGTTGCCACCCAGCGGGTTGGGACGGTCGAGCACGACAAACTCAACACCGTTTTCGGCACAGGCTTCCATGCACACGCCCAGCGTGCTGCAGAAGGTGTAGCTGCGGCAACCGATGTCCTGGATGTCGTACACCAGCACGTCGATGTCCTTGAGCATCTCGGCTGTGGGCTTGCGGGTCTTACCAAAGAGGGAATACACCTTCACGCCCGTGCGCTTGTCCACGTTATCGTTCACGGCATCGCCAGCATGCGCATTGCCACGCACGCCATGCTCGGGGCCAAAGAGCGCCACCAAGTTCACGCCGCGGGCGTTGTGCAGGATGTCGACGGTGCTCACCAGGTTGTTGTCGATGCCGCTGGGGTTGGTCACCAGCCCCACGCGCTTGCCTTGCAGCACGTCGAAACCGTGCTCGGCAAGGACTTCAATACCAGGTTTTACTACTGCTTGTGCAGTGAGAACGGCCATTGCAATTGCGGCCAGCAGAATGAGATGTCGTTTCATTATTTCTGGGGTTTTGTTAGGTCGGTGTTATCGGTGTTAGCATCGGCAGGAAGCGCCTCGGCGGCCTTCTTACCATAGTTGGGGTCGATTTCGCGGTCGGCGAGGTAGGTCACAACCAGCGTGGCAAGGCAGCACGCCATCACCATCCAGAAGAAGTTGGCGTAACCAATGCGCACTTGAATCATACCAGCCACCATGCCGGGCAACATCATGCTCAGCGCCATGAAGGCGGTGCACATCGCATAGTGCGATGTCTTGAACTCGCCCTCGCTGAAGTACATCATGTAGAGCATATAGGCTGTGAAGCCAAAGCCGTAGCCAAATTGCTCGATGGCTATCGCAATCGAGATGACAACGAGGTTAGTTGGCTGTGCCACAGCGAGATAGACAAACGTCAAGCACGGCAGCGTCATCGCGGCAGCCATCCACCAAATCGATTTCTTCAAGCCCACTTTCGAGGCATAGATGCCACCCAGGATGCCACCCACGGTGAGGGCAATCACGCCCACCGTGCCGTAGGCAATACCCACCTCGGCAGTCTCCATGCCCAAGCCGCCCGCTGCCTGGTCGGCCACAAGGAACGGCGTGCACATCTTCAGCAGGAACGCCTCGGGAAGGCGATAGAGCAGCATAAACACGATGGCTAGCACAATGCCTGGCTTGGAGAAGAACGTGGCAAACGTGCGGCCAAACTCCTTGAAAATCGCGCCTGCCGAGGGCTTCTCGCCAGCGAGCGACGAGTGGTCGGCCTTAGGGGCTGGGATGGCATAAAGGTGATAGAGCGTAATCGCCGAGAACAGCACAGCGCTGATGAGCATCGTCATGCGCCACGACTGGGGGATGTCGTTGGTCTTGAGCTCAATCCAACCAGCGATAGCCACCAGCACGCCCTGGCCGAAGATGTTCGACAAGCGATAGAAGGTGCTGCGGATTCCCACAAACGCGGCCTGCGTGTCTTGCCGCAGGGCGAGCATATAGAAGCCGTCGGCTGCAATGTCGTGGGTCGCCGAGGCAAACGCCGTAATCCAGAACAGGATGAGCACAATCACAAACATGCTAATGGGCGTCTGGCCCGAGGCAATCGTGGCAGCGTCGGGACGCGGCATACTCAGCGTGAGCAGGATAAAGGCGGCCGACATCAGCAGCTGCATCGCGATAATCCACCACCGCTTGGTGCGGATGATGTCGACAAACGGGCTCCAGAAGGGCTTGATGGTCCACGGCAGATAGAGCAAACTCGTGTAGAATGCCATCACGTCGTTTGGTACGCCCATCTTGGCAAACATGAGCACCGAGATGTTGTTTACGATGAAATAAGGTATGCCCTCGGCAAAGTAGAGGGTAGGTACCCATAACCAGGGATTACGTTTTGCGGGAATATTCATATACTCGTGTTGGTTAGGTTGTTATTCAATAGATGGTATCGATTGACGCTCCCACAAAGTAGTGGAGCAGGATTTGACGATAGTTGTAGCCATGCGCACCCATCACGGCGGCGCCTATCTGGCACAGGCCCACACCGTGGCCCCAGCCGGCACCGCGCAGCACAAACTGGGCGGGATAGCCGTCGGCATCGATGTCGTGGCGCTCGACGATGAACGCCGAGCTATAGAGGGCGCTCTCGCTCAAGGCGTAGCGGATGGCGAGTTCCTTACCGATGACGCGGGTGAGCTTCTCGCCCACGATGCGCAATTTATAGAGGCGTCCGCTGGTGCCGCGTGCCACGGGTTGCAGGTCGCGGATGCGGCCATAGTCGTCGCCCGTGCGCCGCTTAATCAAGTCGGCCAGCTGTTCCTGGCTGTAGGTCACGTTCCAGCGGTAGAAGTCGGTAGTTTCTTGGTCATAGTCGTTGAGCACTTGACTCAGGATGGCCTTGTCGTGGGTATTGCAGTGAGCATGAGGGCTTTGCAGAATCCACAGGGCGGCGTTGTCCTCGCGCGTGAGGTCGGGGAAATTGTCCTCGTCGTCGGCATCGCGGCGCGCCACCAGATAGGGATGCTTCACGTCTTCCCAGCAGTTCTCAAATTGCTCGAGCACGCCGCCGCACGACTTCGAGAAGCGGGCATCGACGAGGTCGCCGCCATACATGAGCACCTGGCCGCGCGTGGCCTCGATGGCTTGTGCCACCGTGGGCGTGCTGGCGCGGGTGATGCCCTGGTAACGCTGGCAGTGGTCATCGGCACACACGTCAAATCGCGTGTGGTCGTCGCGGTCCCACCAGCGGATGAGCAGCTCAGGGGTGTCGACCATGGCACATTCCACGGCTTTGCCCGTATGGCCACGGCTGTCGTCGCTGCCGTGCTGCATCTGCGCCAGCAGCCACGAGCGCGAAATCACAGCGTGAGCCTTGAGCAACTCGAGCGAGGCTGTGGCGCTCATTTCGCTCGAAATCACACTGAGCAGGTAATCCTCGACGGGCAGCACGTTCACGGCGGTAATCATGTCGTTCTCCACAATCAAGTGCAGCGCGCCCTTGAAGGTTTGGTCCTCCTTGCGGCGCCAGTGGAAACTCACGCCGATGACAACGCTGTGCAGCGTGAACGAGCCAGCCTCAGCATCGACGGGGGTGAAAACGAGTTCATCGGCCACGAGGCCGTTGCAGGCGACCTTGCCATCCTGGTAGGTAGCCTCGAGCGGGCCCGCAACGTTGTTACCCTCGACGGTGTAAGCACCATTGAGTGTGAATTTCAGCGTTGGGGCGCTCATGATGCCCACGCGCACCTGCGGTTCAGTGTTTTTGCTCATAATACGTTTGTTCTTAAAGGGTTACTCGGTGAGGAAACAATCGATGATGCGCGACATCGTCTCGCGGGTGACGCACAACTCGTTGTAGATGTCAGCCACCATGGTGGCTGTCAGGGCGTTATAGTCCTGCTCACGGGCGATGGCCCACGCGCCGCCCATGTCGACGGCAGCTGGGCTCAGCACCATTTGCCCCTCGCCCGTGCCGTAGCACGCGGGGCGGTGTTCCCGGCGGGGGAAGATGGCCATGCAGTAATCATCGTCGTCATCGAGCCAGCACAGGATGTTCTGCATGGGTTCCTCGGCCAGGTTCATCGCGCGCATCATCGCCATCTGCAGCCGCACCGCGTAGATGGCGGCAAGCGGCTGCGCCCCGCTCTTAATCATGAAGAACGGGCGGCCCATCTTGACGCTCACCGCCACAAAGCCTTGCTTGGCAATCTCGATTTTGTCGTCGGGATACCAGAACATGGGCTCGGCCACCTCGTCGATGAGCGGCATCAGCCCCTTGCTTCCCGCCTGAAAATGAGCGTGATGCGGTGCCGAGGCGCCACTGCGCGGCCCATTGTAGAAAATCACAAACTGCGGCAACGCGGCGGCCAGCGACAGCATGTCGTCGAGGCGTGTGGGGTCGAGCAACGTCTGCGGGGTGTGCGCAATTGTCGAGATGGTGAGGTGGCGCGGGAAGATGGGATAGGGATTGACCTGTATCTTGTAACGTCCGTCCCAGTCGACCGATTCTTGCTCGGGCGGCTGATTGTCGGGGCACAAGAAGCAACGTTCGCGCGTGAGGGTTTCCGGCGCAAGCGAGGCCCCCGACGACCGCACCCGTGCAGGGTTAAACTGCAAGAGCACTTGCGACTGCGCAACGCTCACCACGCGGGTGAGGGCGTGGTCGAGGTCGGCATAGCGCGCGGCCGCAGCGGGCCAGTTGCGCATCTGTCGCTCAATCAGGGCATCTACAGTCGTTACCAGGGTGTTGTCGTTAGGGGTCATCGTCACGTCGAAATGATGAATGAACTTATTTCTTCTTGTTCATCGCAATGCGAGCCATGAGCTCCCACGTGCGGATGCGGTCCTTGTAGAGGTTGTTGCGGTTCATCTTCTCCACATCGAGGGCGGCATCGCTGTTGTCGTCCCAGCGGCGGCACAGGTAGACGGGCGTGTAGACGCGGCCTATCTGGTAGTAACGCGAGATGTTCAAGCCCAGCGCATAGTCCTCGCCGTAGCTCGTGTTAGGAATCTTCACGTCGCGCAGCACGGGGGTGTAGAACGCACGCGGGGCACCCAAGCCGTTGATGCGCAGGGCGTTGTTGCGGCCGTTCTCGGGGGTCCACTCCTTGTGGTCGATGATGCCCGGTGGAATGGGGTTCAGGTTGATGTCGGTCATCTGGTAGGTACCCACAACCATGGCCACGTTTTGCTCGTAGAAGGCGGCTACCATCGTCTTGAGGGTGTTCTCGTCCTTGTACATGTCGTCGCTGTCGAGTTGCACGATGAACTTACCAGCCTTGGGATGATGAGCGGCCAGGTTCCAGTAGCCACCGATGCCCATGTCGTAGTAGTCGGCGATGATGTGAATCATGCGGGGGTCGTCCTTGAACTCGTCGATGGCTTCGCGGGTGCCATCAGTCGAGAAGTTGTCGACAACCATGAGGTTGAACTTGAAGTCGCACTGCTGCTTGAGCACCGAGCCAATGGCGTCGCGGATGGTGCGGATGCGGTTGCGCACGGGTATCATCACCGTGGCCTCGACCTCAAACTCGCCCTGGTTGAACTCGATGTGACGGAAGTTGGGTACCATCTTGCCATCGACCTCGACCTCGGGAGCCAAGTAACCGCCCACCTCCTTGAGGTGCTGCGTGCAAGCCTGCTCCATCTCGATTTGACGGCCGCGGTTGCGGGGGTCAACGTAGTCAAAGATTTTCTCGCCGCTGGCACGGGTGTCGAGCTCTACGTCGCTGTAGAGGTACTCGTTGATGTGCGTGATTTCGGCAAACTGCGACACGTGCAGGCGCACGTCATACAGGCCTGCAAACTCATAGTCGGCAGTGAGCATGCCCACTGCCTTCTTGAAGCACTCGGCGCAGAAGAACAGCACCGAACCAAAGTCGAAGTCGTCGCGCAGACTGCCCTTCTGGTAGTCAATCACGGGAGCGCGGTCGGCGCCCTTCTCGGTGACGTTGTAGTGGTCGGCATAGAGCATACCACTGCAGGTGTCGTCGGCAATCTTGACAAAGCGCTCGATGGCAAAGGGGGCCATCTTCAACGTGTCGTGCTTGGTGTAGAACAGCACATAGTCGGCGGTGGCGTGCTCGGCAATGGCGCGCATGGTGGCAGTGCTGGTCAAGTTGTTGACCTGTAGCAGTTCGCAGCCCTCGATGGGGGCAGCGTCGGCCTGTGTGGTCAGCAGGTAGATGTTGTTAACGAGCTCGATGGAACGCAAGCCATCGAGGGTTGCTTGCACTTGCTGTGCAGTAGCGTAGGGAATGAAGCAATTTATTCGGCCCATAATAATTAATGTAGTTATTATTGTGGTTTGTTGTGTTTCAATTGTTGATTGTGACGCTGGCGGGCAACGACCTCCCAGGTGCGGATGCGGTCCTTGTAGAGGTTGTTGGCATTGTCGCGGAAGATGTCGAGGTCGGCATCGGTGTTGTCGTCCCAGCGACGTGCCAGGGTCATCACCTCGTAGACGCGTCCCACGCGGTAGCGCCTCGACACGCGCAGGCACATCGCGTAGTCCTCGCCATAGCAGGTGTTGGGCAGGTCCATCGCGCGATAGACGGGGGTGAAGAATGCACGCGGGCCACCGAAGCCGTTGACGTGCAGGGCGTTGTTGCGGCCATTGCGCGCCGTCCACTCGTGGTGGTCGATGACGCCGGGCGGGATGCTATTGAGGTTGCGGTCGACCACGCGGTAGGTGCCCGTGACAAGGGCGGCATTATCGGCATAGAATTGCGCCACCATGGTCGCGAGCACGTGCTCGCTGGCGTAGACGTCGTCGCTGTCGAGGCCCATGATGAAGCGGCCGCAGCGGGGGTCGTGAGCAGCCAAGTTCCAGCAGCCACCGATGCCCAGGTCGTCGCGCTCGGGGATGAGGTGAATCACGCGCTCGTCGGCGATGCTGTCGATGACCTCGCTGGTGCCGTCGGTCGAGTGATTGTCGACCACGATGATGTTGAAATCAAAGTCGCATTGCTGCCGCAGTACCGATGCAATGGCATCGCCAATGACGGTCTTGCGGTTGAGCACGGGAATTACCACGGTCATCTCGACGGGGAACTCGCCAGCGTGCAGGTCGAGCGGCTCGTAATCGTCAGGGTCAAGATAGGCGCCGATGGCTTGCAGGTGCTCGGTGCACGCACGCTCCATCTCGCGCTGCGACTGGTCGTTGCGCGGGTCGCAGTAGTCAAAGATGCGTTCGCCCGTGGCACGCAGGTCGCGCTCCTCGTCGGTATAGAGATACTCGGGGATGTGCTCTACGGCACCGCGGCGCGACAGGCGCAACCTGAGGTCGTAGAGCGCCGCCGCCGTGTAGTCGGTGGGCAACTCGGCTGCCACAGCCATCAAGGCCATAGCATCGATGAGTAGCACGCTTCCCATGTCGTGGTCGTCGCGCAGGGAGCCCAGTTGGTAGTCAATCACGGGGGCTGCGGTGCGCTTGCCGTTGCGCATGCGGTAATGGTCGGCATACACGAGCGTGGCGCCCGTGTCGCCCATCACTTGCAGCATGCGCTCGAGGGCGCGGTAGCCCAGCGTGAGTGGCGTGGGCAGGGTGTAGAGCAGCACGCGCGGTGCTAGGCTCTCACGCACGGCCGCCACGATGGCTTGCAGCGAGCGGCTGTCGCCCAGGTTGTGGGCGAGCGGCGTCACGGCAGCCACCAGCCGATGGGCACGCAACTCCTCGACGAGGGGCGCAAGGGCCTCAACGTCGGGCACAAAGCAGTGTATCATCGCGTTGCTACTCATTCTTGTTTTCTATTGTCGCGTTTTGGCAATTTATTGCTTGTTGAAATAGTTCATCGCTTGTTCAACGATTTCGGTGCGGGCATCGGCGTCATCGACGGTTTCGATGGGGAAGCCCAGCACGACCACGCGGTGGGTGCCGCGGTCGCTGGCGATGCCGGCAGGCAGATTGTTCTCGCTGTAACGCATCCACGTGAATCCAGCCTTGTCGCTGGCCTTGATGGCGTCGGGCGATTCAACGGCGTAGCGCTCGCTGTTGAGTTCGTGACAGAAGCTGAACTTCTTGCCGGCGGGCAACTGCGCGGCGGGAGTGTTGACGGTGTAGACCTTGCCATCGAGGGCAGCCTGGCCGTTGAGCCACTCAAAGCCGAGGATGTCGCCGGCAAAGCGTTTCTCCTCGTCGCTGGCGTTCTCGCGGTCCCAGATGTCGGTGCCCACGTAAGAGCCCGAGACAATCACGTTACCGCCCTGCTGGGCAAAGCGGGTCACCGCCTCGCGCATGGCAGGCGTGTAGATTTTGAAACGCGAGGGCACAGCGCCACGGCCGATTTTCACCTCTTTCTGCTTGCCCAGGATGATGTCCATGGCCTTGTAGCCGGTGTAGGAAGCGCCATTCTCGAGGGCCTTCATGCTGCACGAAACAAACGAGTAGCCAGCCTTGAGTAGCGCTGCACCGTGGATGGTGGTGTAGTCGAATGTGTTACCAGCGATGTTCTGGGTCTCGTAGTTGCTGCGGCAAGCACCGAAGCCGGGAGCGTCGTCGTCGCGCCACGGCAGGTTGCGGCGGAACTCATACTGGGCACCCAGGTAGTTGATTTGCTCGATGTAGGGCACGCCATGGTCGCGGGCATCGTCGAAGCCTGCGCGGTCGCTACCGTCAAACCAGTCGGGGGCGCTCACGCGGGTGAAGCCGTTGACCACGACCACGTCGCCGCGGCTGTTGGCAGCCTCGCCCAGCGACAGGGTTTCGCTGTTGAAGCTGCGGCCACCATCGTTGACGGCGATGACGCGGTAGCTGTGGATTTGGTTATCGTTCACGCTGGCGAGGTAGTAGGGATTGCGCACGGTGGCGACTTCCTTGAACGGGCCGTTGCCCACGCGCTCGCACACGATGTAGCTCGTGGGGTCGGCGTTGCTGCTCAACTCGTCGTTCGTCGGTTTCCAACTGAGCATATACTTGCCACGCGACTGGCGCTCGAGGGCCATCGAGTTGACGGGCAGCGGTTGCACCACATAGTCGCGGTGGTCGCGCTTGGCGATAAACTTGAGGATGCCTTTGTAAATCGACCGCGACACGTCGAAGCGGAACATCGGGTCGAGGCCATATTTCATGTCGGCAAAGTTCTGATGCGACAGCAGTTCCATGAGCACAGCGGGAACCTCGGGCACGCGGGCTTCGTAGTAGGACTTATCCCACATGCCGCGGCGGGTCCAGTTGGGCTCGTAACGAGCGCGGATATCGTTCACCACCTCGGTCGAAATTAGGTCAGCAAACTGGCGCGAGAGTTCACGCGGGGTGCCGTTGGCGTACTTGCCAAACTGCTTGCCCTTAGACCGGGTGCAGTAGATGAGCAGGGTGCCGATGATGTCGTCGTTTTGCGTCGTGCCAGCGTCGGTGTGCAGGCAGAACGACACGTCCACAGGCACGTTCAAGCCTGCCGAGTCGGGCAACGCCTCGCTGCCGCCAGCCAGGTAATTGACCCACTCGCCACGGCTGCGATAGTCGTCGGTGTAGTCGTTGATGCCGTTGCTGGTGCTATAGACTTGATGGGGGAAACCGGCCCACTGCAGGTAGTAGCGGGCACCGATGTGGAACCAGGGATGGTCACCGCTGCCGATGTAGTCATATTGCATGTCCTCGCGGCCCAGGTACTTGGTGTCTTTCTGTTCCTCGGCGAGACGTTTGTTCTCCTCGGTGGGCAGTGCCACGCGGCGTTCGATGTTGCCCTTGCCGCCACCGATGCGGATGGCGTCGGCGGTGACCACAGCGTTGCGCTGCTTGCTCACGTTGCTCACGGTTACCACGTTGGCATTCACGCCTTTATCGAGTTGGAAGGTGCCCAGGTAGACCCACACGCCACCGGCCATGGTCTGGTCGACGGTGAAGCGGTGCTCGCCATCGCGGGCGTTCACGGTGTAGACGACGTCGCGGGCGCTGTTGGGCAACGTTTTATAGCTGATATACAGGGCGTACTCGCCAGCTTGGGGCATGTCGGCATCCCACGAGGCGGTCGAGGCGTTGTTGGCCTTGTCGACGGCATCGACCTGGCGGTAAGTGCCTTCGGTAAAGGGGTTCTCGAAGTCGCGGTAAGCAGCGCGATTGTAGGCAAAGCCAGCATCTTTACCGGTTTTCCATTTCTTCTTGCCGTTGCGCTCGCTGTAGCTCGACTGGGCCTTGCCTCCATCGTTGTCGACCACCACGCCGAAGTTGTGCGGGTCACGCTCGCGGGCGCTCCACACATAGGCTCCTGCGTTCTCGAGCATCGGAATCAAGAAGGTGTTCACATAGCTGTGGGTGTACATATCCTCGACCGTTTGGAACATGCGGGCACGCTGCCACTCCCAGCGGTTCAGGTAGGGCTCGAAGTACCAGCCATGGCTGGGCCATAGGGCCACCACGTTGCCGTCGAGGCCGTTGCTGTAATGGCGCGACGACTCGGCAGGGGTGATAAACGGCGCGTGCTTGCGGCCGTAGGAGGGCTCAAAATCGGCATAATAGTTCTCGATGGGGTTGCCAGCGATGCTCAGCGCAACGGGGGCGTTGCTGTAGCCAGCGCCCATGGCGGTGCGGATGTCGCCCTTGAGGCTCTCGATGCTGGCACGCGTGAACGGCACGTCGCCGAAGTTCTCGGTCACATCGACCACAATGGTGTCGCCCGCGAGGGCCACGTTGCGAGTTTTCAGATTACCAATGCCCATGTTTTGAGGCAAACAGGCAGCCACAGCCTGCTCTACGGCTTGTTTTTGAGTGTCACTGACGATGGCCTGCGCCTCCACCGCCTGGCTGCTTCCAGCTACCAGTGCGCACAGCGCTAAGCCCTTGATGATGGTTTTCTTCATGCGAGTAATTAGTGTTTTTTGCGAACTTTGGGCGCGTTTAGGGAATCGCGCTCGCAGTTCCATACGTTTTTCTAACCTACAAAAATACGCTAAATCACGCAACCAACCAAGTTCTCGCCCTCCAAAACCCTCGTTTTAAACATTATTTATGTATTAACCGCATTTTTTCACATTATTTCCCCAAAAAACACCCTACCCCATTCTCCTCGACGCCCCACCGAAAATCAGCAATGGATGGAAACTTCGTCTACGACGAAAACACCAGAATTACCCCCAGAGAGGGCATGTCATAATTCGTTGTCACAAAAGATATTGCAGGCATGAGAGGGTCGCAGACCCTCCAGATTGGTAACTCCAGGGCGAGCGTAGCGAGTCCTGGGGCTCTGGAAATCAATCTATTAGGTCGTCGGCGAGGGCCCACATGTCACAGCTACCCTTGTCGCACAAGTAGCACATCTTCGAGGCGCGGTCTTTGATGCAGTCTTGGCACCCCAAAAAAACGGCTACTTGACCAAGGCTTCTTTATTATGGGTGCCAAGCCCCTGTTTCTTTTTGGGTGCCAAGCCCCTAACGCCTAATGCCTAAAACCTAATGCCTAATCTCGGGTGCCAAGTCTCTAACGCCTAATGCCTAACACCTAAAGCCTAAAGCCTAATGCCTAAAGCCTAATGCCTAATGCCTAAAACCTAAAGCCTAAAGTCAAAAAAGCAGGCCCGCTCCTGCCACATTGGAGGGAGCGGGCCTGCGCTATGTCGATTAATTGTGCTTTCCTAATCTTGCAGGGTGCTGTGGAAGTTGATGAGGCCGGGCATGGAGTTGCGGATGATTTTGCGCACCGACACGCCATACTTGTGCGCTACCTCGAGCAAAAT
>Ga0181612_154441_pt1 | contig 14513 bp, 7 predicted proteins | sample HoacroProtozoa21_FD_119630 | JGI IMG/M metagenome (GOLD analysis project Ga0181612, IMG submission 119630) | Hoatzin crop microbial communities from Cojedes, Venezuel. Combined Assembly of Gp0051906, Gp0051904, Gp0051908 | reverse complement strand
CATTTTTTATGCTCTTGGATCTACATTAGGCTAAATTGACTCAGCTTACTCCAGCTTCCAGTGGAGGTAGTCTGAATTAACTTAGACAAAGCTGCCTGAGACTGCTAGGAAGGGCTTAGACAAAGATAGGTATTTCATGTTACCTTCGTGTAGCTGTGGTATCCCATACCCCTCCAAGTACTCACAAACACTTTCAACAGATAATAGTAAGCAACATGTACCCCAGTGTTACAAGACGTGCACTGCAAATGAAGAATTATGGTGGCATCACAAGTGTTTACAGAGGCATATCAAGAAATTCATATGTATGTATATCCAATGCCTTTGGAAGACACACCCTTTTAATGCTGGCAGCGTATTTTTTCTTGTTTTTTTCTCACAGTGAAGGCCCTGTGAAGCACCAGAGAGGCTCTCCCGGCTTTGACCTGGCAAATTTTTTCTGACTGTTTTCACCAAATACAATTTAGTTGATATTTTTGCTGCTTTTGCACAAGGACAAGCATTTCATGAGATTATTCACTGGGGTTAGAAAATGACTGCTTATATGCTACTAAATCTGTTTCTGAGTCTGTTGATCTCCCTTGGGAGTGTAACAGCCGTGATGTACCTCAGCACATTATTTGCCTATAGCTTTTGTCCCCATGTAGAAGGTACTGAACATCAAGAAGAATGCTCTAGCGGTTATGACATAACCTTATAGCTGGGTTAGAAACTCCGTGAAAGACACTTTCTTCTACCTTTTCATCTCTGAAACAGTAATTTCTGATGGAAATCTTAAATTAGACTCAGATAGCAGATGTGGTAGTGGGTTGCATGCTTGTATCATCCCAGCACATCTACATGTTAATCACCCTTTTTTCTTGCCCAGACCTTCACCATACCTTTCTACTAAGAAGCATTAGGTATGTTTCTGCAGGGACACTTGCAAGCCTGAAAGCTGCCACTGTGGATCTTGAAGCAATGACTTGCAGAGTAAATGTATGAATCTTAGAAGTTAGTGCAAAAAGAGTCAGAATTTCCAGTTGAAAGGTATCATAAATGCATATTCCCTGTGTATTGGGCACAGATGTATTGTATAACACATTTTCCGACCGGTGGGTTACACATACAAAGTGTGTGACAAGTGACTGAAATGTGAAAGGTACTTTGGTGATTCACTCCATAATCCACAGGTTAGTGTACTTTAAAGTACAATATCCGTTCTTAGAGAGTCTCATTGTGTGAGCAATGTTAAGCAGTACTGTCTTGCCTGTCACAGTTACGCACCTCGGCTCCTTTGAGGTCTTTATTACAGGCTTTGAGCAGCTACCTAGCTCATGATAATGTTCCCTGTCTCAGAATAGGACCTGGGACATCACGTCATTGGATTGTTCTTTATTATTTCCCTCCAGAAATGTTGGAACTTCAGAGCCTGTAAGACCAATGACAAAACTATGAAAAGCACTGTTAAAACTAGCAACAAATACAACAAAACATTAGGGAGGTTTATTTCAGAACGAAAAAAAAAAAAAACACCTAATCATTCAGATGAGGGACTTAGCAACTGCAACATGTAGGACATCATCTTTTGCCTACCTTGCCAGCTGGTTGTATGCATGGCTGTGAAGGAGAAGCCTAGGCTCCTAGCCTAGCCTGCGGGGACCTGTAGGTCCCTCAGAAGGAGAGCAACAGAAATCAGCTCTCTGTGCATCCAGGCCTCTAAGCTGATCTTACTGACTTGCAAATGTGAGTGAGAGGCATGGTTTAACCTCTGAATCTCTCTGGACCCGAAGTCAGAGTTGGAGTTTTGAAAACTTATCTCTGGACAGAAACTCCTGTCCTGAATTTTAGCTGTCTATGCACTCTGATTCAGTCTGCCTGACTTCTCCTTCTAAACTTTCGGTGTATGTCTGCCTAAATTAGCCATAGGGGGAGGAGAAGCCTCTAGTATGCTTAAGGTAGAGAGAAGCCGGTGTCTTTGAAGACCTGATGACCTTTCTGCCTAATACCATTGCCTGCCTCTGATTATCTCTAGAGCCTGAATGCCTCCGAAGGCATCTAATCTTCTTCAAGGGGAACACTGAAGTGCTTTCTCCGACAAGGGAGACCCAGTGTCCTGGATCACATACCTAACATGTTATAGCAGAAAAAAATGCTTCCCAATTTCAGCGTTATTTGAAAATCTAATCACAGAAAGAAGAGGGTGCAAGAGCTCACTAAGCAAATCAGTGAAAATCACAGGCTCAGGTTTTTTCCCTCCCTGACCAGTTTTCCAGGGAAGGCTTTATCCCATAGGAAATTTAATATTCTCTGGTGGGCAGAGTTGGTAAGCGGTTTACTTTTTTTATCATGAATATACTGACAGAGGATCAGGAGAGAGAAGGCACTTGGATGCAGTAGGAAGAAGACAAAAGTTGGAGAATTATGAATTTGTGACAGCTGAGTGTTTTTTCAAGACTTAATTTAAATGAGAAAGCTTAACATTGTGCACCAGGTATCCCCTTAAAAATATTCAGAGTAAAGCTCAGAACCTGTATCTGTGGAGAATTTTCATGCTATCCAAGCTATTCAGTTATTCCAAACATCTTAAAGATAAGACTTTTGAATGCTGCTCCAGGACTTCTAGGGTGTGAAATTTACTATGTTGAGAGTTGTGTTTTCTTCTAGACTGGTGAATATGATACATAAAGGGTCAGCTCCACCAGGATAAAGTTCTTTAAACTTTTATTTGCAGTTGATTTCAACCCATGAACTTTTTAACATTTGCCAAAATGTAATTCTTCCTTACATTGTGGTGTTCAATTTTAGGTGAAAACATCATGTAGTCTTCCTCTAAAACAAGAACAAAAATTTATTTACATGCTAGCTTCATGATGTCTAATAAAGAGGAAAGAAAAGAAAATTAGAAGAGAGAAAATGCTTGGTACGTTCTGTGTGGAAGAATAGCCATTAATACAAAACACATTTTAGAGTGTAGATGTCACAAAATCATTTGGATGACGCATAAGTCAGATGCTAGTATTAAGACTTCCAACTTGCAAAGACTTATACATATGCTTAAAATTATACGTTTGTATAAACACACTGATTGTGTTTGGTTGCATGTAAGCCCTTGCAGGAATAGTTGCAGGCTATTTAAAAACAATGCGTAGAGAGATAAAGAGAGAAAAAACATAAACCTCTGTTTGGCTCTAAAACAGCAATCATCTTATCTGTCAAAATCACACGTAATGGACTGTTAGTTCTCTGGTCCACATCCTGTGTTTGAAGACTCTTACCTTATAAAGATGTCAGGAGTAAGGCCATTGTAAGCAATTTCCTCCAAGGAACACATCCATTTGTGGAGAAATGTGTATTTTATCCATGGTAATTAATATGTATAGCCTGCTGTTTAAGAATAATTATAAATAATACTCTGTGCTGATACTGCATTCTTGTGTTGTTATCTTCCAGATGGGAGTTGCTGTAGTGGATTCATCTGTTGCGGGACTGGGTGGTTGTCCCTATGCAAAAGGTGCTACTGGAAATGTAGCCACAGAGGATGTGGTATACATGCTTAATGGTCTGGGGATCAATACAGTAAGATAATCTTACTTTTTACTTAAGACACTAAGGAAAACAAAAATACTTTTCTAGAAAACGTGAGATACATACCTGACGATTACTTGTGCTGTACAATAAAATATTGGGAGAAAACAGTTTTTGCAAACTTAGAGCTTTAACATGGCTCAATGCATAACGTGAATGATGTTGTCTTCACTAGCAATGTAGAGTTGCACATTTGACAGGAATTTGATTAACCCCCGTCTCTCTACCTGAAGCTATGAGAAGCTCAGTGGCAACTGCTTTGAGTCATTGCTCTGCCTCAGTAATCACAAAAACATCACTGCTGTAGACGTTGTTCCAGCAGGCTGATCAGCTCTTCAGTGGAAAGGCTGAGCGGACCTCCACTTTTTTCACAGAGCTTCGGATTTGTTTCATAGTGCTTATTAATTTGTTGTCAGTTTTTCTGGCTTTAAAGTAGAAAAAAATTGTGGTATTTGGAGCCCAAACACAGGGCATTGCTATTTCTCAGGTATCCACATAATATATTCCAAAATTGTACAAAATCCGTTACCGGCTAGCAGACTTCACAGTCATTTCTATTTCCAGCCCTGTTCTTGCAGGAGAGGACAAAGCAGCTGATCTGCACTGAGCTGCTCTTTAGTGAACCTCACCAGTGAGCACCTACACTTCAAGAGCACACACTGAGTATCCCTGGCTTGGCTGGCATGTTAATTATTCTGTATTCCTGGGAACAAAGTAATGCTGCCTTCTCCCAAGAATATGCTCTTTGGTCTTCTTGTTGGTCATCATTGCTCTGGAAATGTGACATAATGAGTTTGTACTAACTCAAGCAATACAGTGACTTTACCTTTAACTTAGACATAGACTTTGAGAGTCAAGTTCAAAGGGGAACACATAAAGAGCCGCCAAAACTGCAACGTTTGTGGTTTGCATTTGAACTACTGCAGAAAGAAGTTGAAAAGCCTGATGTCTGAAACAGAAAGATCTGAGTCACTGGGGAGCTTATCACTTGTCTGTAGGTTGCAGTTCGGTGTGGCATACTTGCCAACGGAGTTCCTTGACAGAAAAGGATCATGGAACTTGTTTCTGAGTTGTACATCCCCTGAGCACTGTTAGAGCATATTCAGTACCTTACAGAGTTCACTGTAATGTTTATCTGCTTTCATGTGCTTCTTGGGGAGTTCTGGGTAGATGTCCGATACCTGTTTAGAAAAGGTTTAATCGCAGGTGTTCATTGTATAAGTAGACTCTGTTTCGAACTGTTCGTATGTGCTTTGGGGTGGCTATTTTTCATGAAGAAGGTGCTTATACTTTTGAAACAACACGATTCTTTGGAATAAGAAGAAATCATGCATTTCACTTTACATTGTTGTGCACCTTAGACTTAGGCTTTCCGTTTAGTCTTTCCTTGGGCAAAATACTCATTGACTTTTCCAATTGACTGGTAGGAAAAGGAATAAATTTAATAAAAATATCCTGATTAAATGAAATATACATTTTTCCAGGCTTCTTGATAAGATTTATTAATCTGTTAACCATCTGGTGTCCAAGCACTCATCTAGCTTGTCCTAAAGGTTGATAGTAAATCCCATGGAGATAAGAAGCTCACCATCAAGCACGTTGTTCTCCTTTTGTGTTTTTAATTTTAGATTATACTATAGCAAAACACAAGGCTTTTCTTCTTGACGTTTTGCTGGTCCATTAAGAAAAGAGTGGTTTACTGGATGAGAGACACAGAGCCTCAAGATTATTACCTTAATATATGAGTTTTCATCTTTGTAGTGTTGGTTGGTTTTGGTACCATGGCCAATTCTGTAAAATCACTTTTGCAAAAATCCATTAATATGCCCCTTTTTGTGTAATGGCACAAAATGAAATTATAATTGCTAATGCTGTCCTTTTGCAAGGAGTGCTTTCCCATCTTCCTCTCAGCTATGCACTAAAGCTTTCATGTTGTTGACTGAAGTCACTGAAGCTGTCAACCAAAGGATGGACAGTATTTAAGCGTGCATTATTGAGTTCAGATTGACTAGATACATCACAATAATAACTAATGATTGTTCTATACTGTTCTTCAGATCACGTAACCAAGAAGTGATGTATGAAACGAATCTCCAGCAGACTAAATGTGAAATAATTTTCTAGCAGAGCCCATCTACAAAGACATTTATTGGCTGTACCATGGTAATGGACAGATAATTACGTCATATATCATTAATGCTTACGAAACTTTGTAGGGAGACACATACTTTCTATAAAAACAGTTTCTATATGGTTCCTTTGTAATTACAGTGATAGTGCTTATGCTTGTGATGCCTTCAAAGTGCTTGGCAAACAATAAGCTTTTCTGAGAAGCAACTAAGTGCTGTTAGCCTCTCATTACTGACACGGAAACTAAAGTTCAGAGACATAATAGACTTGGTATTTATGAATACTGAATGAGAACTGATTAATTGAAGTCAATGGGAGTTAAAGGACTTTGCCTTCTGACAGAAGTTTTCTGCCTTAAGGCACTTATCCAAGTTCATAGATACTGTTGGAGATACTTGTCTTTGTGTTTCGTGGTTTCATTCCTTGGTGTCAAGGAATAATTCTCGATATATGGAGTGGTTACCAAGTACACTTAAGTACCTTTCTGAGTATCTATCTGAAGACATATCATTTTGACTCAACAGCCTTACAAACACCTGTCACTACTTTTGTCCCATCCCCGTCTATGAGTCATGCTTGTGAATGATGGGGTTTGTACCCTCGTGGTAATCCTCTTTTGTTCACGACATTTACAGAAGAAAGAAAATGTAAAAGGCAGAGATGTTTGTATTCCATTTAATGAATATGAATTGTGAACATATGTTTCTTATCAACACATATCACATTATGCAGTGCTACAGCACTGGAAATGTGTATTTTGTATAGTTTAGGGTTTTTAGTTTGCCGTATTCCATAATGTAACTATGAAGTTTGCCTACGCTGGTGTGTTTCTCATTTCTTCCTAGTAAAAAAGCACAGATGCTCGAAGAATATTTTAGATTTCGTTATGTGCAATAGCATTCTACAAACTGAGCCTAAGCAAAGACCAGTAAAGGATAAACAGAAAGAGCTGAAATCACCGTTGTTATAACTGTATTAAAATGAGACAGTTATAAAAAGGTGTCTTTGAACAACGTGTTTTAGATGGTACTATGTACTAGAGCTGATTGGAAACGTCGAAGCATTTTTTTTTTCAAATTAAAAATGTTTTTGATTACATTTCCGTGAAGTAATTTCTGTTCTCATTCACATTTTTAGCCAATTCCAGGAATGAAAGAGGCAAAGTTTACTATAGAACATGGAAATAAGTGCTAAATTCAATTAAAGGGTTAAGCATCTAAATTAAATCTTGGTCTGAACTTTAGTGCATAAATCCACAAGTGTTATAAAAGTGTATTTTTGGTGCAATACATCTTGTACTCTTAAATGTCGAGTGACACACTTCTCCCAGTTTTGGGTGACTGCTCCGTGTGTTGGTGGTTTAAAGTTCCTGTTCGCCTCCCTTCTATAGGAACTTTACTGGCTTCTGAATTCTGATCTTTGGAGCGAATGCTTACATGACTTATGAGATCTAAGTCTAAAACTTTTACTATCCATGAGTAATCCAGGAGACTAATAATGCAGTATTTTTTCCTCTTTGATCAGTGATCTGATTTCATTTTAGCAATCAAGCCGCTCTGATATATATCTTAAGTTAGTTAACAAACAGTTGCTTTCTCAAGGAACATTTTTTTAGCAAGGGCAGATCAAACAGCTGCAAATTTTTGCTGTTTTGCTAGCAACGCAAATTGTAATTTTGCATTGAAAGGAGCGTCTTCAAGAAGGAGATTATATTTATTCAAGAGAATGCAGGATCCTGTTTCTCACTGAACTCAGTTCCCAATACAAGTGTGTTTCTTCCATTTTCCTGAGCAAACGGGATACTTATAAGCATGAAGTTTCTTAGCTTTAGGTGATAAATAAGTACAGCACATTAAGTAGACATTATATTTTTCTTCCAGTTTTTTCAAGTTCTTATACCAGTTCTTTATCCCAGATTCTTTTGAGTTTCAAAGATAGCATCAGAGTATTCAGTCTACTGCTGTTAGGATAAGAAGTCACCCTCAAAGCAGTAGAACCTTCCAAACAACTGGAATCTGTGACTATTGTGTAAGTCACTGCAACTCTACTGATCTCCATTACCAACCTATGACATAAATCAGGCCCTTTGTTAGCAAAAAATAGACCCTGCAGAAAAAAACCTTGCAACATGTGCATTCATTATTCTTAACATTTTTCATCTCTTTCTTAGGGAGTAAATCTTTACACAGTGATGGAAGCTGGAAACTTCATCTGTACAGCTTTGAACAAGAAAACAAACTCAAAGGTTGCACAAGCTTCATTCAATACTGGACCTATCAAATAAATGTGGGGGGGGGGGGGTTCAGCTTAATTGCATTTTCCATCTACCTTGACCAAGGACATTTATGACAAGAAAACAAATATAAGAAAACTGTTTCAGGAAAGAACCAAAATAGAACCCATATGTAACTTTTTATTATGGGAAGAGATACTGTACTGTACTGTCTTGTCAAGAATTGTCTGATTTGTAAGTAAGAAATAAATGACTGTAGTTCAGAACCCTGTGCTTGGTAGTTCTACAGATGAGGAAAACGTATAAACACAAAGACATTTTACCATGTTTTAAACTGAATTTTTGTTCTTTTCAGGGAAACTGAATAGAAGCAGCACATACATAGTTGATTTTTAATCAAGATGACTTTTAGATTTGTACGAATATTGGCAGTAGTTTATGAGATCCCACACTGTGTGTGTGGCCATTCTATTATGTGTTTTATTTATCTGAATCTTTACTTTTAATTTGTTAAGTCAGTTGTGTTATGAACATGGAGCCAAATCTGAATTCACCAGAAGAATTTTTTAGCAATAGCACTTTTTTATTTTTGTTTTGTTTAACATCTGTTAAGTATATGGATGACTTTATCTTGTTCCAAGACTTTGTGGTGAATGGCAGTCTGCCAGATCCTCCAAATCTAATGCAAATTTCTTTATTTGTTACATATGTTAAATTTGTTGTAGTTGCTTTTTTCCTCAACTGTATTAAAACCTAATTATATGAAACAATTAAAAATTGGCAAGGTTTTCAATCATCATTCAGGATAGAGTAATGTGGAAGGGGCTAAATTTTTGTCCAGTCTTACAGAAACATTTGATTTTTTAAATCTATAATCTATGAATTGACATTCTCACTTGCAAGTCATGAATTTCTGAGGATAATAATATTCTGCTGGAATAGCTTACATGAAGGGAACCACTTACAATTTTTCTTTGTACTGTACTGATAGTGACACTGTACTTTTCAATGTCTTAGTTCAGCAAGATGCCAGTGAACTACATTGTCATTTTTAGATCAGTAACGGACAAATTCAAAGAAGAGCCTTATCCCTTCTATAAGCTGTTCAAATGCACCATGAAAATATTATCATTTTTTCAGTCTGAAACATTAGTGCTGTTATTGGTTGTTTGTGTAGGATCCTTCTCTAATTCTCTGTGCATTTAACCTGGATTTTTTCTGAAAATAGCCTGTTACCATGAAAGTCCAAAACCCTGGACTATGACCGTTTTCCATATTCTCTGTTTTCCTCCAAGATATGAAAGGTTGGAAAAAGATAAGACGAAAGAAAGTGGAAGACAATATGTGAAGAAAGAAAAGGTTGAATTGTTTTTGTCTGGAACTCAACCCTGCCAAGTTACAGCTGAGTCTCAGCTTGCCTTTCAAATTCTGAAGTGAACCCTTTCTGAGATCTTTTAGCCAGTACTGTAGTTTAGAATAATTGGCACGGCTAAGGAAGTCAAATTTTGCATGCCAGGTAACGCAAAGCTAGGAACTTGATATAAAACCTCTATCCTCTTTACGCTGTGATGATAGTCAAAACCAATATAAGCTTCATTGTTTCACTCTTCTCATGGCAAGAGGCAAAGAATATCAAAGAAATGTGTTTAAGTGAGGCAGGAAATTTCTTGCCTATCAATGCAAAATATTAAATTGCACCCCTTCCCGTGGTATCAAGTGAGAAGACTTTCAAGTACGCTTAAAGACATGAACCCCCTGATTTGCTTGGCCTGCTCTGGATGGAGAGTTGGATCACCAGAGAAAATGTTCTGTCCTCATTTTCCCATATTTCAGCTGGGGCTTTGTTATTTTGCAGCCATTACAGCTAATATATAAAAACACAAACTTTAATAAAACTGTGTCTTGAACCTTTCACAGATTTCAAAATTCTGTAATGGGTGAGATCCAATGAAGAAGTGAGGAATCTGCAGCAGTACTTAGGTTGTACTTAGTCTAATAAGTAGTAGTTAAGCCTAAACGAGGTGCCGGAAAGGACTGCCTAACTCCGATGCCATTTACCCCTGAAGGTGACTAGCCACTCTATAATACTTTACTGTTTAACAATAAAATTTCCTCTTTAGTTTGCTTCTGTGCTGGCACAGATATAGCTCATTTTGAGCTGAAGTGTGCAGCTGTCATGTAGGGCCTGATGAAGTTTCTTCGAGCCAAGATCCTGTGAGCAAGTTTAACTGACATGAGCAAGACTGAGCTTCTCACAGAATGAAAGTGAAGTCACCCCTTGAAAAAAAAGTAGCTGTGATGCAGACTGCCTTTAAATACTAGCCTGAATGTGGGACGAAGAAACTGATCTGAGATTAGCTTGCTACTTAGCCTGAGGAGATTCAAATGCACGTTTTTTTGTATCCTAATAAATGGGTCTAACCACTAGGCTATACACAGAACTGAAAAAGAACACTGTAGTAAGTCGGGATGAAGTTGTGCCTGTGGGCAAGAGGGAATTCAAAATTCCTGAGACGACAAAGATAACAAGAAAAACTGTCTCTGCAACAGATAAGGTTTTTTTTCCTTGAAGATGGTGATGAGGGGTTCAACTATAGGCCAGGGTAGGAACTGAACTGATACTGTCCATATTTTTTTGTAAGTATACTAACTAGAACGTCTGAGAAGTGAGCGATTTCACCACTACCGCAACTTTTGTGTTAAATAAAATACCTATGTAGAACATAGACTATAGAATAAAAGAGCTAGTTTTTCTCAGTTCTTTGGAAGTTCTAGACATCTATGTTCCTAACTACCATGAAGGATTGCTAAGTTTGACACTGGGAGACCCTTACACTCTGGAGGAGTTTTCAGATATGCCTCTGTGCGTTGTGCATCCTAGGCTTCTCAGCATCTGGGCTGTCCAGTTTGCAGTTCTGAGGGTCTTTACAGTCCCTATGCACTGAAACAGAGAACCTATTAAATCATGGGGATGAAAAGCCTAAAATGCCTCAGTTCTTTATTAGGTCTGTTTTAGAAACTACTTGGGAGCTTGTGGAGAGCCTTAGATGCAGGTCTGTTATTCTGTAATGATGTGAGCATTGGAAAAGATGAGCAGTCACATCTGGAGCTCATGCTTTACCCACACATTCAGCTTCAACCACATAGTGAGTTACAGTAATCCAGGGTGGAGGTCACAGACAAATAGATTGTTTGTCAGGGTCGTTACAGGGGAGGAAGAAACATAAAGCTGGTTTCAAAAAAACCCCAACGTTTATGTGCCAAAAGTGCCACCTGGGATGAATTTTGGCCTGTGAGTCCAGGTAAGCAATCCCCACAAAACCCTCCTTTACTTGTAATGTGACTGAGAATCCCGAGACATCTCATGTTCTCACTACTAAAATTTGTTAGGCACATAAAGTGCTGCTACTCTGCTTTCCTGGGCTGGCATCATTTTGACTATGCAGACCATTTTTACGCCTAATCTTTGGCTTCACAAAATAGGCATATATTACCCTTAAGAGCAAGGGCTAATCCAGTAGCTGTGCCATGAGCATGTATCACTCACATAGGCAGCATGGAGTTCAACACATAATAAAGCAGCTGAGACTACATCCCTTCAAAAACATGGCGAGAACTGTAAGTGATGGAAAGGTGCTACTGCCTCCAGTGCTTCTGAATTTCTAAATCTTAATGCTTATATTAAGAGTAACTCACCACTGGACATGCTTGCTCATTAATCTCTGTCAGTGTCCCCCACTGTGCTGTCACTTCACCCTGAAGTAACCTTCTGGCTGCGGATGGCTTGCATCCAGGTGTTTAGCTTCCATGAACCCATGTTCCTATTACTACGTCAGTATAATAATGTATATATATTTGTTGAAAGGTATCAAGAAAAAGCAATGGAGTGCTATCATGATAACACTGTTGGGATGTGGGGACATGCTTTCTCCCTGCCTGTTTTGCTGATGGTCCTCAGTAAATGCTGAAAAGGGGATAGCATGAACTCTGAGAGCATGCAGGAGAGAAGTAGTTATTGGCTGCCCTCTCTCAGTCTTATTAGACTATTAATTCATTTCTATTAGATGTACCAAGATATGTACTTCTGTGCTTGGAGACGTTCTTCTGTGGCTCATTGTATCAAAGTCACTGCAGAGATCTCACAGAGCAGCATGGAGATCATCTTACTTGAGCCAGGGCCATGGAATACGTAAACTGGAGTTCCCAGGGCAGCCTTCAGTCTTGGCCCTGGTCTTACTCTGTGAATATTCGACAGCTGACCCATGTCAAGTTGCTGGAATTTTCTTCAGTACTTTCATAGTAGTTTTTCCCATGTTGTTGGCAATAGAAAAGTCAAATACCAGCTTGTTTGGCTGCTCGAGATACTGCATTGTTCTAAAAACATGGCTGCTGTGATTTTTTGGATGAGAAGTTGATCAGTTCCGTTAGTTATGGGCATAATTGTTCTTCAGTGCCTTTCACAAGACAGCAATGACATTGATTCCGTACATGGATAGCGCTAATGTCTTCCAGCAGCAGCTTGCTTTGTAGTTTAAACTTTTATGTATTAAGGCAACTTGGCTCTGGACCAGCACTTTAATGTTTCATTTCCATGTATAACCAGAGTTTATGGAAATAAGAAGTGAATATTCTGATCTTGTGAATAAGTCCGAAAGGCTTTGGCTAATTTTGGTTTCTTAATAGCATAATTTAAGTCCATAAAACTTTCATTATTGTAATCAGGAGTCACAAAATGAAGACTGCAAGTCTGTGAGGTAAAATTCCTATGTTTGGGGTCAGTGCTGTGGCAATGAAATTGTACTTTTCCAAAGAGTTAGTGTGAACATGTAAGATCTGCTTATTTTTCACAGAGTTATTTTTAAGGGATAGAAATATTCTTCAGTTACTGTAATACCTGAAAATGAGGATTCTTTACCACTGAATTTTTGTATGATGCTCAGACTGCCTTAAGTTCTCTTTATTGATTGTGAAATGTCTAGAGAACTGACTGAACAGAAGAATCAGTCTGGAGAACTGAAAGACACTTGCTTTCCAGTTCTTGACTTGCTGATCAGTGCTTTCTTTTGTTATGTGATATGTTTGAAGATTATTTTTCTCTACAGTCCTGCAGTAACACAGTGTTGATCTTCATTGCTGCAATAACACAGCAGGCAGGAGGACTACAGCCAAAGTCAACTTAGTCCTTTGAACCTGATGTCAAAGAGATGATATGTTTGTTAAGGAATTGTCATGTACCCTCTTGGTTAAATGAATCTGTGATTTTGTAATATGCAGTGTTAAAGCTGAAATAAAATCTGTCTCAGTGTTTACTGGAACGGATATGCTCATGTATTACACCAGATTCAGCAGCTCTGGCGAACCCGCTCATGCATACGGCATGAGTAAATACAGGCTGCCACCCTGACATGTGCGCCAGTGTTGACTTTGTTACATCGTAATCCATTTGGAGTGCTTTTTCTTAGGATTACCTTTTTATCAGTTGTTCCTGTGTGCTTTTATAGCTGACAAATCTCTGCTAAGTTACTAGGGAAACATTTCTTCTCTCCATAAACTGAACATTAGAAGCTACAGCCAGGAATGGAGGTAGGAGTCGAAAAATGCAATGAGGCATTATCTCACTTCAGATGTTGCACTGCAAAGTAGAAGTCTGTGCCCTCTAAGTAATGTCGAAGACCCCCTACACACTTCATGGGAGACTGAGTGACTTCAGCATGTGGTCTGAAACATCAGCGTGTTGATAGGGGAACTTTCTTGGAAAAGTCAACAGTGAAATTCCCTACCCCATGTTACCATTGAAGTGCCTCAACATGAGCTGCAATTAGTTATCTTCACCAGCTTGCATCCAACAGTTAGTATTTTCCCTGGTGGAAAAACATCCACAGTAATTTTTCTGGAAAAACTGAATGGTGTTCACTCTTTTAAGGCACAATCTTGGGGATGGTGTTGGTGCTGCTTCTGTCCATCTTCTCTGTTACTAGCTTGATCTGACATCTGGCTCAGAGGACCAGGATGCGATTCCCACAACAGCCTGAAAAGGCTGAGTCCAAACCTGCCTTTCCAAACAGCCCATTCTCTCGCCTCACGAACAGGTGAGATGGCTGAGGAAAATCTTCTATTTGAAGAATTCAAGTTTCACTGTGGCAAAACGGGAAGTGGAGACTTGGACTTTACAGCCTTGTAGCATCAGTACTGCATAAGGAATAGCTAGTCCTGCTTGTCTCAAAAACTCTTTACACAATTAATATGAAACAATCTTTAGATAAACTACATAAACAATATTAAAAAACTGGAACCCAGTATTCACCTTTGCAAGTGAGAGTGCTACAAGGCTAAAATTTACTCTTTCTCCCTCTAGCCCAATCAATCTTCCCCCCTCCAGTGGAAAGGGGCACGAATGCCACAACCTTACCCAAAATTACCTATGTCCTGGGAATCCCAAACCAGCAGTAAGACTTAATTTTCCTCAGCTGGGGACTAGGTGCAGATGTCTCTCTTCACAGAATCACAGAATCACAGAATCACAGAATCACAGAATGGTAAGGGTTGGAAGGGACCTCTGTGGATCATCTTCGTGGGAAAACAT
>Ga0181612_120783_pt1 | contig 14513 bp, 10 predicted proteins | sample HoacroProtozoa21_FD_119630 | JGI IMG/M metagenome (GOLD analysis project Ga0181612, IMG submission 119630) | Hoatzin crop microbial communities from Cojedes, Venezuel. Combined Assembly of Gp0051906, Gp0051904, Gp0051908 | reverse complement strand
GGTTGCACTCGGGGTTGTTGGCCCAGGCATAACGCACGGCTATGGGATAAGCAATGCTGTCGGACCACACCACCACGGTATTGTCTTGTATCTCGGCTTGTGCCCAGTGGAACTCCTTGTCGGCCCCGGCTATGCTGAAGCCCTTGAGCCGGTCGGCATCCTTGATGCGAAGGCCGCCATGCACATGGTCGAAGAAGATGCGTATCTTGTTCCCTTCGATGCGGTAATGGCTGTACAGGGGACCGCTGTAGACCACGTCCTTGCCATAGTCCTTATTAAGGGCGATGAGGGCCAGCCGGCGCCCCACCTCCTGCTTGTTCTTAGGATGGATGTCCTTTTCGTCGCCAATGTCGATGATGACGGCCATGCCGGTGTTTTCTACGCCCAGCGAGAGGGCCTGTGCCTCACGCAGCTCGGCCCAGGGCGATTCTGCAGGTTCAGGGGTGCGTGCCATGTAGTTGGCCAGTTGCACATAGTAGAAGGGGAAGTTGTACCCCCACTTGTCGCGCCAGTTGCGTATGAGCAGCGGCTGCAGGTAGCGGTACTGGTAGGCACGAGGGGCATTGTTCTCGCCCTGGTACCAGATGGCACCCTTGATGGTATAAGGCACCAAAGGATTAATCATGCCGTTGTACAGCGCGCAGGGGATGTTGCGTATGGCAGTGGCGCTCCTGTCCATGGGGAAAGGCGGCAGGTCCTTGGCGGTGGACGAAATTTTGTACTTCCACTGGCCGGCCAGGGAGAGGCGGTCGGCACCGCGACCAATCCACACCTTTTCGGTGGTGGAGGTGAAGCCCACGTCGCCGTGGGTGTCGGTAACCATGATGGCAATGAGGTTCTTGCCGGGCTTTACCAGCGAGGCAGGCACGGTGTAGTGGCGGTCGATGCGGCAGCCCCAGGTGCGCCCCACTTCCACGCCGTTGATAAAGGTGATGTCGTTGTCGTCTATGCAGCCCAGGCTAAGCGACAAGTCGCTGCCGGTCCACGAGGCGGGTATGTCTATTTCGCGGCGCATCCACATGATGCCGTCGAACTCGCCCAGCTCCCTGCTGTTCATGATGCCGGGCACGGCCACCTCAGACCATGCGGCATCGTCGAAATCGGTGGCCGCCCAGACGGCCTTGCCATTGCTAAAGCCGCGGTCGATGCCGGGGATGTCGTGCTCCCACTTGGCCTTTTCTTCCAGGAACTCTTGGTGCATCTGTTCCTTGCTGGGCATCTCCTTGAGCGTGGTGGCCGCCTTGTAAAACTCGGGCACCTGCGACAGGGCGTCGGGACTGATCCACGACTCGATGTTGGTGCCGCCCCAGCTGCTGAGGATAAGGCCTATGGGCACGTGCAGCTGCTGCCAGAGCGTGCGACCAAAGAAGTAGGCGGTGGCCGAGAAACGCTCTATGGTGGCGGGACTGCACACCTCCCAGCCGTGGAATCCTTCCATGTTGGCAAAGCTGTCTTCGGCTACGCTGCTGGCATTGGTGCCCACATTCATGAGTCGGATCTGCGGGAAGTTGGCGGCAGCTACTTCCTGCTCGTAGTTGTTGATCTTGCCCCATCCGGCAATGGTCATTTCCATGTTCGACTGCCCGGAGCAGAGCCACACCTCGCCGATGAGGACGTTGCGGAGCGTGACGGTGCTGCCGCCGGCCGCTATGCGGATGTCGTAGGGACCGCCAGCAGCGGGCGTGTCGACCGTGACGGACCACTTGCCGTCGGTGCCTGCGGTGGCGCCATAGGTGCGCTTGTTCCACGAGGTGGTGACCTTGACGGCCTTGCCGGCCGCAGCCTTGCCCCACAAGGCCACACGTGTCTGCTGCTGCAGCACCATGTTGTCGGCAAACAGGGGCGAAAGGGTTACCTGGGCGTACATGACGCCGCAGAGAAGGGTTGCAAAAACGAGGGAGAACAGTCTTTTCATTGTACTGATTTTTGGGTTGAACGATAGAAAAATAGGAAATATATGCCGATGAGGATGAAGGGGATGCTGAGCAGCTGTCCCATGTTGAGCGACATGCCCTGCTCAAAGTCCACCTGGTCTTCCTTTAGGAACTCTACAAAGAAGCGGAACACGAATATTTCGGTGAGGCAGAGGCCGAAGAAGAAGCCGCGGTGCGCCTTGCGTCCGTAAGCCTTGTACAGCACCACCATGAGGATGAAGAAGACGAAGTAGGCAATGGCCTCGTAGAGCTGCGCGGGATGCCGCGGCAGCATGTCCACCTTCTCGAACACGAAGGCCCAAGGCACGGTGGTGGGCTTGCCTATGATTTCGGAATTCATGAGGTTGGCCAGCCTGATGAAGCAGGCGCAGATGGGGGTGGCCACCGCAATGATGTCGAACACGTCGAGGATGTGCATCTTGTACCGCTTGCAATACAGGATAAGCGCTATCATGAGGCCCAGCGTGCCGCCGTGGCTGGCCAGTCCCTGGTAGCCGGTAAACTTCCATCCCCCACCCTCCAGGAACCTGACGGGCAGGAACATTTCGGCCACGTGGTTGATGTAATACTCGGGCTCGTAAAACAGGCAGTGCCCCAGGCGGGCGCCCAGCAGGATGGAGACGAAGCAGTAGAAGAAGAGGGGGTCGAACTTGTTCTCGCCTATCTTCTTGTCGATGTATATCTGTCGGACCATGAAGTACGAAAAGGCGATGCCGATGACCCAGCACAGGCCGTAGTAGCGCACCTCGAAGCCGCCAATATGGAAAAAGACGGGGTCAATGTTCCAATGGATGTAAAGCAATGCAAGCAGGTTCATAAGCAGGGTGTTTATACGTTAAAGCGGAAATGCATGATGTCGCCGTCTTGCACCACGTAGTCCTTGCCCTCGACGTACAGCTTGCCGGCCTCGCGGACGGCCGCCTCGCTGCCGTAGTGTATGTAGTCGTCGTACTTGATGACTTCGGCCCGGATAAAGCCTTTTTCGAAGTCGGTGTGGATGACCCCCGCGCACTGGGGCGCCTTCCAGCCCTTGTGGTAGGTCCATGCCTTGACCTCCATCTCGCCGGCGGTGAGGAAAGTCTCCAGGTTGAGCATGTGGAACGCCTTCTTGATGAGGCGGTTCACGCCCGACTCCTGCAGGCCCAGCTCCTCCAGGAACATGCGGCGGTCTTCGTAGGTCTCCAGCTCGGCAATGTCGGCCTCGGTCTTGGCAGCAATGACCAGCAGTTCGGCGCCCTCGTCGGCGATGGCCTGCCGCACCGCCTCTACATACCGGTTGCCGGCAGTGGCGGATGCATCGTCCACGTTGCAGACGTACAGCACCGGCTTGGCGGTGAGCAGAAACAGGTTGTGGGCGGCGTCTTGCTCGTCCTTGGTGTCGAACTGCACCACGCGCGCCGATTTGCCTTGGTCGAGCGCTTCCTTGTACTTCGACAGCACGCCGTACATAACCTTGGCCTCCTTGTCGCCGGCCTGGGCGGCCTTCTGCACCTTTTGCAGGCGCGCCTCGATGGTTTCCAGGTCCTTGAGCTGCAGCTCGGCATCGATGATTTCCTTGTCGCGTACGGGGTCTATGGTGCCGTCCACGTGCGTCACATTGTCGTCGTCGAAGCAGCGCAGCACGTGTATGATGGCATCGGTCTCGCGAATGTTGGCCAGAAACTTGTTGCCCAGTCCCTCGCCCTTGCTGGCCCCCTTGACCAATCCGGCAATGTCCACTATCTCGACCGTGGCGGGCACGATGCGGCCCGGATGCACCAGCTTGGCCAGCTCGTTGAGCCGCTCGTCGGGCACGCTGATGACGCCCACGTTGGGCTCGATGGTGCAGAATGGGAAGTTGGCTGCCTGCGCCTTGGCGCTGGACAGACAGTTGAACAGGGTGGACTTGCCCACGTTGGGGAGTCCGACTATACCACATTGTAATGCCATATTGTCAATTTGTTTTTATATTGCTTGCAAAGTTATAAAAAACATTGCTTATATGAGTTGCTTTTAGTGTGCTTCCAGCCAGTTTTTGCCAAATCCGCCGTCCACCTTCAGGGGTACGCTCATGCGGTAGGCGCTCTCCATTTCCTCGGTGACGATGCGTCGCACCACCTCCTTCTCCTCGGGCGGCACGCTGAAGGTAAGCTCGTCGTGCACCTGCAGCAGCATCTTGGCCTTCACCCCTTCGCGACAGAAACGCTGGTAGATGCGGGCCATGGCCACCTTGATGATGTCGGCGGCGCTGCCCTGTATGGGGGCATTGATGGCATTGCGCTCGGCATAGCCGCGCACCACGGCATTGTGCGAGTTGATATCGGGCAGGAAGCGCTTGCGGTGGAAGATGGTCTCGACAAACCCACGGGTGCGCGCCCGTTCCACGCTCTCCTCCATGTAGGCCTTGATGCGCGGGTAGGTGGCGAAGTAGCCGTCGATGAGTCCGCGCGCCTCGGTACGCGACACCTCCATGCGTTCGGCCAGGCCGAAGACGGAAATGCCATAGATGATGCCGAAGTTGGCGGTCTTGGCCTTGCGGCGCATGTCCTTGGTCACCTCGGCCACAGGCACCTTGAAGATCTTGGCGGCGGTGGCGGCGTGTATGTCCTCACCCTCGGCAAACGCCTCAATCATGTTTTGGTCGCCGCTGAGGTGCGCCATGATGCGCAGCTCTATCTGCGAGTAGTCGGCCGCAAAAAACTCGCACCCGTCGTCGGGGATGAACGCCTTGCGTATCTCCCGCCCGTCGGCATCGCGCACGGGAATGTTCTGCAGGTTGGGGTCGCTGGAGCTGAGCCGGCCCGTGACCGTCACCGCCTGGTTGAAGCTAGTGTGTATGCGGCCGGTGCGGGGATTGATAAGCTCGGGCAGTGCGTCGACGTAGGTACCCAGCAGTTTCTTGAGTCCGCGGTGCGCCAGTATCTTTTCCACAATGGGAAACTGGTGGAGGCTTTGCAGCACCTCCTCGGAGGTGACGTATTGCCCCGTCTTGGTCTTCTTGGGCTTGTCCACCAGGTGCAGCTTTTCGAACAGGATGTGGCCCACCTGCTTGGGCGAGGCAATGTTGAAGGTCTCGCCGGCCAGCTGGTAGATTTCCTGCTCTATGACGTCCAGGCGGGCAGCAAACTGCTCGGAGGTCTGGCGCAGCGCCTCGGTGTCGATGCGCACCCCGTTCAGCTCCATGCAGGCCAGCACCGGCACCAGGGGCATCTCGATGTGGTAGAACAGGTCTTCGACCCCCGCCTTCTGCAACTCCTGCTCCAGCACCTCCTTGAGGCGCAGGGCCACGTCGGCATCCTCGCAGGCGTAAAGGTACACCTGTGCCGGGTCGAGGTCGCGCATGTTCTTCTGGTTCTTGCCGTGGGGACCCAGCAGCTCCTCGATGCGTATGGTCTGGTAGCCGAGGTATATCTCGGCCAGGTAGTCCATGTTGTGCCGCAGCTCGGGCTGCAGGACATAGTGGGCCAGCATGGTGTCGAACAGCGGCCCCCCTACCCTTGCGCCATAGTTTTGCAGCACGATGAGGTCGTACTTGATGTTTTGCCCCACCTTCAGGGTGTCGGGGTTTTGCAGCACCTCGGCAAACTCGCCCACGATGCGGCGCGCCTCTTCCTCCTCGGGAGGCACCGGGATGTAAAACGCCTGTCCCGGACGCACGCTCAGGCTGAAGCCTACCAGTTGCGCCCGCATGGGCTCGGTGCTGGTGGTCTCCGTATCCAGACTGAGGATTTTGGCGTCGCGAATTTTTTTCAAAATTTCAGCGCGTTTTTCCTGATTGTCAGCCAGTTGGTAATCTACTTCGGCTCGATTTAAGGCCTTGAGGTTTCGATTTTTTTCGTCGCCCGACCCCTCGGTCGGAAAAATCGAAAACAAATCGGGTTGGGACGCCTCCTTCTTAGGCGACACCTTCACCCCTTCTTGGCCATCGGTTGCAAAGCCCCCGAAGAGGTCGCCTTGCACCGGCTGGGCCGGTTTTTTATTCGATTGTCCCAGCACGCGGTCGGCCAGCGTCTTAAACTCGAGGTCCCTGAAGAGGGACGACAACGCCTCGGCGTCGGGGTCCTTGCGTTCCAACAGCGGAAGGTCGAGCGCAATGGGCACGTCGGTCTTGATGGTGGCCAAAAACTTGGAGAACCGGATCTGTTCGGCATTGTCCTCCACCTTGCGGCGCAATGCCCCCTTGAGCGCGTCGGTATGCGCCAGCAGGTTGTCGATGCTGCCAAACTCCTTGATGAGCTTGACGGCCGTCACCTCCCCCACCCCCGGACAGCCCGGGATGTTGTCGGACGCATCGCCCATGAGTCCCAGCAGGTCGATGACCTGTCCGGTGTTTTCAATGCCGTACTTTTCGGTCACCTCGCGCACGCCCATGACCTGAAAGCCGCCGCCATGCTTGGGGCGGTAGATGAAGACGTGGCCGCCCACCAGCTGCCCGTAATCCTTGTCGGGCGTGAGCATGTAGGTGTTGATGCCCTGCCCGCCTGCCTGCGTGGCCAGCGTGCCTATGACGTCGTCGGCCTCGTAGCCCGGCTCTTCCAGTATGGGGATGCGGTAGGCCCTGATGATGTCCTTGATGAGGGGCACCGACAGCTTGATGTCTTCGGGCGTGGCCTCGCGCTGCGCCTTGTATTCGGGATAGGCCTCGTGGCGAAAGGTAGGACCTGCGGGGTCGAACGCAATGCCTATGTGGCTGGGGTTCTCCTTCTTCAGCACCTCTTCCAGGGTATTTACAAAGCCCAGGATGGCCGAAGTGTTCATGCCCTTGGAATTGATGCGCGGCATGCGGATAAAGGCGTAGTAGGCCCGGTAAATGAGTGCGTAGGCGTCGAGTAAGAACAGCTTGCTGGGGTCTTCCATATTCGTAAAAATTATTGGTAAAGATACGAAACATTTGCCGCTTTTTTGCTATTTTTGTTTTCTAATTTTACCCACATGACAGATTTGGCACACATCAAGAAACCCATTGAGGCGGAGCTGGAAAGGTTCGACGAACTGTTCCAGGAAGCGCTGCTGACGACCAACCCCATACTGAACAAGGTGCTGACCTACCTCAACCAGTCGTCGGGCAAGATGATGCGCCCCATGCTGCTGTTTCTTACCGCCAAGCTGCTGGGCGAAGTGCCCGACAAGGCCTACCATGCCGCCATATCGCTGCACCTGCTGCACAATGCCAGCCTGGTGCACGACGACGTGGTGGATGAGAGCGACGAGCGTCGCGGACGGCCGTCGCTGCGCGCCGCCTTTACCAACCAGATAGCGGTGCTGTCGGGCGACTACCTGCTGTCCACCGCCCTGTACGAGGCATCGCAGGCCAAGGACCTGCGCATCATAGAGGTGGTGTCGCGACTGGGCAAGACGCTGGCCAGCGGCGAGCTGCTGCAGATGTCGAACGTGGACGAGGAAAACTTTTTGGAAACAGCCTACTTCGAGATTATTAAAAAGAAGACGGCCTCGCTGTTTGCGGCCTGTACGGAGACTGCCGCACTGGCTGCTGGGGCGGCCGACGACGTGGTGGAGGACCTGCGCCGGCTGGGACTGTTTGTGGGACTGGCCTTCCAGATACGCGACGACATATTCGACTATTTCGACGACGAGGCGCGCATAGGCAAGCCTACGGGCAACGACATGCGCGAGGGCAAGCTGACCCTGCCCGTGCTGTACCTGCTGAACAGCGAAGGCGACGAGCGCCTGCGACAGCTGGGACTGAAGGTTAAGAAACAGATAGCCGGAGCCGACGAGATAGCCGAGCTGGTGGCCCTTACCAAGGAGCGGGGCGGCATAGACTATGCCTACGAGGTGATGCGGGGCTACAAGGAGCTGGCGCTGCAGATACTGGCGCCCTACCCCGAAAGCGAAGCCAAAGAAGGCCTCCGCCTTTTCCTGGATTACATGATCACAAGAGACAGATAGCGCTTCGCTTAGAGTTGAGAGTGTAGAGTTGAGAGTTGAGATGCAATGCCTTCCAGGCATTCCACTTTTGTAAAGTGGCAAACTCCTTACTTTTTGTTATCGTTGTTCCGCTGATGCGGGATTGGCTGCAAAAACCTTTCTTCCGACCGATAAAGGCGCACCCACATAGTGGGGACGCGCGGCATATCTGCCGCAAGGCCTTATAGGCCTGCTTTATCGGTCGGAAGAAGGGAGTTTGGAGGTGGTGCCAACCCCAAGGTCGTAGACCTGGGGTTACCGACATTGCTCCGCAATGTGTCAGATGCCTCCGGCATCTGTTCTCTCAACTCTCCACTCTCTAGAAAAGTTTTACTTCTTCTTCGAGGATATCGGAGAGGAGGAGGTTGGCCAGGCGGCTGGTGCCCAGGCGGAACAGTTTGTTGTTGAGCCATTCCTCGCCCAGCACTTCCTTGACGATGGTGTAATATACCAGCGCGTCGCGTACGGTCTTCATGCCGCCGGCGGCCTTGAAGCCCACCTTTACGCCCGTCTCCTTATAATACTCCTTGATGGCATGGCACATGACGTAGGCAGCCTGCGGAGTGGCGGAGATGTCGATCTTGCCCGTAGATGTCTTAATAAAGTCGGCACCCGACAGCATCGACAGGATGGAGGCCTTGTGGATGAGGTCGGCCGTCTTAAGCGCGCCCGTCTCCAAAATAACTTTCATGGTCTTGTCGGCACATACGGCCTTGAGCTCCCCTATCTCGTCGCATACAGCCTCGTAGTCGCCTGCCAGGAACTTGCCCACCGGCAGCACAATGTCGATTTCGGTGGCCCCGTCGCGCAGTGCCAGGGCGGTCTCGGCTATCTTCACCTCGCTAAACGTCTGCGACGAGGGGAAGGCGCCCGATACGCAGGTGATGCCTACCGCTTCTACTTCCAGCGTGGCGCGGACAATCTCCGCAAAGCAGGGATAGACGCAGATGGAAGCCACGTTTTCCAATTCGGGGTGCTTTTCGTCGAGCAGGTTGACCTGCTTGGCCAGATGCATCACGCGCTCGTCGTTGTCGGTCACGGTAAGCGTGGTGAGGTCCACGCAGTGGAGCAGCAACTGCTTCACCTTTTTGTTGTCGTTTTCGGCCACATGCTGGTCAACCAGTTGTGCCACGGCCTTGTCCACCTCGGCATCGGTAAACGGTGCAGGGTACTTTTCGAGGGCCTGTGCGTATTTGTTGATGGTAGCATCGAAATGCTCATGTTCGTGTTCGTGCGGATACATAGTTTTATGGTTTTTCGGTGAATAATTTCGGGTTGTTATGATGGCGGTCGGCATCGCGCGCCGTCTTCTTGTCCAGGCTGTTTTGAAGCGCTTCGGTGAGGTCCACGCCCGTCTGGTTGGCAATGCAGATGAGCACCCACAGCACATCGGCTATCTCTTCGGACAGGTTGTCCTTTTCGCCCGGCTTAAACGACTGGTCGCCATACCGGCGGGCCATGACGCGCGCCAGCTCGCCCACCTCCTCGGTGAGCACAGCCATGTTGGTCAGTTCGGAGAAGTAGCGCACCCCGTAGGTGCGTATCCATTGGTCCACCAGCTGTTGTGCTTCTTGCAGGGTCATCACAGTTATGCTTTTATTCCTTGTTCTTGGTATCGATGCAAATGGTTACGGGACCGTCGTTGAGCAATTCCACCTTCATATCGGCCCCAAAGGTGCCGGTCTGCACCGGCCGTCCCAGGTCGCGTGCCAGCGCCTGGCAGAACCGCTCGTACACGGGGGTGGTGACCTCGTGACGGCCCGCCCGCAGGTACGAGGGACGGTTGCCTTTCTTGGTAGAGGCCCACAAGGTAAACTGGCTTACCACCAGGATGCTGCCCGCCACGTCGAGCACCGACCGGTTCATCACGCCCTGCTCGTCGTTGAAGATGCGCAGGTTCACTATCTTCTTGCTCAGCCAGTCGATGTCCTCCTGTCCGTCGGCCTCTTCCACGCCTACCAAAACCAGCAGGCCCTCCCCTATCCCGGCCGTCTGGCGGCCGTCGATGGTTACCGAGGCTCTCGACACTCTTTGTATAACCGTTCGCATGATGCAAATATAAGAAAAAAATGCTATTCGCTTGCCGCGTTTTGGAAATATGTTTCCAAAAGGCGCGCCTTGGCCTCGCCCACCACGTCGGCCAGCTCCTGGTGCCCGGCATGGCGGATGCGTTCCACACTCTTGAAGGTCTTGAGCAGCAGGGTGCGCGTCTTTTCGCCAATGCCCTTGATCTGGTCCAGCTCTGACGCCGTCTGGTGCTTGCTGCGCTTCTGCCGGTGGAACGTAATGGCGTAGCGGTGCACCTCGTCTTGTATGGCGGTAAGAAACTTAAACAGCGCCGAGTCGGGCTTGACGCCAATGGTCTGGTATGGGAAGCCGTAGATAAGCTCGGAGGTGCGGTGACGGTCGTCTTTGGCTAGTCCCGCAATGGGAATGTCGAGTCCCAGCTCGTCCACCACCTCCTTGACGGCCGACATCTGTCCCTTGCCGCCATCGGTGATGATGAGGTCGGGCAACGGCTGCTCCTCGTCCAGCGCCCGCGTGTAGCGGCGCCGCACCACCTCCTTCATGGAGGCGTAGTCGTCGGGCCCCGTCACGGTCTTGATAATGTACTTGCGGTAGTCCTTTTTCGAAGGTTTGGCCTTGACAAACACCACGCAGCCCGCCACCGCGTCCGATCCCTGTATGTTGGAGTTGTCGAAGCACTCTATGCGCATGGGCAGCCGGGGCAGGTGCAGCAGGTTCTGCAGCTCGGTAAGCAGCTTGGTGGCCCGCTGTTCGGGGTTAAGCTTTTCGGCCATCTTGGCCTTGTCGGCGCGGTACTCCCTGGCGTTGGCCAGCGACAGCTCCAGCAGCTTCTTCTTGTCGCCGCGCTGCGGAACGGTGACCACCACATCGGCAAACTCTATGTCGGGCTGGAACGGGACAATGATTTCGACCGGATGGGTGCCAAACTGCTCCCACATCTCCGAAATGCCCAGCGCCAGGAGCTCTTCGGGCCGCTCGTCCATGCGCTTCTTGTACTCGAAGGTATACGACTGCGTGATGCCACCGTTGGCCACGTGCATAAAGTTGATGAAGGCCGAGCGGTCTTCGGTCTCCTCTATGGAAAAAACGTCGATGTTGTCGAGCTTGTAATTGACCACCTCCGACCGCGCATTGTAGTTTTTAAGGAGCAGGTAGCGTTTCTTGACCACTTCGGCCTCCTCAAACTTAAGGTCGTCGGACAGCCGCTTCATCTGCGCCAGCATGTCCTTTTCCAACCGCAGGTTGTTGCCCTTGAGCAGTTCCTCTATCTCCCGTATGTTTTGCAGGTACGCTTCCCTACTCTGCTTGCCTACGCAGGGCCCCAGGCAGTTGCCCAGGTGGTACTCCAGGCACACCTTGAACTTGCCCTGCCGGACCTTCTCCTCGGTGAGGTTGAGGCGGCAGGTGCGGATGGGATACAAGTGCTTGATGAGCTCCAGCAGGGCGTACATGGTCGATACGCGCGTGTAGGGACCGAAGTACTTGGCGCCCTTTCGGGTGCGCTGCCGCGTCTTGAAGACCTGCGGGTACTCGCTTTTTTGGATGGCGATGGACGGATAGGTCTTGTCGTCTTTCAGCAGCACGTTGTACCGCGGCTTGAACTGCTTGATGAGCTTGTTTTCGAGGTTGAGCGCATCTTCCTCGGTGCGCACCACGGTATATTTAATGTCGCGTATCTTGCTCACCAGTATGCGCGTGCGAGCGGACTCCAGGTTCTTGTTGAAGTACGACGACACCCTGCGCTTCAGGTTCTTGGCCTTACCTACATAGATAATGACCCCGTCCTTGTCGTAGTACTGGTAACTGCCGGGCTTTTCGGGCATGACCGAAATAATGTTTTTCAGGTATGCCAGCCGGTCGGTGTCCGTCGCAAACTCCATGCTATTCTTCTCTCATCGACAGGATGGCGTCCACCTGGATGTCGTCAGGGAACTTTTCCCTGCCGTGCAGGTTGGTAAGTTCTATCAAAAAGTTGGCATAAATCTTTCGCGGGTTCATCTGGCGGGCCAGCTTGCAGGCCGCCACCATGGTGCCGCCCGTAGCCAGGAGGTCGTCGTGTATCAGCACTACGTCGTTTTCGTTGATGGCATCCTTGTGCATCTGGATGCGGTCTGTTCCGTACTCCTTCTGATAACTTTCTTCGATGGTTTCGGCCGGCAGCTTGCCCGGCTTGCGAACGGGTACAAAACCTGCATGCAGGCGCGTAGCCAGGACAGGGGCCATGATGAAGCCGCGCGACTCAATGCCGATGACCTTGGTAATGCCCTTGTCCTTGTACATGTCGTACAGGCGGTCCGACAGTCCCTGTAGCACATCGGGGTCCTTGAACATGGTAGTCACGTCGAAGAAAATAATGCCCGGAATAGGGTAGTCGGGCACTTTACGGATGACCTGAATTATTTGTTCGTCTGTCATAATGGTTAAAAATGTTTCACGTGGAACAATTTGCCGCCTTACCTGCCGCAAAGCATGAGCAACACGTTGATGTCGCTGGGCGAGACGCCCGGTATGCGGGCCGCTTGGGCAATGGTTTCGGGATCGATGCGACTCAGTTTTTGTCGCGCCTCGGTCGAGAGCGATTGCAAATTATTGTAATCAAATTTTCCTTTAATCTTTATGCTTTCTAGTCGCGAGAGCTTGTCGGCTATCTGCCGCTCGCGCACTATGTAGCCATTGTACTTGATGAGGATTTCGGCCGCCTCAAGCGTTTCCTCCCGCCGGTCGGTCACCTTGTCCAGTTTCTCGCCAAAAGCAGGGATGTGGGCTGCCATGCCGGCGATGGTGACCTGCGGACGCACCAGGAGGTCGATGAGCTTGCAGCCATGCTGGAGCGGGGTAGAGCCCAACTCTGCAAGGGCTGCGTTGATATACTCCGGCTTGACGGAGTAGCTTTGGGCAAACTCAATGATATCCTCAATGTGTTTCCGCTTGGTTTCCAACAGGTTGTGCCTTTCTTGAGAGGCCAGTCCCAGTTGCCACGACTTCTCAGTAAGCCGCATGTCGGCATCGTCCATGCGCAGCAAGATGCGGTACTCGGCCCGCGAGGTAAACATGCGGTAAGGCTCGTCAACTCCCTTGGTCACCAGGTCGTCTATGAGCACGCCGATGTACGCCTCGTCACGTCCCAGCGTAAAGGCCGCGCCCCCGTGGCACTTGATGTGCGCGTTGATGCCCGCCACAATGCCTTGGCCGGCCGCCTCCTCGTAGCCCGTGGTGCCGTTGACCTGTCCGGCCAGGAAAAAATTCTCGATTACCTTCGACTCCAGCGTGTGCGTAAGCTGCGTGGGGTCGAAGTAGTCGTATTCTATGGCATAGCCCGGGCGGTAGATGGCCAGGTCGCGGAAGGCAGGAATCTGCTTCAGCGCCCGTATCTGGATGTCGAGCGGCAGCGACGAGGAGAAACCATTGAGGTAATACTCTTGCGTGGTCTCGCCCTCCGGTTCCAGAAACAGCAGGTGCTGCGTGCGGTCGGGGAAGGTGACTATCTTGGTCTCGATACTGGGACAGTAACGCGGTCCCTTGCTGGTAATCTGTCCGTTGTACAAGGGCGAGTAGGGGAGTCCTTCGTGCAGCACCCGGTGCACCCCCTCGTTGGTGTAGGCCGTCCAGCAAGGCAGCTGCTTGAGGTGGCGTATGCCCGTGTCCATGAACGAGAACTTGTGGAAGTCGTTTTCGCCCTCCTGCACCTCCAGCTCGTCGAAATGCACGCTCCGGCCGTCGATGCGCACCGGCGTGCCGGTCTTTAGCCGGTCCACGCGTATGCCGTGGCGGGTAATGGACTCGGTGAGGTGCAGCGAGGGAGGCTCGGCCATGCGCCCTCCGGGCACCTGTGCGCGCCCCACGTGCATGAGGCCGTTGAGGAACGTGCCGGCGGTAAGGATGACACACTTGGCGCGGAACGTGACGCCCCACAGGGTCTTTACACCTACGGCCTTGTCGTCTGCTACCAGCAGTTCTTGCACGGTGTCTTGCCAAATGGACAGGTTGGGCGTGTTTTCCAGCACTTCGCGCCAGGCCCAGATAAACTTGTTGCGGTCGCACTGCGCACGCGGGCTCCACATGGCGGGACCCTTGGAACGGTTGAGGATGCGGAACTGGATGGCGGTGCGGTCGGTGACCAACCCCATCTGTCCGCCCAGCGCGTCGATCTCGCGCACAATCTGCCCCTTGGCAATGCCTCCCACGGCCGGATTGCAGCTCATTTGTGCAATCTTGTTCATGTCCATGGTGATGAGGCACGTCTTGGAACCCAGACGTGCTGCCGCCGACGCTGCCTCGCATCCCGCGTGTCCGGCGCCTATCACGATAATGTCGTAGTGAAACTCCATACGTGTGTCTTTGTCTCGCAAAGTTAACAAAAATTGTCGTTTCTTGGCAGTCCAAGAAACTAAAAGAAACCTTTTTTTGAAGGCTGCGCCTTCAGATTGAAGATTTCATCTTCATTCATACTTTTCTTTGTGCCAAACAAAGAAAAGATATGCAAAAGAAAATTGGCCCGCTGTGTCTCCACCTCGAACATATTGGGCCGTCGCTAAAATCTCCGAAGATCGCGCCTTCGGCGACTAAAACCAGTCGGAGATTTTTACGCTCCTACCGCCCTAATATGTTACCGAGGTTCCACCAAGGCGAGTTTTTGCTTCGCCT
>Ga0181612_180417_pt1 | contig 14514 bp, 5 predicted proteins | sample HoacroProtozoa21_FD_119630 | JGI IMG/M metagenome (GOLD analysis project Ga0181612, IMG submission 119630) | Hoatzin crop microbial communities from Cojedes, Venezuel. Combined Assembly of Gp0051906, Gp0051904, Gp0051908 | reverse complement strand
CTAATACGTAGTTTTCAATTGTCTTTACAGATAAGTGATGTTAATGCAGTTTCTACAGGACTATTTCCACCAGTAGAATTTCATTGGACTCCTTACTTTGAGTTGGCATTTCAAATCTATGCATGAGACATTAGCAAAAATGAATAATAAAATAAGTTATTTGTTAAATACTGTCAGATGTATGCGTGGATGCAATTCTATCCTCACTCCCAAATCTTCAGCTACAATGAGAAAACACATTCTATGGATTGGCAGATACAGGGATCCCCTGGAAAATGTGAACTTCAGGAAATTGTTTTTGAATATTCTTCCTTCTCTGCATGGATCATCTCTTCGATTTGTATCTCAGAAGACAGATGTTTTTAGCACAGGTGCTAAAATGCAACCAGAGAACAGTACAGAGGCTTTGGTGAGCGAGCAGGCTCCCCATAGCTCCTTGGAACTTGAAAAGCTGGATGATTCCAGGGGCTTCAAAATGAAGCAGGTGATGGATCATAGCGAACCGTTCTTTAATTGTCTCCAGAAATGTACCTGTCCTTGCGATGCACTGGACTTGGCTTCAGAGTCTGCTGTTTCCACTAAGCACTTCACAAACTGTTTAACCACAGTGTGGAGGCTCTTCAAAAACCTGTCCGAAGACCAGCAGCGTTACGAGAAGCAGCTGATCTTTGAGCACCCAGCTTTTGTCAAGCTTTGTCAACAGCTGCTGCGGGACTCCCGAAGGATGACGCGGGGCGACCTGGTGTTCAGTCTGCACGCCGTGGTGAACCTAGGCGTTCCTCAGAACACTCTTCTAGTCCAGACTTTGGTGAGGGTGTGCCAGGTAAGTATGAAAATCCCTGGGCTGAAACTCCGGGGTTAATTCTTGGGAGGCTATGCAACATCAGAGAGAGTTGGGTTACATCCCTGTTTTAGTCTGATGTTCCATGGAAACAGGGCCCCCATCGTTAATTTGTGTGTATTTCTAATTTGCTTCATTTTTGAAACCACTGCGTGATTTCAGACGGATTTAACAGACAGGCTAAGTCTCAAAAATCGTTACCCTCTTTAAAACAACTGAATTTGACTAATGTGAGATCTTGTAGGTTGCTGCAAAATTAAAGCTTGTGAATTGACTGCTGGGGGGAAAGAGAAGGCGGCAGGTACAGACTGAGAGTGGTCAGCTTTGCTTTTCTGAAACTTTTACTGGTCTGAAGTATCTGACATTGTGAAAACTCTTTTAACAGGAGAAGCTCAATCAACTTGATAACCGATGCATCTCAGTTTTGGCAACTACTTTAGCAGGGCTGGATAAAGACAAGAATGTGTGCGCTCTGCAAGCTGGATTACAGTGAGAAAAAATACATCTTTCACATGTCATTCATATTTAAAAGTTGTTTGAATATATGTCTTTTAGAAATCATGGTGGGAAGGTCTGCATGTAAAAGGCATGTTGTGGATTTAGGACTTAGATGATCACGTGAGAGAACAGCTGTACAAGGCAGTGATCTTTGGCAGTGCCTTTGCACTTTCAAGCAGAAACCCTTCCGATGGCATAGGGTGCTAGACTGCTCTGCAGGGGATCCGTAGTCTGACTGCAGCTCCGTCACTGTGCTTATTTTGCGATGTTGATCAAGTCACTTCGCATATCTATGCCTCTGTTTTACCCGTGTGTAGAAAGGAGGTAATGAGACTGGCTTACTTTGTGAAGTATTTTGATTTGTCGTGAAGAAAAATGCTGTTTAACAGCCAGGAAATATTTTCTTTTAATTTAGTAAGTAAAAATTAAAATGAAAACAAGCTTAGACTTTATCTGTGCATCCAGCAAGGCCTTCAGTCTGCTGCATTATCAAAATAACTTCTTTGGCTGTAGTGCTTGTTTTCTGGGGCAATGAGATTTATGCGGGTAACCAATCTGCTCACTCCCATGAGATTGTTTTTACTGGGGCTGTCACAAAACTTGCCATGGAGTAGTACTTTTGGTCCTGCTTTGAGAAGGTGGATGTGTTAGTGATACACAAAAACCAGGTTCTCCTGGAAGCTCAGGTGCACAGTTCTTGTAAGTCAGTAGAAAGCAGGAGATCCATCTACAGCTCTTTATCTGACTTGATGCCTGGAGTTCCTGCCCGTTTGCAGGAAGCCACATGTGCAGGGAGGGATTCCAGAGCAGTACACTGCCTTAGACAGTGATGCTTCATGTTTTGTAGCTGTGCGGGTATATTTAAGGGCAATTCAGACGTAACAATTACAATACGTCCCTCTCAGCCAGAAAAGGGGGTGCTGGGAAAGCAGAACTCCTTCATCTAGTGCTTACGATTCCTCTGTGTTACGATGTCCTCTTCTCTTCCTGCAGCCTACAGCACTGCTTGTTTGGTTTTTTTCCTCACTTGCACCAAGTTGTTGTTGTCCATGTCTGTCCCTGAGTCTCCTGGCTGTTTCAGAACTTGCCTGCACATAAATGATTCCACGACAAATACGTGCAATTTTTTTTTTTTTCTTTCTTCAGATGAGTGTTAATTGGTTGATGCTTAACAGCACTCATGTCTGCACTGTCACATGTGCAGTCCGGGCAGGTGCCCCTGCTGTTAACATGTCAGCGACAACACTCATCTATCAGGATAACAGTGAGAAAGCATATATAATTATTTCCATGTGGGAAAATATCTGTGCTGCAGCTGCATGGTGTAGAGTTATGCCAGCCTCGCAAAAAAGGAGGTGGGAGAGGAGCAGGGAATTGCAGCTTTAACTTGAGAGTATATCAGTGAGGAGGAATGGGGTACCTGCCTGTTTCTGCTGAAATGAGGAAGGCTCTATTAAACGGTTACTCTCTACAGCTGAAGGCCTTGTCTGTATTTCTTCATCAGATTGCTAATGGAGCAGCGCATTCCAAGTATCAGAGACATTTTTATACTACAAAATCTGATGAAATGCCTGGGAAAAGATGCTCCAGTCTTTCTGAAAAAGAAATTAGAGGTAAATTTAGTTGGAGGCTCATTTTCACTTCCACAAAGCTTGTGCTCTTGCATTGTTTATAAATTGTGTATGGTTCTTTCCAGACAGTCAATAAGAAAATATAATAGAAAGGTTAACAGTATTTGCATATGAATTGTAGCCCAGCTATATCTGCAGGAGGAACTTAAATTTGGAGACTGGGAATATCCCACCATAAAAGGGGGCAGAAAGCAGTGGAGACAGTACAAAAGAAATTGAGGCAGTAAATAGCAGCGCCCTCACCTCTTGTTTGTGTTGGCCGTATGGTATTTCACAGAAGCACTTACAGGCTGTTCCCCGATTCCCTTGCCCAGCTTGTGGCTGAAAGACCAGAATACAGAAAACTAGTCTGTGATGGGGCTTGAGGACTGATGGGAGTGAGTTGCCAGGAGAACTCACCTAGCTCATGGCCATATCTTTCTCTGTATCTGAAATTCCTGCTGGGAAATACAGTGGTTGGGAGCAGGCTGTAGTTTTTATGGCAGGGCGTACTGTGTTTCGTCCTCTGATTTAAAGCCTGCGAGTGTTTTCATCACATAGCTGAAGGGCTCTGAGGTCAGAGTTTGTAATATTATTCATGAAAAAGTGAGGGAAGATACCACTGCTGGGAAACTGGGCAAGAATTGAGCAGTGCAGGGGACTCATGCAATGTGTTAGATACGAGTAAATCATAAAACCTTGGACAAGGTACCACTTTTTACAAGACAGTGAGAAGAAACTGGCCAAAGATGTGGCGGAATATGGAACTGAAAGTAACCTTTCCACTTGTTAGCTGAAGAGAGCTTTTAATTTCCTGAGCCTACAGGATGCTTTAATACTGCACACTTTCTATTGTAGATGCGTTTTGTATTTAACCTTTGATATGCATGCAGTAAGAATGTTGTATTTTAACAGTCAATATACTTTGTAGTCTCACTTTTACTGTCACTTATATCAATCTAATTACTCCTTCGATAAATTAAGTCTCTCTTGTGGCATCAGAGCTGACCTTCTATGCCTCAGCTGGATGTTTATGTTAAAGGTATGCCATTTGGTGTGCTGCTGGATCACTGTGAAGGCTTACAGCTTTCATGCGCATCCAAACCAGTAACTGGAGTACTGTTAATTAAGTCAACAGTGCCAGTTATATTTCTGCTACTTTTGTAAGAGTTGGTGAAAGATACATATTCACTGTATTTGGAAATGAGCTTTACTGAGACTTCTTTCTTTAAAAAAAAACCATCAAGAGGCAAATGGTTGGGAACTTGCATAGTAACACAACTCTACAACACTTGGTCTGCTATAATTGTGTATTAAGAAACTGAGAGTAGTTACTTTATGCTTTTGCCGTTTGTTGCTTCTTTTTCTTTCATCTAAGCCTGAACAGGCTAAAGAATTTAGGAAAGTTTTGGTGAGAATACCTTCACCAGAAAGCAGTGATAATATACCTGAAGGGTTTAATAAACTCTAATTCACTTTAGATGGCAGTTTTGAAAGAGATAGACCATCTGACTTTCCCGAATGCTCTGCGTGTGTTTTTGGCACTTGTTGCAATGAATTATTGTTCCATTCCAATCCTGAATGCCTGCAGTAAAAAGATCCAGGGTAAGAAAAAAATGTTTATTAAATTTCCCTTCCTTATACCAAATTCTTCCTAATTATTGTCTCATCTCCCTTTTCTGATTTCCTTTAAAACTCAGGAAACATCTTTGTTTTGCAGGATATTATAGTAATGTGGAGCCATTTGACAAGCAGCAAGACAGAAAATTACTGATCAGTAATAAAAGCAGATAGCTCTTGTTGTCTCTGCACTTCTTAATATTTACCTGAATTACATATTTGTGTTTGCACTTTGCTGTATGCAGAATTTAGGAAAAAGAATTGAATTCTAGAAAGAAAAAAATAGATTTCATATAAACTTTTAAAACAAATCTGAATTGGAAGTGGACATCTTACAGGATGGATGGGTGGCTTAGTTGGTAAACTAAAGGGAACATAGAGTTTCCCTGATTAACTGGATTTAATAATTGAATGCTGCTTAATAACTGACCTCATGCTGCAGACCAGAAAAAAATTAAATGAATGCTAATGCTTTCACCTCGCTCCATACCTTTAAAGTAGGTCCAAATTGTGTGGCAAATGAAGCAGTAGTCTTGTGCACAAGTCTGTTGTCATCTGGCACTGAATTGGTGTCAGCACGCTCATGTGCCAGGAGGTTATGTTTTAGTTCTCTGTTTTCCAGTTTAGCATACACTAATGCTTTAGTGCTGGACAGCCTTTAGTGCTTTTTAGACATAGATTCGTATTTGTGGTTTCTTGCCATTTCGTAAAACCAAATGGGAAAAAATGCAAACTTCGTCATGTACTACTATCTAATTAGTCAGCAGCTTTAGATCCACCTCTTTGTTACTCCCTCAGCTGACGTAGTAGACAGCCCAAAGGCTCAACTAGTACTAAAGGTGCTAGCCTGAGGGTTTCTCTACCAAGTGCAGGGAGGTGCTCAAAATCAAGAATCCTGGAACAGAAGGTGTGCTGGAAACACAATCTTCTTGCTTCTTTTGTTAATTTGTCCCCCTTTGCTGATGTATCCCTTCCAGATTGATCCTGACAGTTCTTCTGCCTCTCAGTTTCTTCTTGTGCTTTAGCTCAGTTTGCCTAGCTAGTCTCAGTCTGTCCTTATCTTTTTTTCCCCTCCTCCATCCTTTAACCACACTGTTCCCACAGTGTCTCCAACCTACAGCTCACCTTGCTTTGTATCTTTGTCCTCTTTTGTTCTTCTGTTACAGAGAATGTCCACGATGCTCCATTTCGGCAGTTGATTCTCATTCTGGAAGCTTGTTACCATCTCCAGTACCGTAATGTAAAACTGTTCTCGGTATTAGCAGACTATGTTAATTCTACTGCCTGCCTTTGGGACAAAAGACAGGTGAGTTTGTGACCATATAACTTATAGTGGTACTAGTAGAATATCTGGACTTTCGATCTTACCTTTCTTTGATTTTTTAGGAATATCAATCTGGTGAAGTTGATACCATTAAATTTTTGAAACGTTCTTCTATTCATGGATGAATTAAGAAATAAAAGGGGTGTTAACGGTTTGAAAAAGTTGCTTTCATTAAAAATACCTTTTATGAAATCAACAGGTAGGATTCACTGTACTGGCTTTCCTGACCTTATAAAACTGTCTTTTCTTTTAGTTTATCCATTTTCTTTCTGCCTTCGAAACACTTGGCTTTCAGCCTACAGAGCTGATGGAAGTTTTTGCTGAGAAGGTGACAGAAGACCCTGAATTTCTCAACTTGAAAAACCTTTTGATTGTTCTCCGAGTGTATTCACGACTCAATTATGTTCCCAGAGGCCAAAAGCATCTGTAGGTTTTTATCCAGAATGCCTGATGTTATATAGTCTTTATAGAGTAATGCATGGCAACTAGTATTTTATTTTAGTTGTGAAAGAGTTCATAATCCTGTTTTATTAATCTGTAAGGTAAATTTGCTGTGTCTTTTCACATTTTTTTCTACATAGGATTTTTTCTCTGTAATTGAAAACAGAGACCCTGGTTCTAGACTGACCAGGCTACTAGATCTGTTAATAGTTAGCTGTATCCTCAAGGAAGAATCAAAAGCTAATGTTAGATTACGCAAGATATGACTTTATGAGATAATAAAGATTTCTAACTTGTATTTTTGTTTGAAATCTGTATTTTACATAGCCTTCTTTGTGTATTTAGACACTTTTCTTCTGCTTTTGGAAAAGGTTTTTTGAGACTCTTCATAGCTGCTTGAATAAGTACCTCCCTCAGATTTCCAACACAGAACTGCTGAAGGCAGTGTATTTACTTGGTGTATTAGGATATCTTCCTCATCGTGCACTTGATGAGCTGCTGCAAAAGGACAGCAGGGGTGAACTTCTACTGTCAGGTCAGGCCTTACTTTGTCATATTCTTGTTCTAAAAAGAATAGTCTGCCTCCGTACATAATCTGTTGTAATTATGTTAAAAATTTAGACATTAAAGAGGGCAAACATGATTAATGTTGAATTTGAAGTCCTCAAGATAAAGCTAACGTAGTGATGGTGCTCTAAGCGATCTGTTTCCGCACCAGGGCATCAGGCTTATTGTCTTGGGCCCCGTAGTGGCAATAGTTTAATAGTAGGTGTGCACATGGAGAGAGGTGAATATGAGATTGGTGGAAATGGTAGAAATGTGTAAGAGCCAGGGGTTCTATCTTGGGCAGATGTTCAGGCATTTTTAAAAAGACAGGAAGTCTTAACCTTTGTAAACCAACTTTAGTACCTGGAATCGTGAGTAAAAGTTTTTTTGACTGCTCCGAGTTATAATAAGGAACTTGGAATGGTTTGTATTAGAATTTGGTTTCCACATTACAACTCTCTACAGCTGGTAGAGTAGTTCAACGGAGTAGAAATTCAGTGTAGAGTAAACCACTGTGTCTTGCTGTTGAGCCTGATGTGACTGAACCTGAAAGCTGTAAAGCTGTAACTGTTTAGAGTTTGTGCAACTTAGTACTCTTACAGTTTCAAAATTATGGCCAAGTCTGATATCCCTTCTTTGTTTTATAAATAACCTTCTAGTTGTCTGGATTTTATAAATGGTTTTTGTGCATGCTCTCTAATTCCGTGTTCTCCTTAAGTCTCTTGTAATAACTGATAGCATGCACAGAGCTGTGTACAGTGGAGGGGAAAGATTGGATAAATGGGCAGTTACCAGCTGTAGCCTTTAATGTTATAATTAGTGAATTGATGGTGTATATTTAACAATATATTATATTGAAGATACTCAATAATGTTCAGTGAGAAAACAATTGGGTCTTGATTCCTATATTGAAATAAATTTGCTCTGCCAGAACAGACTATAAATGATAATGAAACGAAAAATTCTGTGGGATGGTACATTGGATGTAATGTTTTTTGTATCCTTTTTCAGATGATCTTTACAAAGAACAAAAGGAAGTGATGCTTCGCTGTGTGAAAACATGTATGGAACTCGATAGCCCTTCCTTCACAAAGCCTGCGTTTGTGCTGACTGAGAATTTCTCCTCATTAGTATCTCCTAATCTCAGAAAGGCTCGGGAGGCACTGATAGAACTTCTGGGAGATGAGACCATGTTTCGGCAAAATGTTCAGCTGCCATATAAATATCATATTGGTATGAAGCCAATTACTGTCATATTCTTATTAATGTAGATTTATAATCCCCAAAATAATAACATGGTAGCAAATTGGCATAGGGTGCAAGTGATTAAATGTGTAACAATTTGAAGACACAGTCTTATGTCCTTGATTAGTGAATCTACTTTCTAGGATGCTTCTGTTAAAGTATTTAAGTCAATTTACTGAAACTTCATGATTGCTCTTACTTACAGAACTGCTTTGAACTTGTTGTTGAGCATCAGTGAGCAGACGTTAATTGTACATAGATCCAGTATGGCTAACTGTTCTAGAGAGTTGACATGTTAGTACTAAATCACATTAGAAACAAAGCCAAACAGCAGCCTTCTTTTGTTCCCTGATTTGTTTCTTCTACGAAGCTTTGGCTAAGATTTGGGTTCTACTTATGAAATGGGATATGACTTTCTTTGACAGGTGATCATTTAATAACATTTGGTTTCTTTCATATTTTGATATTGCTTATTTTTTTGCCAGCCACCCAGCTTACCAATTTTTCTGTATTTGTAACAATTTTCTTCCTGAATATTTGGAATGAGGAATCCGATTACAGGAAAATCTGAGTAGGTGTGACAGACAGCAATCAAGACTAGTTTCTTTAAACTATGATTTCACTCCCATAAAGGCATATCTACAGTTTCAAAACCAAATTTTTTTTTCTGGAGATGTGCAAGCTAAAGCTGTTTATATTGGTTGCAGGGAGGGAAAAGCCATCAGTAATATGTAAATTATTAGAGAACAGCAATTAGAAGCAGAGCAGTGACAGTGTCTGTTAACTTTTTCCCATAAGCTGTTCATTTGAAACCGATTTGAACAATTAATGTTCAAATGAGAACATTAATTGTAACCTCTTGCAGTGTTAAATGTTTTGTTGTTTTGTTTTCAGATTTTGAAATCAGAATGGATTCAGGCAGAAAGAAAGTGCTCCCGATAGCTGCAACAGATGATCATGCTGACTCAAGTGTTCAAAGGTGTCTTTTTTGACTGCATATTTTTTCTAGCAGGGTAGTTTTATTTCTGTGTATTCCATCCAGTTACTTCTTTGGTTCACTGATTTGCAGAAGCAAAGTAAATAACTTGTTATTTGTACTTACTGAAATATACAAAAATTGCCGTGACAGTTCAGAGCAACAGCTCATCCAGCTCACTACCTTCTTCTAACAGAGGCTAAAACTTAACATTTCAGAGAGAGAGGCAGGAGACATCACAGTAATCTGATGCTCTTGCAGTGGATACAGGTTTTGAAGTATGACTTAAATCCTTTCAAAAAAACTGCTACCTTATGGTTTTAAAATTTCAAGTATTTGTGTGTCCAGTTAAACTTTCAGTTATTCTCTAAAATGTGCATCTCAATGGTATGTTATGGCAATTAATCCAGCTGCTGAAATATAATATGAATAAAAAAGATCATCATATCCACATTTTAGGTGGTTAATTTAATCTGGTGTAGAAGAATGACCTCTCAATAACAGAAATGGGACGTATATCATTTAAGTAATGCTTAAGTAGAATTGGGTAATACTTAACATTTGTGTGCTGGATCACTGCACAGCAATGTATTTTGTGTAGCTTTTGGGAAAAGGAGAGCTTTTGAAATGTGTAACAGAAATTCGCTATTAGGCTTCCAGGACGTTTAGCTTTCCTCACCTTTCCAAGCAAGTTTTTGTGGCAGGAAGTAACTGATTCTGAGTATTAGCAAACGATCAAAATAAATGCAGAAGCTGTCAAAATAATGTGAAATTTTGAATGATCTATTTCCTTCTCGTTGTGGGAGAAGTGGAGATCTAAGGAATTAATTCTGCTGTAGGTATTTGAGTAGATGCTGTTACTTGTGTGAAGCTCATGGAAGAAGAGAGAGTCTAAATTACTGAAGACTGGAGAAGGAAAAGGATAATGAAATTTGTGCAGTCCTGATCATCTTTGCCTACCTGTTCTGCAGTGTTAAAGGATGTCATTGAATCACTGTCTTAAAAATGCTTATTCTGCATTTGTACAACATCTTTCTTACTCTTTTTGGTTGTAGGTTGGCTTTTCTCTTTGTTCCTCTGTCTGCATTCTGTGTGGGTACGACACATCCCCAAGGGAAGCTAGCGATGAAGAAGCGGCATCTAAATAAACTGGGCTACGATGTGATTCTGGTAAGAAGAGTCCTGTTACTCTCTCTGTTTTGGTCCCGTTATCAGCATAGTGATGAGTACATTTGTTTGGTAGATCAGGCCTTGTATGGAACGGTGAGCCTTCTCCAGAGTGGTAATTGTATATAGTCTATACTTAGTGGTGGTGTCACTAGGGAGAAAGGACGGAGGAACTCTAAAAGATAAGCTACCACTTGTCATTACCAGCAAAATAAATATAGTTCAGGAAAAAAAAAACCCCAAACAACCCAAGCCACTGAGTTGGTTTGTACCTAAAACCCTATGTGACCGGCTTATTTCCACGCTTTTTATAAAATGAATGATTCAAGTCAACTTGTTTTCAAAACACGGTGACTCCCTATCGCTTTGCCATCACTGAGCACTTGGTTTATGGCACAGGGTAGTTTGCTAAAGACAATAGAACTAATGTACCCTTTCCTTTTCCTTTCTTCCAGATCCTGAACAAGAAGTTTCAGGAAATGACAAATGAAGATGCAGTTGAGTTTTTGAAAGGAAAAATTTATTTGGAAAATGCTTTCCCTTTTTCTGAAGTGACTGTGCAGGATAATAATTAAAATAAACTAACAATTTTGAGTCTCCTGATCTTTCTTTTCTTGTGTAATTAATGTAAGGTTTTAACGGAAGAGATAAGCAGTTTTATCCACAACTGCCTACTCTGAAGTGTTATAGATTGAGGAAAGTGTGAACAAGGTCTCCTGATAGTGGGGGTTTTCTTTTGTGAAGTGGGAGTGGGTTTTCCTTAGTGGAAGGAACTACTTAAACCAGAAAGCATCCTGGCATCTATTGCTGTTGACATTTCCTAATTTTATCTTCATTTTGCTTCCCCTCCTTCATGCCCCAAGTCAAATTTCTCTCTTCTCTTGAGCTGGGTCAGGAAAGGAAGTGACCATTTCAAGTGCTATTGGAACCTGGCCTACAAACATGCAATAGAAGGATTCCCCCCAACCTCCCACCCTCCCCAGCCCCCGTGTTAATCTTTATGCAGAACTATAGATGGTAAAGCAGTAAATAAATCAGCCTAAGGGGTATATTAAGAAACCCAAAGTTATGTGAAAAGTTTCTGAAGAAATCAGTCTCACTCAGTTTTCAGAAGTTCAGGGCAATAATGGTTCTATTAGCTGTACGCTTTTTAACATTTTTGCTTCACTGCTAGTGTAGTAGATTTTGAGGCTTCTTGCTACAAAAGCATAGGTCTGGCATATCTTTATAAATGGATTCTTGCTCTCTGTTTCTGGTGTTAGTGTCTCCACAACTAAAGAGATGTTGCAATACGCAAGATTTGTTCATTACATACTGTGATGCACCTCCACTGGCCTGTTATGAAGTGGTGGAATTGATTATGTTGGCAGTCCTAGAAGTATAAAGCAGCTTTGGGCCTTTGAGGTGAAGCAGCAGAGAGAACTGGTACATCTTTTCAGTTCTTGGTAATATTTACTGGTAAAATCCATTTGTTGTGCTGGAGTGGCTGAAGTACTTAGTAAAAGCATTGGAATGCTCAAAATACCTACATTTGCCAACAGCAGCTTGCTTGTTTCTGTGGTGTAATCAGATCTTTTGTCACAAGTTTGCTGTACCACAGCCACAGCCTCAATTGGCATGAAGGGCAACAGCAATACTTCTGTGTAATAGGCTTGTGCTACCTAGCGGTGGTGCCCTTGCTTCGCTTGATAAGCCACAAGAACGGCGTTCTTTGTCTTTCTGAAGTAGTGTGGACACATGGATACGGTATTGCAATGATGAGATAAAAAAGGTATTACAGTGGTGAGATAAGGGGGAAAGAAACAGCGTGCTGAAAAAACTGCCCAACTTCTTGCAGAATGTGCAGATAGAATATGGTGCACATATAAGAATGAAACCGCAACCAAAGAAGTATTGTCACAGCAATCTGGCATAAAAAGCAGGGCTATTGAGCATTTCAGTCTCTGAAATGCAGCACGGGCAGAAAAACAGATCTGATGCACCTGTAAAGCTTAACAACCAGAGCAGAGTTCATCTGCTTCACTTGATAAGTTGGTTGGGCCCCCCTTTTGGATCTGCTACCTTAAGAAAGCATATCCATACAAATTAATCGCCGAAACAGACTGGTCAGAGGCATTCTCATGTTCTGAGCTGGCCGACTGACTCACGATCCTGGCCTGTGCTGGCAGAGGTCTGAAGTGCTTTGTGCTGCAGAGCTGGGTGGTGCTCAGAGCTGTGTTTGAGCAAGGATTTGGTGCTGTTCGAAGCTGAAGCCCTGCAAACCAAACTAATGCAGTCAGCTGTGACTCTCACCTGAGCTGAGGAACGGCTTCCTCTGCCTTTAGCTTTTCAGTTAGGTCCTCAGCAGCAGGTACGTAGCTCCCATCTCTTCAGGGACAAAACACTAGGCAGGGAAGTATACTGTCCTCTTGGGTTCTAGCAGCCTGGACAGAATTCGCCACTGGCATAGCACGTTACATTAAATTAGCTGATCACCATCTTTTCTTTCTTTTTTTAAACACCATATAAGTAGGTGGAAACTTCTACAAGCAGTGTGGAAGTGTAGTAGTCTGCCATAATGATCAGCTTTCTTACTGAAGTATCTTGCGTTATGCTACCTCAGTAATTTAAGTTGTTACTGTGTCACCTACACTGATTCATAGTTGCAAGCAGTGTGTAGCTGCTGCCAGAGAGATTTCAGAGCTGGGGGTTTCTTGAATCTTTACATCTGCTAAAAAGGTACTCTACTGCAATGTCTGAAATAAACCAGGATTTCTCAGGTGTCCAATTCATGCAGTAAGGGAGATCTAATCCTGTTTTGTGCATTACAATCTGTATTTAGAATTCCATTCTCCTCTCTCTCCTGAATCATGCTTACTAAAATTAGTGGGAGACTCACAATTAAGATCAAGAATAATTATTTTGCTCCTGTAATTGTAGGGTTTGTCACTGCATGGATTGCTCAGTGTAAAAGGTGCAAAATCTCCTTTTTCAAGTGAAGCAGATACTTAACGGGTGTTTATAGCTGACCTGCCAGCGAGGCTAGCAGGAGATGCAAGCTGCACCTTTCTCCACCATTTTCACAGTCTGCCTGCAGGCTCAGGAACACGTGTTTCTAACCTTTATTCACACTTGGAACACTTGGTAAGTGCAGTAGCTGGAAATTTTCTCTGAACAAGGAGTGAGGAACCAGGAAGCTGAATATGACTGTATTTCATACAGCCCGTGGGTGTATCTTGTTAGCGGTGGAACCCAGACATTTGCTGTAGTGTTTGACTCACTAAAGGTATTTGAAGAGTGTATCCAATCTGTAGCAAAGCCAAGGTTCTCAGCCTGGTGTGAAGTGAAGATAGGTAATTTACTAAGTAAATGAAATTGCTGTGGGAGGGGAGGATCTTCAAGAAATTGAAGACTTGTTAAAGAAGATACAGCAAGAATAGGGCTTAGAGTAATTATGTAGCTATGACTTAAAGGCAGTGGACTTGGCTGCACAGAGCAACCATATATTTGACCAGATTATTGTATGAAGGCAGCGTGTTTTATTCCTGGGCCGCAAAGAAGTCTGAAAAGTAGATCTATACACATCTTTCCTTCATTCTGAGCTATGAAATACTGGACAGTCCTGCTAATCTCAAAGAAACAGATACTGACTGTTATGATTCCATTTTTTTACATGCTGCTTGCTGTAAGACATTTTTTGATTCATAAATCTTGTCTTATTACCAAACAGTAAAATGCCATGGTAAAGCTGTCTGATCTGGTAATTTTTTCCTTGAGAATAATGCATATACTGTTCATCCTTTGAATTCTCCAGGTCATCTGAAGAATATCCACATACAAAAGGGTGACAAGCTCAAATCATTCTCATGTATCACACAGTCAATAAGAAAACATTGTGAGAAGGATTTACAAATGTAAGTTATATTGCAAACTTCACTGGCCCATGGATGATGTTCAGCATTGCAGGATGTGTGAACATATCTAAAATGAGAGCAAGAAACAGGAAAACAGAAGATGTGGGCTGCAAGGGTCAAGAAGGCTCTTGTGTGAACAGAAAATAAACAAGTACCATCTGAGCAAAAATTAAAATAAGTTTGTGAAGTAATGCAGAATGAATCATAGAATCATAGGTTGGAAAAGACCTCTAAGATCATCAAGTCCAACCATCCACCCAACACCACCATGCCTACTAAACCATGTCCTGAAGTGCCACATCTACACCTTTTTTGAACACCTCCAGGGACAGTAACTCAACCACCTCCCTGGG